>Ga0209487_1001752_pt1 | contig 18037 bp, 18 predicted proteins | sample Poulit2012_FD_187524 | JGI IMG/M metagenome (GOLD analysis project Ga0209487, IMG submission 187524) | Agricultural soil microbial communities from Georgia to study Nitrogen management - Poultry litter 2012 (SPAdes) (version 2) | ecosystem: Environmental > Terrestrial > Soil > Agricultural land...
GAAAAAGGCAACCACATAATTGCGATTGCCTTTTTCGTGAACACTTTTGTTTTTTGTGGTCCCACCTGGGCTTGAACCAGGGACCCCTTGATTATGAGTCAAGTGCTCTAACCGGCTGAGCTATAGGACCTTTCGAAATGTCGCTAAATCTATTGTTCAATACGCTTAGCGTTTTCGGACTGCAATATTATAACAATCTCTTTAATTTAGCAAACTATTTTTCATCAGAACACAATTCTACCAATACGCCATTGGTTGATTTTGGATGTAAAAACACAACTAATTTGTTGTCGGCGCCCTTTTTAGGAATTTCATTGATGAATTCAAATCCATCATTTTTAAGCCTTTGTATTTCTTTTTCCAAATTATCAACCGCAAAAGCAATGTGGTGAATTCCTTCGCGATTTTTATTTAAATATTTTGCAATGGCTGAATTTTCATTCATTGCTTCCAATAATTCGATTTTACTTTCGCCTATTTCGAAGAAAGAAGTTTTTACCGCTTCACTTTCCACTGATTCTTCTTTGTAAGCGGGTTTACCCAAAAGTTTTCTAAACAATTCGTTGGATACTTCCAAATCTTTTACAGCTATTCCGATATGTTCTATTTTTATCATAGTGCGAAGATAAATATTTTGCAGTAAATTTAAAGAACAAAACTTATCGATTCGATAATTTGTTTTTTTGACTTTTATCAAAAGTTTTAAATGAGTATTGATTTAGTTTTGTACCATAAATTAATTGAAAATGAAACTCAAAATTAAAATTTTATGGATGATAACTTTTCTATCACCATTTTTTGTTTTATCTCAATCTGCACCTGATTTAGAAGATTTGATTCAGGCAGCGATTGCTAACGACGGAAATTTGAATCAACAAAAACTACAACATCAAATCACTCAACTCAGCGATGAGCGTTTGAAAGATATTTTTCTTCCTAAAGTTAATCTCACCGCTCAGACAGGATATTTATATACATCTACCAATTATAAAACTCCAGGTTTGCACATTCCTCTCATAGAAGAGTTGGAATTAAATATACCTCAACGAACCAATCGTCTCAATATATCTGGAATTTCAGCTACAGCTAAGGCGGAGGCAAGTATGTTGATTTATTCTGGTGGAAAAGTTAAATATCTGAAAGAAGCCAATCGAGAAAAAGGAAAATCTGAACAGATTTTAATGGAAAAAACCATAGGTGATATCATAGTTGAGATTTCTAAAGCTTATGATCAATTCAGTTTATTGCATCATTCAAAGCTTGTGTTGGATGCATCCAAAGATAGATTGGCAATCAATCGTAAAACAGCAGATAAAGCTTTGAGTTACGGATTGATCACTCCTTATGACCATCAAAAAATTGAGTTGGCACAAGCGATATTAGATTCAAAATTGATCGAATATGAAGGAAAAAGAGAATTATTGATCACACAATTGCATTTGCTAACAGGAATGGAAAGGGAAAGAATAGCAAATATAGATCCTGTTTTACAACCGATCGATTATCTTGTTTCATCGACAGAAGTTGATCAAAGAGCTGAAATTAGAGCTTTGGAACATGGCATTCAAGCAGCAGAAAATAAAATCAAAGCGGAAGAAAAATGGTGGGTTCCAAAAGTGATGGCAAAAGCTTCGGTGGCTTATATGGGATTGTACGAAGGAAAAATTACTACTTCAGATGAAATCATTTCTGGAAGCAATTATCGACTCGATTTGAATCCCAATCGTTTGCACATTTTTCCGATGGTACAAGCGGGCATTGGTTTTCAGTGGGATATATTCGATGGGAGAGAAGGTAAAACAAACGTGGCAGAAGCTCAAATCAATAAAGAGATTTTGATTCAAAAGAAAAATGAAGCTGAGAAATTATTGAAATTGAATTTGGCAAATAATCAAACTGAATTCGAAATAGCCTATGCACAAATCGAACTAAAAAATAAAGAAGTTGAATTGGCTCAGAAAGCATTGAAGAATGTTGAAAAAGAATTTAGATATGGAACCAAAACTTCTTCTGATTTGATTGAAGCTGAAAATGATTTGCTCAATGCCGAATTAGAACTTCAAACAGCTATTTTCAACCAAAGGAGAAATGCAATCGAACTGATGAGATCCACTCAAAATTTAAAAATAGAAAATTTATAAATAATCATTTGCTATGAAAATTAATTCAATGAAATACATACCTTTTATCGTTTTAACTGTTTTGTTTTCTTGTAATTCTCCTCAACCGAATCGTGCAATTGAAGGAAAAGTTAAAAAAGAAGTAATTTCTTTTTCTGCGAAATTGCCTGGAAGAATTATTGAAATTTATGTAAATGAAGGCGATTTGGTGAGCATAGGCGATACTTTAGCGCTTTTGGATATACCAGAAGTAGATGCGAAAATTCAACAAGCACAAGGCGCTCAATATTCTGCTCAAATGCAAGCAGAAATGGCAAGAACCGGAGCTACTCAAAATCAATTGAGACAATTGAGAGCAAAGCAAAGTGGATTGATGGAACAATTTGAATTTGCGAGAAAGTCTTATGAACGTGCTCAACTAATGTTCAAAGACAGTTTGATGTCGCCTCAAAATTTTGATGAAATTTTTGCTAAATACAAAGGAGCGAAAGCTCAATTGGATGCTGTCAATGCTGAGATGGATGAAGTTTTAAAAGGCACAAGACACGAACAAATAGGTATGGCAGAAGGACAGGCACAGCAAGCTCAAGGTGCTTTAAAAGAAGCGATGACAGCTTATGCAGAAAGATATATTATAGCAACAAATGATATGCAAATCGAAACCATTACATTAAAAAAAGGTGAATTAGCAACTCCCGGTTATGCTTTGTTCAATGGTTATATTCCAAATTCTACTTATTTCCGATTTACAATTCCAGAAAGTGAAATGTTGAATTTTCAAAGAGGTAGTGAAATTCAGATGAAATCCACTTTTGGTGGTTTAGAATTTCAAGGAAAAATTGTGACCTTAAAACAATTGACAAAATATGCCGACATAACGACTGCGTTTCCAGATTATAAACCCGAAGAATCGATTTATGAAATCAAGGTAGTTCCATCAAATCCTGAAGCAGTTGAAAACCTTTTGGTGAATTCAAGTGTTCAAATCATCGAATAATCAGTGGAATATGAAAACGATAATTTATTTAATCAAAAGAGAATTCAAATTATTTTTGACCAATACAACTTTGATTTCGGTTTTCTTTTTAGCGCCATTGATTTATGCATTCATCATAGGATTTACTTACAAAGAAGGAAAGGTAACTGATATTCCTGTTTTGGTTGTGAATCAAGACAATTCACCTTTGTCATTGCAATTGGAGGAAATGTTAGCAGACAATCAAAGCATAAAAGTTATTCATCATAGCAACGAACCTGTCGATTTGAAAAATGAAGTCATTAGACAAGATGCAGCAGCTGTAGTTATTATTCCTGAGCGATTTGAAGCGATGGTTCTGCAGAAAAAATATCCGGAAGTCAATGTGCATATCAACACGGCCAATGTACTTACCGCTAACTTTGCATCTAAAGCTCTTCAATTGACATTGGGTACATTTACGGCTGGAGTTGAAATTAGCGCACTTCAAAAGTCAGGTATGTCAGCTGAAGAAGCTATGAGCAAATATGAAGCCTTCAAAGTGAATTATATCACTATGTTCAACACTTCGAGCAATTATTTGATATTTATGTGGCCAGCAATGATGGCGGTAGTACTTCAACAAGTAATTTTGTTGGCAATGGCGGTTAGTTTTTCAGAAGAACTCAAACGCAAAGCTTTTGTAGAGAATTTCGTCCAAAGAAAATCTTATGCCATTGTTTTGATGATTATCAAATGTTTACCCATATGGATATTTTCACTTTTCAACATTTTAGTATTTTTTATTTATAGCAAATATCTGATGATTCCATCGCCGGTTGATTTCTGGAATTTTATGTTGGTAACTGGTGTTTTTGTTGTGGCTTGTACAAATTTAGGTGTCTTTTTCAGTATATTAATTCCAAATTCTCTTAAAGCAACTCAAGTTTTGATGGTGATGGCTTCGCCTGCGTTTATCATCAGTGGATTTACTTGGCCGATTTATGCCATGCCAAATTTCATTCAAAATTTGACGGATATAATTCCTTTGACACCGTATTTAGAAAGTTTGAAAATCATGGTCATTCAACAAGGCTCCAATGAATTGACTCACCCATATTTGTGGCATTTGTTGATTATGGCTGCGATTTATTTTATTTTGGGATGGATTGTACTCAAGTTTAAATTGCTGAAAATGCATCGTTTGTATAATTCTAATAATAGAAAAAATTCAATTGAAAATAAAGAAATAGAAGAAGTATAATTCGATTTGAATTTTAGAAATTCGGATAATCGTATGAATATGTTTAAATTCGGACAAAACTTTTTCATGCGAATTCTGGAAAAATTATCGACTTATTATCCTCATGCTTCTGATATGAAGGAATTTCTTTTGGAAAATACCGAGTGGATCAAATTTGAAAAAGGTGAAATCGTAAGTGGGCAAGGAAGTTATAATCGAAATGTTTTTTTTGTTGAAAATGGCTTGTTGCGTTCGTTTTATATCGAAAAAGGGAAGGAAATTACAACAAACTTTTATACCGAAGGTAAACTAATTGCTCATTTAGATACTTTGTTCCATTCACAATTGAGTCGATATAATATTCAAGCGATAGAAAGTTCGGAAATTTTATTTTGCAATTATGAACGCTTAGAAGAATTTTGTCAAACTTCCATAGAAGCCGCCAATTTTAGTCGATTTATTTTGGGAAAATTGATGGCAGAAATGCATACGAGAATCGCAAGCCTTCAGTTCATGTCGGCAAAGGAAAAGTACCAACATTTTTTAGAAGAAAATTCAGAAATTGTTTTAAGAGCGCCTTTGGGCATGATTGCAACTTATTTAGGAATTTCTCAAGAAACTTTAAGTAGAATTCGAAGCGAAATATGAGATTTAGTTAAAGTAAATTAATTTACAATTCAAACTTTAATCCAGCATAATAATTCCTTTCGGGTGCAGGATTAAAGTATCGATTGCCAAATGCGTTGATATCGTTGCCAAGGCTGAATTTCTCATTCAAAACATTGTCAATTCCTGCGAAAATTTGAATTTTAAAATTTCTATCGAAATGAACATTCCAAAATCCCAACTCGTTTTCTTTCCATTCATCTATAGCTATGATTTCTCTGATTTCCTTTGGAATCGATAAACAATTGTATCTAAATACAGAATCATTTTTATAAAGATAGGGTTTTGCAAAATATGATGACTTTTTGCCTATTATTTCAATTGAATTACTGTTACTATGATGATATTCCAAAATAGTCCCTCTATATTTTTCAATTAAATATAGATTAGGCGGATCCTCCGCCGCCATCCCCGTCGGATCTATATATTTTACCGGATTCTGATACGTATATTGATACGGAGTCATGGTATGCTCCGCTAATGGGTCCACACTTATGAATGTACTAATCCTCGGATTATAATACCTCGCGCCGTAATAATACAAGCCTGTTTCGCTATCCAGTTCCTTACCGTTAAACTTATAAGGATTATTAAAGGATCCAGAGCGTCTTTGTTCTGCCATACTCTCCCCAAACGGTAGATTTAAAAAGAACTGGTAAGGATCTCCAAACATATCGGTGATAAGTGTAGAAGTGCTTCCTAAACCTGTGCTGAGCGAAGTCGAGGCTTGGTTAGGGTGGAAGGTATTTGATATGGAAGAAGTGGTTTTCATTGGACTAAAGATATTGAATTTTTCTCATCACTAACTTTGAAACACTACCCATTACCTATCGGGTATAATTAATAAGACTATTGTTTTCTCCTCTGGATAAGCACTGTAGGTATAAATCCCACCTGATGGACGAAAATAGTAATTTAATTGTTCTGTATTAATCTCAAATTCATAAACAGAAGTTGAATTTATTCCAATCCTAAATAACTTACTTTTTTTATGTTGGTCTATTTTTACAATTTCTTTATTATATGCTTCGGTTTTTATATTATCATTTAGTTTATTTAATAATTCAGTTTTTATAGGTGTATCAGGTAGATTCTTCACGAATTTATTATAATCAGTTACTGGCAAAACATATTTTTGCCCCATATAAAGAGAAAAACAATTCTTAGATTCTTTAATACTATTTTTTAATTTTGGAATATTATCACTATAAAAACTATAATAGACTTTACAATTATTTGAGAGATTTCCAGGACATCTTTCCACAATATATTGATAATAGTAAAATTTACTTTTACTTTCTTTTTTTAAATAGTTGATATGTATTTCTCCAAGATTAATCTCATCAATTCCAAAATCAATATTGCATTCAAGATTACTTGTGATAGTTGTTTTACATGAAAATAATAAACAAAAAATAACTAAATAAATTATTTGACTAATTTTCATCTTTATTTATTTTTAACTTTTCGATGATTTCCTTTATTTAAAAAATCTCCTCGTCCTCTATAAATTCCATTTACAATCCATGTTCCATTGTTTATAGGGGAATTTAGAGAACTTTTTTTTGGATGAGTTGAAATACTTTTTATAATACTTTTAAATACATCATTATAATTTGCTTGTTGAACTTTTGTAATGTCTTGATCCATTGCTGCAGTCATAACCCCACTTGAATGTTTTAAGCCTAATCCGTGACCAATCTCATGAGCTCTTGTATTATCTGTGGCTACTAAGACTCTTTGAATTATTTCATTTGTTCCAGTATTAGTTAGTCCAGCTGTATTTTTTCCACCTTGAGCATTATGACTTAATCCTTTACCATCTACGAATTGATCATTCCACGATTTCGCTACCATAAGATAATCAGAATCGCCTAACTCTCTTATTGATAACCCATTTGGGTCGTTAGTCATTGCGTCTTCAAAACTTTTTCCCTCTTCAAGAATAATTGGATTTAAATCTAAATACAATGAATATTTTAATTTGTCATTTGTTGTAAATGTAGACTTTCCAGAAAAAGAATTCCATTGTTCCATAGCATTTTTATTTGCTTGGTAATCCGCTTCACTTTCAAAATAAACATTCCTATAAATTGTAAATGACTGAGTATCATGATTAATGTAATTACCTGATTTTTGAGGTGGGTCTTCTCCACTCATCCCCGTCGGGTCTATATACCTCACCGGATTCTGATACGTATATTGATACGGTGTCATCGTACTTTCCGCCAGTGGATCTACAGATATGAATACAGAAGTCTTCGGATTATAATACCTCGCTCCATAATAGTACAATCCCGTCTCTTCGTCCAGTTCCTTACCGTTAAACTTATAAGGATTGTTAAAGGATCCAGAGCGTCTTTGTTCTGCCATACTCTCCCCAAACGGTAGATTTAAAAAGAACTGGTAGAGGTTGCCGTTGGCATCGTTTTGGTAGATGGCAGTGCGGTTTGAATACAAGTGAAAATTAAGACGTGCTGACATTTTTTAAACAATGTTTAAATGTATTGAAATTGTGGGAGATTTGGAAGGTTTTTATGTCAAAAACTAAAAGAGAACGATAAACAACACGTTTTCGCTCTCCTGGACGCTTTTATCAAACAAACTAAATTACAAGGTATTCTATAAACAAAAAACGCCAAGCTGTTAGCCTGGCGTTTTATTATTTCAGTTTTTGATAACAATTCTGGTCGGGTAAATCAACTGCAAAATGACCTACACAAAATTCAAGTGTGCCTTTCTTTTTCCAAACATACCCTAAGCCTTTACTTACAGTATCTTGTAAAAGTTCGGGGAACTCTACTAAATCTCTATCTAAATTAAAAAAGTAAGGTGACTTAAATTCTATTACGTCTTCTTTTATGCTCCATTCTCCTTGCATTTCTAATACAAGTTTTTTGTTCTTGTCGTACACTTTTCTGTGGTACTTATTATGTTCCTTTAATTGTATGGTATCAAATGTATTTTTGTAATCTGTTGGTGCATAAACCCCGATTAAATCTTTTCCTGTATAACCACACGAAACAAACAATAAGCCTATTAAAAAAAATATTCCCACTACTTTCATATCACTACCATTTAATTGAAGGCAAACGTTGATGTTCTGTATTACGGTATTCCTGTCTTGCTTTCTGTAATTGATTTATATAATCTACACGTATCTGATTTTTCTGCTGTACTTCCTGCATTGTTTCCGTCCAAATATAAGTTTGATAAGTGTTCCCATTCAACCTAAAATCGGAACGTTCCCAACTTGGCGACATTCTGTACATAAATGAAGTCATTGATTTACTATCATTCATCAAGTATAGTACCTTATCTCCTAACTTATAATAAGAGAGGTTTGCACGACCTATAAACTGCTCCCAGCCGTCAAATCCTGCTGTCAATGGATTTATATCCCCATACCCAAATTTAACAGAGCCTTTAGATTGTCCCTCAGAAAGTACTGATGCTCTTGCTTTTCCTGCATAAACTGAGAAGATTTTATCAAAAGAGCCAAATACTCCAGTAGTAGTATTATCAAAATCAGCAAACATACTCTTTGTTGGTCCTGTTCCTTGGTCCCATTCATAAAATAGTGTTCCCCAACCTGTACTATTATCACGTTGAGTATAACCTCTGATTAATGCTTCTCCTCCTGCAATAATATTAGATGCTCCTGTTTGTTTATCAACAATCTTTGTATCTCCATTTGCCTGATGATGGAAATCTATCTTATCTCCTCCTAAATCACTAATTTTATTTCCGTCCTTATCATATTCGTGGTCAAGCATTCCTGTCGGGTCAACTCTGCTAATGGGATTATTACTTACAAAATGATACGGTGTCTTGTCTGGTTGAACTTCGGCTAACGGATCCACACTCAACCAAACAGAAGTCCTCGGATTGTAATACCGAGCGCCGTAATAATAGAGACCAGTCTCAGGATCAAGTTCAGCACTTCGTGCGGTATGTTCGTCAAAAGCTTTCTTAAAGCTTTTTCCTCCATAATCATTAAATTTATACGGATTGTCAAAACTTCCGTTTCTTCGTTGTTCTGCCATTGAGCTACGCTCGCAAACTTCGAGAAAAACCGCATGGCTTTTTCTCTCATTTGCTCCAAACGGTAAATTCAAGAAGAACTGATAGGGATCTCCAAAGTTGTCTGTGATAAGGGTGGAACTACCCAAATGGTCGGGATGGAAGTAACTTGATATGTAAAAGGAAGTCTGCATTAGAATTTCTCAGGATAAAGATATTAAAATTTTTCTACCAACACTTCTGGAACAGCACCAAATGATAAAGGTGGAAATAGTAAACTTCACTCAGAGCTCTTTAGGTTTAACTTTGCTTTTTCAACTAATTTCTCATCTGTGTAAAGTTCCTCAATTGGGTAATACTTGCCTTTGTTATAGAAATTTAGCAATAAAGTCGATGATGCTATATCCCCCTTTTGTATTCCCAATTTTAAATATTTTAATGCTATCTTCTTCGTTTCCTCTCCCATACATTGCAAGTTATAATCAAAACATGAATCAGAATTTTCTTTGTAATAACCTGTCGAGTAAAGAATATCAAACACATCGTAGTATGCATGTGGATAATTATAATCATGCGCCATTATCATAGAGTAAGCAAGTAAATCTGTAAAATTTGAATCTTTCATATATACAAATGACAAAGAATCATATGCTTTCTTATCTCCATTAGAAATTATTTTTCGCTTTAATTCTGATTGATAATCGTATTGTGAACTTTCTTGTTTTTTATCATTTTTTTCAGAACAAGAAATAAATTGCATAATCAAGATTATAATAATGAACTTATTTATCATCTTTTTTGAATTTATATTTAGAATAATCTTTTTCTCCGATTTCACCATCATAATGAGAAGAGGGAATATCTTTTAAGTCAACTTTATGCTCTTTTGTTGAAGCTCCTGGGTACCATGTCGCATCATAAGCACCGACCGCAATTCCCCTTTGATAAATTATCCAGTATCCTGGATTTTTCAAATCCTTGTTGCCTTTATCATCTTTATCATAAACTCCTGTAAACTGACTATCTGTTCCCCATAAATATCTTGTTGGAGCAATTACTGATATATTCTCATAATATTTCGATATTCTCGCAGCTAGAGAATTTTCACCATTTCCCACATTACATGAGTGCAATATCAACTTAAAACCTTTTCTGTTCTTATTAGATTGCCATTTCTCATTATCTTCGAATCTCTTATTAAATGAAATTGGCCCATCAATCTTTCCTACTCCCTTCCCATCAATATAATTTAACATATACTTGCTATTACCATGACCATTTACTTGAAAAGCATTTTGTAAATTTTTCACATTATCCCATTTCGCTTTTTGAGTTCCATTCTTAGTAAATTCATCTATTTCTTCTTGACTTTTTAGAACTGCATCTACCTGTTTGCCATTCGGATCAACATATCTTACCGGATTCTGATAAGTATATCCATACACATTCATATTTTGTGGATTAAAATATCCACCATTGTGTTGACCTTCTATGTAATGTTCTACTTCCTGAACGGGTTGCCATAAAGCAATCGGATCGACACTCAACCACACAGAAGTCCTCGGATTGTAATATCGAGCTCCATAATAGTACAATCCCGTCTCTTCGTCCAACTCAGCACTTCGTGCGGTATGTTCGTCAAAAGCTTTCTTAAAGCTTTTTCCTCCATAATCGTTAAACTTATACGGGTTGTTAAAAGTCCCAGAACGCCTTTGTTCCGCAAAAGTTTCACCGAAAGGCAAATTCAAAAAGAACTGATAAGGGTCTCCAAAGTTGTCTGTGATAAGGGTGGAACTGCCCAAATGGTCGGGATGGAAATAAAACACAGCGGGAATAATTATAATGCCTGACTCTGGTTGTGCTAAATTTAATTGCCCTAATTCCATGCTGTCTGCTACAAATTGTGCATCTGCCAATTGTCTGCTTTTTAGTTCATTTAATTCAATGATTTCTTCTTGTAAATCATTGAATATATTTGCTTTTCCTACCGGTTTACTTGCAATTCTTTGACTTCCTGCATAATAATGGTTGGTGTAATTATTGTCAGGACTAATGGTGATGAAAGGACTTGGATAAGTGGTATAGCTATTAAGTGTAGAACCCTCATCTGTAGGAATTCCATTTTCAAAAACTCCTTGATATTCAGTTTGAGCTTTCAATGTTCTTTCTCCAGAAGCATCATATATATAGTGCATCATTTTTCCTCCATTGAGAACAGCCGAGCGCAGTCGGTTTTGTTCGTCCCAGAAATACTCCCGACCTTCTTCAACTGAGAGATAGCCTCCCCCAACCCATCCAAAGGAGGGGAATGAAGCTCGTTTATGTAGGGTGGTGGTTTGCATTAAGTAAAGGTAGGTTTTTCTGAAATGAAATTTTAGCTGAATGAGAATTGGTTAAGTTTTAAAATGGTTTATCACCAAGTTTGATATATTACCATACAACCTGTTATCAAAGTCATTAAAAATCCTATAAACATAAAGAAAATACTTAGTCTAATTTGAGAACCAGGCATTATTAAAAAATCTTTTGGATTTTCATAATTATAAATCACTTCTATCTTTGTTCCATTATTTAATATTTTCTGAGTCTGATAATCACTCCATTCAATAAAACATTCACCATCTACAAAATATTCAATTTTATATTTATAATAGATATCTGAAAGTTCAGTACCGCCTTGAAAGCTTGAATTTCTTATTTTTTCTGATTTAACAATAGTTCCTTTGGTTTTAATTCCTATTTTAATTTTTTTCATTAACCTTATATACATAGTTAGACCGAATACTATTAAAATAAAAGCAATCAAAAGAATTATGTATGTTGTGAGATTATTCATTTCTTTTATCGTAACTTTTAAAAATTTCCTTAAAATCTATTCCTACAGATACTTTTATGCCTAATTTAACTTCAGCTGCAATATCAGATTTCTCAAAAATATCTTTTTTTGCTAAAAGTTTATTTGCACCTGAAAGAAAAGACCATTCACCTTTTTTATTCTGAACAGCCCAAGCAGATCCAGTTGCTTCAAATAATTCGATAAATTGTGCCTTACCTTCTGCCGTTAAAAAAGTAAATGTATCAAAATTAGGAGATTCTATTTTGAAAATATTTTGCACATCAGAAAAATTAAGTTCAGCTCCTGTTAAACCTCCTTGAAGATTAAGCCCCCCTTTATCACCGATAGTCAATCTTCCTTTAAGTTTTACTGCTGAAAACTTTAAGTCAGCTCCATCCTTATTTGCTCCAAGCTTTGCCCCAAAAACTTCTGCATCAATTCGCCCAGCAAAATACTTTGTAGATTTAAATCCTAATCCCACTCCTACTCCTCCTCCAAACTCTACATTTAAAGCCCTAAATGGTGCTGAAAAATAATATGCTACATGCTGAACTTTATCATCTATTTGTGTGCCAATAGCCCTAAATTGGGATTCTAAATAATTCCCAACACCATTAGCCCATACCTGCTTTCCATTCGGGTCTATATAATTAACCGGACTCTGATACGTATAACCATACACACTCATATTTTTAGGGTTGAAGTAGCCACCATTATGCTGTCCTTCTATGTAATGCTCTATTTCTTGAACGGGTTGCCATAAGGCTATGGGATCCACACTCAACCAATTACTAATCCTCGGATTATAATACCTCGCGCCGTAATAATACAAGCCTGTTTCGCTATCCAGTTCCTTACCGTTAAACTTATAAGGATTGTTAAAGGATCCAGAGCGTCTTTGTTCTGCCATCGACTCACCAAATGGTAAGTTTAGAAAGAACTGATAAGGATCTCCAAACATATCGGTGATAAGTGTAGAGGTGCTTCCTAAACCTGTGCTGAGCGAAGTCGAAGCATGGTCCGGGTGAAAGTAGTAAACAGCTGTTGTGATTATAACAATCGGGCCATCTGCTAAGTTCAGTGGACCTAAGTCCATACTGTCTGCAATGGATTGTGCATCTGCCAATTGTCTGCTTTTTAGTTCATTTAATTCAATGATATCTTCTTGTAAATCATTGAATATGTTTGCTTTTCCTACCGGTTTACTTGCAATTCTTTGACTTCCAGCATAATAATGGTTGGTGTAATTATTGTCAGGACTAATGGTGATGAAAGGACTTGGATAAGTGGTATAGCTATTAAGTGTAGAACCCTCATCTGTAGGAATTCCATTTTCAAAAACTCCTTGATATTCAGTTTGAGCTTTCAATGTTCTTTCTCCAGAAGCATCATATATATAATGCATCATTTTTCCTCCATTGAGAACAGCCGAGCGCAGTCGGTTGGCTTCGTCCCAGAAATAAATCCAATCATCATCAGCAGTGTGTCGGTGTAGATTTCCGTTTTCGTCATAACCAAAGTATTCAGTAGTGTTACCATCTTGAATAGTCTCTAATTGATGTGGTTTGTTTTGAGAGTAATTATATACATTTTTATATGAATTTCTGTTAAAAAGTATATTGTTTTTATAGTGTTGTTGTTCTTTGAGTGTTATGTTGTGTAGGTCATCGTATTGCATATTTAAAGAGAAATTAGCAGACAAATCACCGAAAGTAGGGGCAGGAGAGCCATTGAATCCGGAGAAATTTCCCGATGCAGTTGTCAGTCGATTGAGTTTATCATACGAATAATTATATACATAACTACCTCCCATTTTATTTTGTGCAGGACTGGCTGTATTTTCGAGTTTAGTGATATTGCCTATATAGTCATACGAATAATGATTGTTTAGGTAGATATTGTTAGAATTTTGAGTTTTCATATTCTGCAATCTTCTAAGTTTAGGGTCATATTCATAGGTGTTGACAATGTTATTTCCATATTTAATAGCCGTACGTTGTTCAAACAGGTCATAAGTAATTTGTCTGATGTATTTTTGATTTTGACCATTTTTTTGCCCACTCATAGATAAAAGATTTCCACCTAAGTCATAAAGGTAAGAAACTTCTTCAGAATCTGGGTAAGTAATTTTCAATAAACGGTTGAAACTATCGTATTCGAAAATTTTCGGACGATAAAAAAATGTGGTTATGGAACTGCTCGACACCTTTCTTAAACAAACAAAACTGCAAAGTATTATGTAATAACAACGAGGCTGTCTCACAACTAGTGAAAATAGCCTTTTTTCTTTAAATTATTCGACTCCGGGAAAGGAGTTGAATTCAAATATGAAAACCTCAAGAGGTTGATTGTTCTTATGAGACTCCTTCTTTGACTGGTTACAATTTAGATTTTTTAGAATATAATACTTTTCGGTCTTTATCAATTATAATTTCTCCATTTGAAAAAGGAAGTAAACTTGGCATAAGTAATGTTTCTCCTATAATCCCATTTCTAGGTTTGGTATAATTATTTAAGTCTAAGTCATAATTTAAAAACAAATTCATAAAATCAATCTTATCTCCATTTAATCTCCAATTATTTTCATTTATACCAAATAATTCACCTGTTTTATAGTAAATCACTTGTTTGTATTTATGATTTTCATACAAAAACAAAGTATCTATAGTATTATCACTTGGACTTTTAATATAAATCCCTACAAGATTACTTTCTGAAGTTTTACAAGATATTATTGTAAAAAAGACAACTACTAAGAAACAAATATTTACCTTTTTCATTACTGTTCAATGTTATTATCAATCCAAATATATGTTTGATTTGTTGTACTCTGTTTTGGTTGGATACAAATACACCCATTATCTCTACTAATATTTTTAATCCACGGTAAATGATAATAAAAGGATTCTTTAGATTTTTGGTCTGTTATCATTACTAATCTTTGATTATTTCCTATATCATAGAAACTAGCTCCTCCAGACCCCATCATTTGCATTGTCATATTTGTTCCAGACAATAATAAACCAGATAAACCAAAATCAATAGGAATATATTTTTTTGAAATACTTTTATCAAATGCTTGACTTTTTAGATAATCATTTCTAGCTCCAAGAAACAAGTTACTTTTTCTAATATCTTTTATAAGAGTATTATCTCTACCGAAAAACAAACTGTTTTCTGGACCTTTCCCGTCCTGCCATTCTCTATAAATTGTATTCCAATTTGCAGAATTATCTCTTTTTTCATAACCTCTAATAAATCTAGAGTCTGCAATCCAATTAGTAACACCATTTTTGGTATTTACTATCTCTGTTTGTCCTTTTCTATCTCCATCTAAATGATGGTTAAAATCAATACCGACATCATCACCTAAATTTGAAATTTTTGTTCTGACTTCATTACCTTTTTTATCGTGAGTAATTTCATATTCACCATCTACTTCATACATTCCAGTAGGGTCGGTAAATCGGATAGGGTTATTAAAACCGTAACGATATGGTGTCCAATTAGGTGCTTGCTCCGCCAGCGGATCCACACTTATGAATGTACTAATCCTCGGATTATAATACCTCGCACCGTAGTAGTATAAACCTGTTTGCCAATAAGCTTTATTATTTGTTTTTAAAGGAATTATGTTTTTATAGAGTGTGGTAGTGAGCATTTTTTTACATTAAAAGATGAAGATAAGAATTTTATATGATAGAGTAGTGGAGTGAGGTTTTTTTCAAATTGGATGAGGTTGAATTATATTCAGTGATAAATCTAATTTAGGGAAGCTTACATAAATCCGTGCAATCGGGATTATCTATTTTTACAGTTATATTCTATTGTTCTAACAACTTCTTCTTTCTCATTATAAAGCGAACCAATGATAGGATAATGGCTTAATTTCAATTCTTGACCATCTGCTGGTCTTGGATAATTATCGTCAATTGTTATAAATTGTAAATTATCTTCTTTATCAAAGAAAATAGAACGAGGTGTTTTCGATAATGATGCAAACTCAATTACCTTACTCTTTTTTTCTAATGAATAACATTGATAATTCCAATAATCAACTCCTATACCAGTGGCTCCTCTTGATTTACCAATAATAACTAAATAATTATGTTCTCTACCTTTTAAAACATAGGCTTCATTTAAAAAAGTATATTCATAAAAATGTTGAACTAATTCAGTACAATCAGTCTTCTTATAAAATTCATCTAATGAATCATTTATAATCTTAAAATACTCATTGTAATCTAAAATTTTATCATTGTATAAACTATCAAATACGCTATTAAAACAATAGTTGTCATCTTGTAATTTATCGTATTTATAAGGAACCATTAGGTTTTCCCTTTTATCAGAGGGTAAAATTTCTTTATTACAATTAAAACATAAAAAAATAACTGTAAGAAAGAGCGGATATAAAATTATTTGCTTATAAACCATTTTTTTCCTTGATTTAAAAATTTTGTAAATGTGGTTTTTCCAATAGCATTAGTGGTTATTAGCTGTGCTGAACCATATGTGTTTTTTAATCCCCACAAATTATGTGAAGGACTAGAGAACTTTATTTCCCAACTTTTATAATGTGAATTGGTTGTTATATCTGTTCCATCCCAAAAATAAGCACCATTACTAACATCTATTGAAGTAGTTAATCCTACAGCAATGGCTCTATGGATATTATTTCTTTTCTGTTCTGATCCATATGCTCCCCTTTCATTATTATAAGAATATTTATACTTAGAATTTTTACCTGAGCTCGTTTTCCAGACACCATAAACCCCATAAGGTGGTGATGCAGATAGTTGATCTCTAACAGAAGTACCTTCATTCGCAGCTCTATTTTCAAGAACATTTACAATACCTAAACTTTCCTCGAAACCACCTGAACTTTCTGCATATAAAGTTTCTGCAAAAAACATAAATTCAGATCTGTTCATACCAAGATTTGAGCCTGAATTACTTAACTCACTTAACTTATCAAAATATGCTTCTTTATCCAAATTAAATATTTCCTGCATAATACTAATAGATGCTCCGTCTAAAGCAATTGTTTGATCAATCCCATCATCTATTGTAGTTATTTTCCCAGATTCAACATCTACAAAATCAGTATAAATCCCATTCTTACTCATTCCCGTAGGATCCGTAAACATTATCGGATTATTTCCTACATAAGAATACGGTTCAAAAGTCTGCTCCGCCAGCGGATCCACACTTATGAATGTACTAATCCTCGGATTATAATACCTTGCGCCGTAGTAGTATAAACCTGTTTGCCAATGAGCTTTATTATTTGTTTTTAAAGGAATTATGTTTTGATAGATTGAGGTAGTGAGCATTTTTTTAAATTAAAAGATGAAGATAAGAATTTTATATGATAGAGTAGTGGAGTGAGGTTTTTTTTCAAATTGGATGAAGTTAATTATGTTTAGTGATGGTTCTAATTTAGGGAAGCGTACAAATTAGACTGATTTAAAATAAATGTTAAAATTTTCAAAACTATAAATTCATCAAAGTTTAAACGAAAGATAATAGTAATAAAACTTGATTTAATCTAAAACTTCGTATTTTTGGCTTTTAATTTTAAACTACCTTATTAAAATTTGAATATATGTCAGGAGTTATAGGATACATAGGAAAAAGAGATGCTTTTTCGGTGGTGATTCATGGATTGAATCGCTTTGAATTTCGAGGCTACGATAGTATTGGTACAGCAACTTTGGACGAACAAGAGTTTCATATCAATAAACACGCTGGGAAATTAGACGAATTCAAAGAGAAAATTGGAACTAATAAACCCAAAGGAGAAATTGGAATCGGACATTCTCGTTGGGCTACTCACGGAATGGCAAATGAAACCAATGCTCATCCTCAAGTATCGAATTCTGGAAAATTAGCAATCGTTCACAAAGGTATAGTTGAAAATTATGCGAGCTTGAAAGAAAAGTTGGAAGAAGAAAACTTTGTATTTCATTCGGATACAGATACTGAAGTTTTAGTGAATTGGATTGAACATATACAAAACCTGAATGATGTTCCTTTGATCAATGCACTTCAATTGGCTTTGAACCAAGTGGTGGGAGCTTATTCTATCATTGTTTTGAACAAAGAAGAAAATGCTTTGTATGCTGCAAGAAAAGGCGCTCAATTGGTGATAGGAGTAGGCGAAAATGAAGAGGAATTTATAGTTGCGACCG
>Ga0209487_1001753_pt1 | contig 18035 bp, 22 predicted proteins | sample Poulit2012_FD_187524 | JGI IMG/M metagenome (GOLD analysis project Ga0209487, IMG submission 187524) | Agricultural soil microbial communities from Georgia to study Nitrogen management - Poultry litter 2012 (SPAdes) (version 2) | ecosystem: Environmental > Terrestrial > Soil > Agricultural land...
GAAACACACTGATCATTTATCAGCTAAAGAAATTGCTCAAGCAGCTTTAGAGATTGCTGGAGAAATTTGTGTGTTTACAAATGACCAAGTTACAACAGAAGTACTTGAATAGGGGAGGCCTGTTAAAAACATGAGTATGAATTATACTCCGAAACAAATTGTTAACCAGTTAGATAAGTATATTATCGGACAACAGCAAGCGAAAAAGTCTGTTGCAGTCGCCTTGCGCAATCGATACAGACGAATGAATTTGGACGATAAAATAAAAGATGAAATCGTACCTAAAAATATTTTAATGATCGGTCCTACTGGAGTCGGTAAAACCGAAGTTGCACGCCGATTGGCAAAGCTCGTATCAGCTCCGTTTGTTAAAGTGGAAGCAACAAAATTCACAGAAGTGGGTTATGTTGGTCGTGATGTTGAATCAATGGTTCGTGATTTAGTAGAAATGTCAGTTCGAATGGTTAAAGAAGAAAAGATGGATCAAGTAAAAGAAAAAGCGGAACAAGAAGCTAATAAGGAGCTTGTGAAACTGCTCGTTCCTCAGGCAAAAAAACAAAACAATATGAAAAATCCTTTCGAAATGCTTTTTCCTACTCAAGGAAATGATGAAGAACCAGACAATGAAGATAAAAATCATGATGAAATAAGGTCAAAACGAGAACGCATAGCCCATCAGCTTGCTCTTGGTGAACTGGAAGATCAAATGGTCACTGTTGAAATAGAGGAAGGCACACCGTCTATGTTTGACATGTTACAAGGTTCAGGAATGGAGCAAATGGGCATGAATATGCAAGACGCTTTTAGTCAGTTGATGCCGAAAAAGAAGAAAAAACGAAAACTTGCCGTTTCTGAAGCGAGAAAAGTTTTAACGCAACAACACGCTCAAAAAATGATCGATATTGAAGAAGCTACTCAAGATGCTATAAAACGTGCTGAACAATCCGGGATTATTTTTATTGATGAAATCGATAAAGTAACAGGGAAGCAGGATAACTCTCCTAATGTATCTCGAGAGGGCGTTCAAAGAGATGTTCTCCCGATTGTAGAAGGTTCAACAATTGTAACGAAACATGGCCCCGTTAAAACGGATCATATGCTTTTTATTGCAGCCGGTGCATTTCATATGGCTAAGCCATCAGACTTGATACCTGAACTGCAAGGTCGATTTCCAATTAGGGTTGAACTTGAGAAATTATCGGTTGAAGATTTTGAACGGATATTGAAAGAACCATCTAATGCCTTATTAAAACAATATCAAGCTTTACTGAAAACAGAAGGTATAGATGTTGTTTTTACTGACGAAGCTGTAACAAGGATAGCTGAAGTGGCCTACCAAGTTAACCAGGACACGGATAATATTGGGGCAAGACGACTTCACACAATATTAGAGAAGTTGCTTGAAGATTTATCATTTGAAGCAACTGAAATTAATATGGAGAAAATTGATATTACCCCTGACTACGTCAATGAAAAGTTAAGTAATATCGTTAAAGACAAAGACTTAAGCCAATTCATATTGTAAACAATAAACTAAAACTCAAAAAAATGGAGGAATTTGAAAATGGAACTTTTAGATCGTGCTCGAAAAATTAACGCTATGTTACAAAAAGCTACAGGGAAATCAGTGAATTTTAATGATATGTCCGCTTCATTAAGAGATGTTATTAGAGGAAATATATTCATTTTAAGTCGTAGAGGTAAGCTACTTGGTTATGCTATCAACCGGGAAATTGAAAACGACCGTATGAAAGGCATGTTGGAAGAGAGACAATTTCCAGAAGAGTACACTCAAGGGTTATTCCATATTCATGAGACAACAGCTAATCTGGATATCAATAGCACTTACACCGTTTTTCCTGAAGAAAACCGTGAGCTTTTTAAAGATGGATTAACGACTATTGTACCGATTATCGGTGGTGGAGAGCGTTTAGGAACACTTATCTTAGGTCGTATTGACGAAAGTTTTAATGACGACGATTTACTACTTGCAGAATATGGTGCAACTGTTGTAGGTATGGAAATCCTTCATGAGAAAACTGAAGAAATTGAACTTGAAGCAAGAAGTAAAGCTGTTGTGCAGATGGCTATCAGCTCCTTGTCTTATAGTGAACTTGAAGCCATTGACCATATTTTTGAAGAATTAGATGGTCACGAAGGATTACTCGTAGCTAGTAAGATAGCTGATAGAGTTGGTATTACTCGTTCTGTTATTGTAAACGCGCTAAGAAAGTTGGAGAGCGCAGGTGTGATTGAATCACGTTCATTAGGGATGAAAGGAACGTACATTAAAGTATTAAATGACAAGTTCTTGGTTGAACTTGATAAGTTACGCTCTAGATAATTGCTTTAAATGTATTATCCAATTTAAAAAGTGCCCTATAGCTAAGAAATTATAGAAGCTTCTTAGTTATAGGGTTTTTTGTTGCAATCCTCTCAATACCTATATCGAAAGGCAACTTCAGTTTTTCCTTAAGGACTAATTACCACTTTTTTACCCCACTGAATATTTATTTAACTCTAGTGATTGATAGGTAAAACAAACCATTATTTTTGTAACGTTTACTACTTATATTTAAATACTTGTATAATTACATTCAAATTCATAGGTCTTTTGAACTATTTTTAGATTTAATTGTGTACATTTTCGTAATTCCATAGACTTTAGTCGGGATTTAATTTAAACTATCTGTAGAGAAAAACAAAAATGCGTCGGATTATGTCGAGTTAACTGAATTTTAGGGACGAAAGAGGGGTAACTATGGGCCTATTTGGAAAAACATTTAATACTTTAGAACAATCACTGCAATACTCTAGTGCAAAAAACAAAGTCATATCTACAAATATATCAAACGTTGACACACCAAACTATAAAGCGAAAGACGTTATGTTTAAACAGACACTGAACGAAGCTCTTCAAAATACAATGCCAACTAAATTAACTAACGACCGGCATATTTCCTTTAATAACGATATGAGACTTCCGTATCAGGAATTCAAAAAAGGTAATACTTCTTATAACCACAATGGAAATAATGTAGATATTGATAAGGAGATGTCTGAGCTGGCCAAGAACCAAATCTATTATCAAGGTTTAGTCGATCGTATGAATGATAAGTTTAATAACTTACAGACAGTGATTAGAGGAGGAAGGTAAAAATGTCGATCTTCAGTTCGTTTAATTCTAGCGCAAGTGCTTTAACTGCTGAACGATTTCGAATGGATGTTATCTCATCCAATATAGCCAATGCACAGACAACAAGGGCAACAACAAATGAGGCTGGTCAATATGAGCCTTATCGAAGAAAAATGGTACATCTACAACCAAACGGTGGAAACTTCAAATCTTTTCTACATCAAGCAACTAACCAATCAAAACAAAGTGGTGGTGTGAAAGTAAGTGGTGTAGTTGAAGATAGAGAACCTTTCAAACTAGTTTACAATCCGACACATCCTGATGCAGATGAAAATGGAAATGTACATATGCCAAATGTCGATCCTCTCAAAGAAATGGTCGATTTAATGAGTGCTACACGTTCTTATGAAGCAAATGTAACAGCATTAAATGCTAATAAAACTATGTTAATGAAGGCTTTGGAGATTGGAAAATAGATGGGAGAAAAGTAAATGAACTCATACATAAATGAAGTAACTAGTGCTGTAAATAATGGTATTAAATTATCTTCCCCTGCGAATAAACCGGAGAATAACCAAGGTAAATTCGCAAATGTTTTAGAAAAAGCAATTACAGATGTTAATAAGTCACAAGTTATCTCTAATCAAAAGACAGAAGCATTGGCTTCAGGCCAGATTGATGATTTACATGACGTTATGATCTCAGCTCAAAAGGCGAGCGTCACACTGGAGACATCTGTACAAATTCAGAAAAAAGTAATTGATGCATACAACGAAATAATGCGAATGCAAGTTTAATAGCATATACCTTGTAAATATAACTTATAGTTTTTATTAATGTTTTGTAATGTGGCGGGGGATTTTATGAATGAAAAGTATAACTTGATAAAAGAGAAAGTAACTCAATTTTGGGAAAAAAGAAATAAAACACAAAAGGGTATATTATTAGGTTCGATTTTAGCGGTTGTTTTATTAGCGATTGCGCTCCCTTTTTTACTTAAATCTAATAATCATTATGTTCCATTGTACAATAATTTATCGACCCAAGAAGTCGCACAGATTAAAGAGGAACTTGATACACGCAGTATTCTTTATGAAATAAAAGATGGTGGTAAATCCATCACGGTACCTGAAGAACAAGTAGATACATTACTTGTGGACTTAGCGGGAGAAGGTATCCCGAATAGTGGTAGTATTGATTATTCTTTTTTTAGTGAAAATACATCTTGGGGAATAACCGATAATGAGTTTGACATCATGAAATTAGATGCCATGCAAACAGAGTTAGCTAATTTAATGAAAGGCATTGATGGCATTGAAGATGCAAAAGTCATGATTAACATGCCTAAAGACCCGGTTTTTGTTAGTGATGAGAATCAACCGGCAACTGCTTCTATTGTTTTAAATACACAACCAGGTTATCAGTTTGAGGGAAATCAGATTAACTCCTTATATCACTTAGTTTCAAAAGCAGTTCCAAATCTTCCACCAGAGAATATTGCAATTATGAATCAATACTTTGAGTATTATGACCAAAGTGGAAGTGATAGTTCTGTTGCTGGAAGTACTTACTCAGATCAACAAACAATCAAGAATGATATTGAAAAAGATATCCAGAGACGCGCTCAACAATTACTAGGGACGATGATTGGAATGGAAAATGTTGTTGTTTCAGTGACAACTGACATTGATTTCACACAAGAAAACAGAGTTGAAGAAATTGTGGATCCGGTTGATGAAGATAACATGGAAGGTTTACCAGTAAGTATAGAAAGTATACATGAAACGTATAGTGGTAACCCAGAAGTAGGTGGCGTAGCTGGAACTGGAGAAGAAGATATTCCGGGTTATGAAGCAGTTGAGACTGATGACGGTGATTACGAACTAGTAAAAGAAACAGTCAATAATGAATTTAATAGAATTAAAAAGGACATAGTCGAAAGTCCTTATAAGATTAGAGATATTGGTATTCAGGTTGCTGTTAATAATGTGACTGAAAGAGATGGGGATGATGTTCAATTCTTGAACCAAAATGATCAAAACGTCGTTGAACAAGGCATTGAATCTATCCTTAATTCAATTATCAGCACCTCGATAGACAAAGAGTATGGAGAAGTCACTCCAGAAGAAAAAGTGTCAATAGTCTTTCAGGAATTCCCGGATAGTTTCTCCATCCCAGATACAAAAAGTGCAGGTATTCCAACGTGGTTATACGCTGTTGGCGGAGCGCTATTAGTACTCATTGCGATTCTACTCATAATGTTGCGACGAAAACAGCCTCAAGAAGAAGTCTATGAAGAAGAAGAGAAAATAGAAAAAAGTGTCGCTATACCTCATATTGATGACGAGGAAGAATCGGAATCAACGGCACGTAGGAAACAATTAGAAAAAATGGCTCAGGAAAAGCCTGATGAGTTTGCCAAATTATTAAGAAGCTGGATCGGAGAAGATTAGATTTGGAGGTGTTGACATGGCAAGACAAAAAAGAGGGCTTACAGGGAAACAAAAAGCAGCAGTCCTTCTTATCTCTTTAGGACCCGATGTCTCAGCACAAGTTTATAAGCATTTGACCGAGGAAGAAATTGAACAACTAAGCTTAGAAATTTCTTCAGTTAAAAAAGTGGATTCAGAATTAAAGGAAGATGTCTTAGACCAATTTCACCAGATTGCTTTAGCGCAAGACTATATCTCACAAGGGGGTATAGGCTATGCAAAATCAGTACTTGAAAAAGCATTTGGTGAGCAGGAAGCAAGTAATATTATTAATCGTTTAACTGCTTCATTACAAGTCAGACCATTTGATTTTGCCCGTAAAGCTGATCCACAACAATTGTTAAATTTTATACAAAATGAACATCCACAGACAATCGCACTCGTGCTTTCTTATTTGGATGCTGAACAATCAGGTCAAATATTATCGGAGCTTAACCAAGAAGTTCAAGCGGAAGTTGCTAAAAGAATTGCAACAATGGACTCTACTTCTCCTGAAATCATTAGTCAAGTGGAACAAGTTTTAGAACGAAATGTATCGACTTCTGTTGCGGAAGACTACACACAAACTGGAGGCATTCAGACAGTTGTAGAGGTTCTTAATGGTGTAGACAGAAGTACTGAACGAACGATTCTAGACACTCTTGAAATTCAAGACCCTGACTTAGCTGAAGAAATTAAAAAACGGATGTTTGTTTTCGAAGATATTGTCATATTGGACAATCGAGCTATTCAGCGTGTCATTCGAGAAGTTGAAAATGAAGACTTACGCCTATCTTTACGAGTGGCCAGTGATGAAGTTAAAGACGTTATCTTTAAAAACATGTCACAGCGAATGGTGGAAACATTTAAAGAAGAAATGGAATATATGGGGCCTGTTCGTTTGCGTGATGTTGAAGAAGCTCAATCAAGGGTTGTTTCAACAATACGCCGATTAGAAGATATTGGGGAGATTGTCATTGCCCGAGGTGGAGGAGATGATATTATTGTCTGATTCCCATCCAAAGCCAGATATAAGCGAGCGACGACGTGTTATTAAGATTAGACCTTTTGAGATAGAGACACAAAATACAACCACACAAGATTTTTTATCTCATAATGAAGAAATAGAAAAAACGAGTGAAGCATTAGAGTTAATGAACAATGAATTGAAAAAAATGCAAGAGCAAAAACTTAATTTAATTGAACAGACGAAATCTGAGATAAAGGTTCTTCAAGAACAGTGGCAACAAGAAAAAGTGGAACTCACTAGAAAAGTGGAAGAGGACGGATATAATAAAGGTTTTGAAGTGGGCAGGGAAGAAAGCTTTAGAGAATATGAAGATCTACTTCTTCAAGCTAATTCAATCATCTCATTAGCCAACGAAGATTATAAGCAGTCGATTGAACAAGCTGAAGTGGATATTCTTTCTCTATCAGTTCATATTGCTGAGAAAATATTACATAAAAAACTAGAAAAAGAGCCAGAATCTTTTATGTCACTCGTATTAGGAGCCATTAATGAGGTTAAGGAGCAAGCGAATATTTCAATTTATCTGCATCCAAATAATTATCAGACGGTTATTGAGCGAAAACTTGAGTTAATTCAGGTTTTAGGAGAGCAAGTTGATTTATTAATTTTCATTGATTATGAACTTCAGCCAGGTGCTTGTATTATTGAACATCCACTAGGACAAATTGATGCAAGTGTTGACATACAATTAGCAACTATAAAAAATATCCTGAATGAATTGAGGATAGAAAATAAATGCTAAATATAGAAAAAATGTTAACAGAAATAGACCAAATTAATACGTATAAACATTTTGGCAAAGTCCAGCGTGTTGTTGGGATAATGATTGAATCGGCAGGCCCTGAAGCTAATGTGGGTGAGGTATGTTATATTCATGCAAAATCAAATGGGAAAAAACCTACTTTAGCTGAAGTTGTTGGATTTAATAATGAAAAAATAATTCTTATGCCATATTCTGAGGTAGCAGAAATAGGGCCTGGTTGTTTAGTAGAAGCTACAGGACGCCCCCTAAGTATCCAGGTAGGAAAAGGGCTAATTGGTAATGTCGTTAATTCACTTGGTGTACCTCTTGATGAGTCGTCATTACCTTCTGGATTATCTAACTATGTTACTGAACAGGCACCACCGAATCCACTTTCAAGGCCTCCTATTTCCGAACCGATTCAAGTAGGCGTGAAGGCAATTGACAGTATGTTGACAGTAGGTAAAGGTCAGCGAATTGGTATCTTTGCAGGTTCTGGAGTAGGTAAGAGTACGTTACTGGGTATGATTGCCAGGAATAGTGAAGCAGATATAAATGTTATTGCTCTTATTGGTGAGCGTGGTAGGGAAGTAAGGGAATTTATAGATAATGATCTTGGTCAGGAAGGCTTGAAAAAATCAATTGTTGTCGTTGCAACGTCTGATCAACCAGCTTTAATGAGGATCAAAGGTGCTTATACTGCTACAGCAATAAGTGAGTACTTTCGTGATTTAGGATACAAAGTTAACCTTATGATGGATTCAGTCACTCGATTTGCCATGGCGCAAAGGGAAGTGGGACTAGCTGCGGGGGAGCCACCGACCACAAAAGGTTATACACCATCTGTATTTGCAACGTTGCCTAAATTATTGGAGAGAACAGGAATGAACGAACGTGGCTCAATTACTGCCTTTTATACAGTGCTCGTTGATGGTGATGATATGAATGAACCCATCGCTGACACAGTTAGAGGGATTTTAGATGGGCACTTTGTGATGGAGCGTGAGTTAGCTGAACGAGGCCAGTATCCAGCAATCAACATACTTAAGTCAATCAGCCGTGTTATGAAGCAAATAGCTTCTTCAAAACATCAAGATGTTGCTCAGCAAATACACTCACTCATGGCTACATATGAACAAAACCGTGAATTAATCCAAATTGGAGCCTATAAACGAGGAACTGATCAAGAAATTGATAAAGCTATTACTTATCAGTCAAACATTCAAGATTATTTAAAACAAGGTGTCCATGATTCTTATACATTTGATGAGTCTATTAAGGAAATGGAAGAGTTATTAAATGGAGGTGGAGCTCAATGAGTTCGGTAACACTGAGCAAAGTGTTAACTGTTCGTGAAAGAGAAAAGGTTGATGCCCAAAAGGCTTACAATCTATCAATTAAGTCATTTGAAGATGTTGCTACACGCCTTTACACTTTACTGAAAAAGAAGGAAAAAGTAGAAGAAACGTATGAAGCGTCATTTCATGAACCAACATCAATCGATATGATAAAACAACAAGTAGAGTATATAGAAAACTTGAGTTATAAGATTGCTAGTCTGCAGGAACAAGTACAGAAGGCTAGAAGTGAAATGGAACAACAACACGGTAAGCTCACAGCCGCACATGTTGAAGTGAAAAAGTTTGAAAAGATAATTGAAATAAGACGTAAAACGGAAGAAGAAATTGAGAAAAAACGAGAAGATGCATTTTTAGATGAAATATCAATTCAGCAGTACTTAAGCCAAGTAAAATAGGTGAAATAAATGGCAGAAAATAAGAACGTCAAAAAAAATAGAATGAATCCACTTATATGGTTTCTTATCGCGATCGTTATACCTGTTGTTTATGCAATTTTTTTGGCCTATATCATCTTTTCAATGGCTGGAATAGATGCAACAGGATGGGTTAAAGACAAGGTATCCAATGTACCCGTGGTTTCATCACTTGTCACTACAGAAGAAGACAAAGATCTTCAAAAACAGAATGAAAAATTGCAACTTACTATTGAAGAAAAAGATTCAGAAGTAGAACAACTTACTGCGGATGTTGATAACTTAGAGGGTGTTATCGACCAGCTTGAAAAAGACGTATTGAAATTAAAAAAATCCGCCGATAATGAAGAAGTTGATCCTCAAGATGAGGAGAATAATGAGAAAGATTTACTGAAGCAAACATCACAAACATTTAAAGATATGGATCCAGAACAGGCGGCACATATTATCCAACGCTTAAAAGAAGAATCTGCATTATCGGTGTTAGACAATTTGTCTAATAAAGTGCGCGGGAAAATTCTAGAGGAAATGGATCCGGAAAAAGCTGCCGAACTCACTCAATCCTTAATTGATCGCGCTGATCAATAAAATATAAATGTACTTGAAGGGAGGTGAGAATTTGAATACAGTAAATTTTTTATTCCAACAAAGTAACGTATCAGTTCCGAAATCCACTCACTCCATCAATGGGAATAATGGACAAAAGTTTGGATCATCATTAGAAGAACAACTTGAAAATAATTCTGTGTCTATGAAAGAAAGGTCTCAAACTAACCGATTAGGTATAGATAAAGAAGTAGGGCAGTTCGTTAAAATGTTTTTCGGAGGACCAACTCAACCTTCTGAAAGTAGTACGGGTGTAGATGTAGGAGAGCAAGGACAATTAAAAGAATTGGAAGAAGAAGCAGAAATGCTTCTATCAGCAATGAGTGACGAGACAGATATTAAGGAACTTGCTGCAAAGCTGCTTCAATTGTTGGAGAAGTGGTCTAGCATTACTAAACCTGATAACAAGCTCGTTATCGAGGAAACAGATCAAGACTCTATATCAAGTGAGAAATTGGTGGAAATGCTAGAGCATATTCAAATCAGCTTAATTGATAATGAAGCATCCTTAGAAGATGTTGAAGAACAGTTAGAAATTTTATTAGATTGGGTAAATAATAATTCTATTAATCTATTAGAACAGTCAACTTTGTTCCAAAATTTAAAGACACAAGTAGAGCACATACTCCAAAAACAGGATTTAAGTGAAGGTAATGTTGCACGATTAGCATTCACTATCGAACAGCTATTAGATAGTCCCTTGAAAAAAGGTGGCGTTCTAAAATATCTTAACCCTGAAATATCTGAAGATAAAATAACATCAAAAGAAAAAGCTATTTGGCAGGAATTGGTGCAAAACTACCAAAAGCGAAAAGAACTTGTTTCAACATATCGAACAAATGCTAACGTGGAAACAAGTGATATTTCTAAATGGCTGTCTCATTCACTTACTAGACAGACAACAACCATTCAAAACAACATCACGCAGAGTAGTGGAATTGGTTTAACAAGCTTGCCAATGTCACAAATTGAGCAATACGTTATACATGTGAATCAAACTCAAGTTTCGCCATCAGTTGATCAGCAAGTCATTGACCAAATTGAGAAAATAATGCAATCAAATAAGTTTTTAACTCAACCGAATGGGCGGATGCAGTTATCGATGCTGATACGACCCGAAAATCTAGGCGAGATGAGAATTCAATTTACGCAGATGGATGGGGAAATGGTTGTCAAAATAGCAGTTAACTCTGGAGCAACTAAAGATTTGCTTGAAAGGAATTTACATCAATTAAGGAATATCTTTTCACCTCATCAAGTTGTTGTAGAAAGGCAAGAAATCAACCTACAGCAATCAGCGGATGTACCAGAAGAACAGAATGACGAATCATCTAATGACCAGGACAATAACGCGCAACAAAACCAAGATGAAAATAAACATCACGATGACAACAATGAAACTGATTTTCGCGAAATACTTATGAATGAGAAAGTTTAGGTGATGACAGTGGACGCAATAGATCCATCATTATATTTAAAAAATCAATCAACAGCACGGACACCAAGTCCTGATCTAGGCAAGGAAGAGTTTTTAAAAATATTAATGACTCAATTACAGAACCAAGATCCACTTAGTCCAATGGATGATAAAGAATTTATTTCGCAAATGGCGACATTTTCTTCTCTAGAGCAAATGATGAACATATCAAAATCTGTGGATGCACTTGTCGAAAGTCAGCTTGTTTCACCAGTAATCCAGTATAGTCATATGATTGGAAAAGAAGTGACATATCAAGCTTTTGATAAAGAAACAGGAGCTAAGTTAGATGTTGAAACGAGTAAAGTAAAAGCTGTCAGCCAGCAAGATGGATGGGCTATTTTAAAACTTGAAAATGGTGAAGAAGTGTATGCAGACGCTATTTTAGAAGTGAATAGCTGAGTGAAAAGGAAGCTAAGTTAGAGGTGAAGAAAATGGATCATCGCATTCACCAGGTATCACAACAGCAGTTGTTACATCTTAACCGAGCAAAACAGCAAACGAAACAAATTGACGAAGACTTTAAATCTATTTTTGAAAAGGAACAGAAGTTAAAAATCAGTAAACACGCCTCAGAAAGATTGCATGAAAGAAATATAAACATCAATGAAGCTGAATGGAATAAACTGAGCGAGAAAATAGATGAAGCAAAACAAAAAGGAATTACAGATTCATTAGTTCTAATGAAAGATGCAGCATTACTCATTAGTGCGAAAAACAACACAGTCGTCACAGCCATGAATCTCAACGAAGCACAAGACCGAATCTTCACCAATATTAACGGAACGATTTTAATGGACAAACAATAAGGCTGGACCCTACCGGGAAGCCAAAAGCTGTTGAATGAATGAGACAGCTTACAAAAATGATAATACATTAAAAGGGGATAAAACAATGTTACGTTCAATGTATTCAGGAATCTCAGGAATGAAAAACTTTCAAACAAAATTAGATGTTGTCGGAAATAATATCGCCAACGTCAATACAGCCGGCTTCAAAAAAGGCCGTATTACATTTCAAGATTTAATGAGTCAGACCTCATCACCTGCGCAAGGTTCTGAAAATGAAAGAGGTGGCATCAACGCCGTGCAAGTCGGTACAGGAACTCAAATAGGTTCCATCGATAATGTCCATACGCAAGGGTTTTTACAAAATACTGAAAGACCACTTGATTTAATGATTGACGGAGATGGTTTTTTTGTAGTAGAAATGCCTGATGGTACAAATGCCTACACACGAGCTGGTAATTTCTATCTTGATGATAACGGTGATCTTGTTAATGCAGATGGATATTATGTACAAGGGGATAATGGGAATATAAATATCCCTGATACCGCAAAAAGTTTTAGCATTCAAAAGGATGGATCTGTTAAATTTACTGATGAAGATGGGGAACAAGAAGCAGGTAGAATACAACTGGCTACATTTTCTAATGATGGCGGATTAGAAAAAGCCGGCAATAATTTATGGCTTGAAACAGATAGTTCAGGTGAAGCTAAGACAGATGGGGACAATACAGCAGATATCATATCAGGTGCCCTTGAAATGTCCAACGTCGACCTTTCTGAAGAATTCACCGAAATGATTACAGCTCAACGTGGATTCCAAGCGAACACAAGAATCATAACAACTTCTGACGAGATTTTACAAGAACTTGTTAATCTAAAACGATAATAAGGAGGTAGAGACTGGGACATAAATATTTTATACAATAAGAAGACGAATGAATGCAATGTTGCAGGTGTACACATTTAAAATTAGCGTAGGGAAAAAATGGAGACTCCAGTGGGAGGTAAGGCCTAGAGAAAACCCCGTAAGGAGGCTCATCAGCCGCCCACGGAAAGCGGAATATTTTCCCGAAGCGAATAGCACTAGCTAAAAGCATTCGTGTTTTAAGTTATAATACTTATTGTTTGTTGTCCCAATCTCGCCAATACCTATGATTAAACTTACCCGTCTAAATGATGAAAAGTTAATATTGAATGCACTTATGATTGAACAGATACAATCCCTACCAGATACTACGATTACACTTCTTAATGGAAAAAAGCTCGTAGTGAAAGAAAAGGAAAGTGATGTTACCCAACTCATCACAAATTATTATCAAAAGATAGGGATTCAAAAAGCTTTAAACGAGGCTGGTGAAGATAGTGAGTAAGCTTATAAAAACAATGCTCATTTCTTTAATAAGCATCGTCGTGGTTAGCGGAATTACCGTTGTCATTGTGCTGAACTTACCAGGGGAAAACGGTAAGACAGAGGCACAGGCCATTGACGATATTGTTGAGTATTCCTACGAGACACCAGATATAACAACAGACTTAAAAGATGGCAGTTTTGTAAGAATACAGTTTCAAATTGCAACTGATGGAAAGAAAGCTAAAGAAGAGATATCTAAGCGAGATTTCCAAATTAAAAACGCGTTAATTAAAGAAATGGCAAAAATGGATGAAGAAGATTTTAAAGTAGGACTCGATGATTTAGAAGGCGCATTAAAAAATAGATTAAATGAAGTGATGACAGAAGGAAAAATTACAGATGTTTATACGATAAGTAAAGTTCTTCAATAAACGCTAATGCTCCTTATTGTCTTTAATAAATAGGTATACTCCTACCTGGAGGTGATTTTTTGGTTGAAGAGATTTTATCTCAAAATGAAATAGATGCCCTTTTATCTGCTATCACATCTGGAGAGATGGATGCTGAAGAATTGAAGAAAGAAGAGGAAGAAAAGCGTATCAGAGTCTATGACTTTAAACGTGCTTTACGATTCTCTAAAGACCAGATTAGGAGTATCGGTAGAATCCATGAAAATTATGCAAGATTACTAACGACGTTCTTTTCATCACATTTACGGTCTTATGTTGATATATCAGTCGCTTCAGTTGATCAAATACCATACGAAGAGTTTATCCGGTCGGTACCCGAAGTGACCGTTTTAAATGTATATAGTGTGTCACCTCTTGAAGGCAATATCATTATGGAGGTTAACCCAAACATAGCATATGGTTTACTTGATCGAATCCTTGGCGGTAAGGGTGACACTATAGACAAAATAGATGGTTTCACGGAGATTGAAACAATTTTATTAACTCAATTATTCGAAAAGGCGATTACTAACTTGGAAGAAGCCTGGTCTTCAATTATTGAAATAGATGCTGTTCTGGAAGACTTTGAAGTAAATCCACAGTTCTTGCAAATGGTGGCTCCAAACGAAACAGTCGTTGTTGTCACTTTAAACACAACAATAGGGGAATCAGGTGGCATGATCAATATTTGTATACCACATATTGTTTTAGAACCTATTATTCCTAAGCTGTCGTTCCACTATCAAATGCAAACAGTGAAAAACAAACGAGATCCTGAAGCTTATGAGAACATTTCTAAGAGTCTAGAACAGGCTATCGTTGAAACGAAAGCGATCCTTGGTGAAACTACAATAGATATTCAAGAATTTTTAAATTTACAAACAGAAGACGTCATTAAATTAGATCAAAATATTGGTGAGCCCTTATTATTAAAAATTAATGACGAGAATAAATATCTTGCTCAACCCGGCAAGTATAGGAATAAGAATTCTGTACAAGTTTTAGGGGATTACAAAGAAGGGAATGAACAGAATGACTGATGGAATGCTCTCCCAAGATGAGATCGATGCACTTTTGAATGTGAGTATCGATGAGGAGGACGAAGAAAACAGCTCTAAAAACAACAGTCCACACCTATCAGATATTGAAGTAGATACATTAGGAGAAATTGGGAATATTTCTATAGGCAGTTCTGCTACAACTCTTTCCACTTTATTAAATCAAAAAGTGGAGATAACTACACCAGAAGTGTCTATTATAACGCATGAAGAGTTAAATGAAGATTATACGTTTGATCAAGTGAACATTCAAGTGAACTATATGGAAGGTTTTTCAGGTCAAAATATTTTTGTCATGAAGTCATCAGATGCTGCCATTATTTCTGATATTATGCTTGGCGGTGATGGAACGTCTCCTGAGGAAGAATTAAATGAGATTCATCTCAGTGCTGTTCAGGAAGCAATGAATCAAATGATGGGGGCTGCAGCCACTAGTATGTCTACAGTTTTTGACAAGCGCGTAGATATATCTCCACCGTCGATTGAATTAAAAAAGAGCGATGAGGACATTGAAACTGACGAGTTAACAGTTGAACAATCTATCGTTAAGGTTTCATTTCAATTGAAAATTAGCACACTTATCGATTCATACATAATGCAATTAATGCCGATAAACTTTGCTAAAGAACTCGTTAATCAATTGTTAAATGGATCCGATGAAGAAGCAGCTACCACTGAAGAAGCGGTGATAGAAAATATGAGTAACCAAACCAAATCAATTCACATACATTCGCATGAAAATAGGGTAGAAGAAGATGAGTCATCACAGGCTTTCTATTCGAAGAAAGAACCTCAATTCATTGGAGACCCGATTAATAAGAAAGATGTCCATGTTGAACAGGCTGATTTCTCTAATTTTAAACCAAACACATTAAATCAGAATGAACAACGAAATTTAGATATGTTATTAGATATACCTTTAAAAGTTACCGTTGAACTAGGTAGAACCAATCGAACCATTAAAGATATATTAGAGCTATCTGCTGGATCTATCGTTGAGCTAGATAAATTAGCAGGGGAACCAGTTGATATTCTCGTTAATCAGAAACTTATTGCAAAAGGTGAAGTTGTCGTTATCGATGAAAACTTCGGAGTAAGATTGACCGACATTATTAGCCAGTCTGATAGATTAATGCAATTAAAATAAGAGAATGAATTGTAAACAATTATAAGTTATGGGGGAGTTTCTAATGGCAAAACGTATATTGATTGTAGATGATGCAGCATTTATGAGAATGATGATAAAAGATATTTTAATAAAAAATAATTTTGAAGTTGTTGGAGAGGCGCAAGACGGTGCAGAAGCGGTGGAGAAGTATAAAGAATTGACGCCAGATCTTGTCACCATGGATATTACAATGCCTGAGAAGGATGGTATCACTGCCCTAAAAGAGATTAAAGATATCAATCCAGAAGCTCGTATCGTCATGTGTAGTGCGATGGGGCAGCAAGCAATGGTAATTGATGCCATTCAAGCTGGCGCTAAAGATTTCATTGTTAAGCCATTTCAATCTGATCGTGTGATTGAAGCAATTGAAAAGTCTCTAAAATAGGAAACGAGTGGTAGTTGTGTTAAAGAAACTAAGTTGCAGTATAATGATTCTTTTTTTACTCTTAGGAAGCTTTTATACCCAGGCAGAGGCTAAGGCATCAAATGTAAAAGATTGCATTGAAAACAAGGAAGATTGTTCAGAATCAGCCGGGAATCAAACTGATGATAATATAACAGAAGACGGTACAGACTCGGCTAAGACAGGGAATCAATCCTTGATTTTAGATTTAATTAAAATGGCATTAGCACTTTTGTTAGTGCTTGCACTTATCTATTTTTTATTGAAATTTTTAAACAAACGCAATAATTTATCTCAGCATAAATCCTTGCAAAACTTAGGTGGAATTTCTGTTGGCCCAAGTAAATCCGTTCAGATTATTAGGGTCGGTAAGAAGTTATATCTTATTGGAGTTGGAGAAAACGTAGACATGTTAAAAGAGATTACGGATGAATTATTAATAGAAGAACTGTTAAATCAGTCGGTTGAAAAGAATGACTTTCAGTTTGGTACTATACTCTCCAAGTTTTCTAAGGTAACACAAAAGGATGACGAAAATTCTACCCAATCTACGGATCAGCCATTTAAAGAAATGTTTTCAAATGAGTTAGCTAGTTTAAAAGAAAACCGCAGCGATCTTATTAAGCAGCACAAACAAAGGAAAGATAAAAATGAATGACGTTGTAGATATGTTCTCAGGCTCTGATCCGTCAACTGTAGCAACATCTGTAAAGTTGTTACTCTTATTAACGGTACTATCGTTAGCTCCAAGTATTTTAATATTAATGACTAGTTTCACTAGGATTATTATTGTTCTCTCATTTGTGAGAACATCGCTTGCTACTCAACAAATGCCACCAAATCAGGTGTTAATCGGACTGGCACTCTTTTTAACGTTTTTTATTATGGCACCTACATTTGGTGATGTATATGATCAATCTCTAAAACCGCTATTCGATGAAGAAATGACATTAGATGAAGCATATGAAGAGGCGAGTGTCCCACTGAAGGATTTCATGGCAGAGCATACAAGGCAAAAGGACCTTGCTCTATTTATGAATTATGCAAACCTGGACAGGCCAGAATCAGTGCAAGACATACCAATAACTACATTAGTGCCGGCTTTTGCGATTAGTGAACTTAAGACAGCTTTTCAAATGGGTTTTATGATTTTTGTCCCATTTCTAGTTATTGATATGGCTGTTGCCAGTGTTCTGATGTCGATGGGAATGATGATGCTTCCTCCTGTTATGATTTCCCTACCATTTAAAATACTTTTATTTGTTTTGGTAGATGGTTGGTATTTAATTACCCAATCGTTATTAAGTGGTTTTTGATTATTTGTTTAAACCAAATATGTAGGTCGAAGCAGTTAAAAAGAAAGGGTGTTAAAGCTTGACAAGTGAATTCGTATTATCATTGGCAGAAAGAGGAATCTACACTATTTTACTTGTGGCAGGCCCTTTATTAATTCTCGCACTTGTTGTAGGACTTTTAGTAAGTATTTTTCAAGCAACAACCCAGATACAAGAACAGACATTGGCATTTATTCCTAAAATTGTAGCAGTTTTAATCGGATTGGTATTTTTTGGTCCATGGATGC
>Ga0209487_1001754_pt1 | contig 18031 bp, 19 predicted proteins | sample Poulit2012_FD_187524 | JGI IMG/M metagenome (GOLD analysis project Ga0209487, IMG submission 187524) | Agricultural soil microbial communities from Georgia to study Nitrogen management - Poultry litter 2012 (SPAdes) (version 2) | ecosystem: Environmental > Terrestrial > Soil > Agricultural land...
GTCAACTTTCCAGATTTATTTAAAAATACATGCGAGTAGGGGGGTGGGTACAATGGTGGTTAAAATTAGTGACTTAAAAAAACAACTTATGACCAGGATAGATAAGAGTGATCTTATACAAGTGGAGAAGGTCGATCGTTACATTCAACACATTGAATCGTATAGGCGTATGGAAGAAGTCATACTCGAAGAAGGCGAGTCTGTAACGACTGAAAATGGTGCGCAAAAGTTTATTAAGGCACACCCTCTACTCAACGAGAAGAACAAGGTCAACTCTGCAATTATAAACATTGAACGATCATTTGGATTCGATGAAGATGTTACAGTTGAAGTAAAGCGCTCAAAAAAAGATTTGATTTGATATGATAAACAATCAGTATGTGGATCATTATATATCGTTGTACAGGGATGGAACGATTAAGCTAAATGTGGAGCGCATAATGCTTATTGATTACCTAGAGGAACATATCCTTTCCCGTGATGATATATATTTTGATGAAGAAAGAATTAATAACTTTATAGCCTTTTCAGAAAAATGGTATTTTAAATTAAATGATTTTCAGAAGTTTATAACGGCGTTTGTTTTCCTTTACTACAAGGAAGATGACGCTATTTTTTATGAGCAATTTTTGATACTCATGGCTAGGGGTGCGGGTAAGAATGGTTTCATCTCTGCTCTCAGTAACTTCTTCATAAGCCCGTTACATGGCGTAGATCGCTACAATGTGTCAATCGTGGCAAACAGTGAGTTACAGGCCAAGACATCATTTAGAGAGATATACGAAACGATTGAACGCAATGAATTGCTAGAGGATTGGTTCTATCGTACGAAGGTAGAAATACTTGGTAAAGATACAAGCAGCATTGTTCAATACCATACTTCTAATGCTGGATCAAAAGACGGGCTACGTGATGGTTGTGTGATCTACGATGAGATTCATCGATATGAAAACTTTGATGTAGTTAACGTGTTTTCTAGCGGACTAGGTAAGGTTAAGGATGCACGAGAATTCTTTATCAGTACAGATGGATTTGTTCGTGATGGGTTTCTGGATAAAACAAAAGAGAGAGCAATGAACATTCTAAGTGGTGAGGTTCTGGACGATCCAATGTTCCCCTTCATCTGTAAGGTTGATGATGCTAAAGAACTAGACAATCCTACAATGTGGGAGAAAGCTAACCCGATGTTTCATGAGCCGATGAGTGACTATGGTAAGGGTTTATTACGCAAGGTCAAGACTCAACACAGACAATTGGCAAACAATCCGGCGGGTAGAGAAGAGTTCATCACCAAGCGTATGAACTTACCTGAAAAGGACTTAAACAAGTCTGTAGCCTCCTGGGATGAGATAGTAGCAACTAATCAAGAAGTGCCTGACTTGGAAAACAAACTAGCTGTAGGCGGGTTAGACTTTGCATCAATTCGAGATTTTGCGGCCGTTGGGTTACTGTTCCGTGATGGGGATAAATACATCTGGAAAACACATTCATTCGCACGTAGGGATTATTTAAGGGAGGCCAAACTCACTCCACCTATTTATGAGTGGGAGAAGCAGGGTTTACTCACGATCGTGGATGGTCCAGTTATTGACATACAACACATTGTTGATTGGTTTGTGGAGATGCGGGAGGTTTACGGATTAACTAAAATTGTAGTTGATACATTTAGACTTGATCTAGTTAAGACTGCCTTAGAAGATGAAGGATTTGAAATTGAATATATCCGTAACCCTAAAGCGATACACTCCAAATTGGCGCCAAGGGTAGAGACGATGTTTGCGCAAAAGAACCTTATATTCGGCGATAACCCATTAATGCGATGGTATTCCGATAACGTTCATGTCCACATCAAAAAAGACGGAAATAAAGAATATTTGAAGAAGGACGAAACCAAACGTAAGACAGATGGGTTCCAAGCGTTTATACATGCGCTATATAAGGCTGATGACATATTAGAAGATGAGATTGACTTCATTCTAGATGATATTGATTTTTAGGAGGTGACGGCGAGTGGACAAGAAAGATGAGTGTTGTTGCACGTATGGCGATGCAGACATGCCAATCAAACCTGAAATATCAGAATAGGAAGGAGGTGGCCCATCTCGGTAGCGGAAGCGCCGTTATCCGCAAATAAATAGACGGAGGTGAACAAAATAGGATTCTTTGACTTTTTGAAACGAGATACAGAGCTAGGGTTTATGTATGACTTTGATTTGATTGAAGACACATCGAACAGGGTCTATATGAAGCGCCTAGCTATACAGACTTGTGTAAATATGATTGCCAAAACGATAAGCCAGTCAGAGTTCAGAGTAAGGAAAGACGGTAAAACGATTAAAGATGAATTGTATTATCGATTTAATGTTAAACCTAACATGAATATGACGGCCAGCACATTTTGGGAAACGGTCATATATAAGCTTATTTATGACAATGAATGTTTAATCATCAAGACTGATAAAGACGATCTTGTTATAGCGGACGATTACACCAGGGTTGAATATGGTTTGCTAGAAGATCACTTTAAAAATGTTGTTGTTAAAGAGTTTGAGTTTAAACGATCATTTAAAATGAGCGAAGTTATTTACCTTGAATTTAACAACGAAAAACTAATGCCGTTGATTGATGGGTTATTTGGAGATTATGGCGATTTATTCGGCAGGTTGATAGAGTCGCAAAAAAGGCGTAATCAGATACGGGCAACCGTGGATATTGAAAGTATATCGGCCAAGGATGAAAAAGCGACAGATAAGATACAAGGTTTCATTGACCGAGTATATAAAACATTGACTGATAAATCTGTAGCAGTTATACCACAGCAAAAAGGTTTCACTTATCAGGAACATTCGGGCGGTCAGCAGTCATCACAGAGTGTGGACGAGATCAACAAGGTAACAGATGGTTTTATTGATCAGATAGCTACAGCGTTAGGTATTCCCGTCTCTCTCCTGCATGGTGATATGGCGGATGTTGAAAAACAAACACGTAACTATATGACGTTCTGCATTGACCCGCTGCTTAAAAAGATAGGCGATGAATTAAACGCTAAATTTGTGACTAAGCAAGATTACTATACAGGTAAGCGTGTAGATATTAAGCGTATCAGTTATAACAACATATTCGATCATGCGGGTTCAGTAGATAAATTAAGATCATCGGGAGTTGCGAATGGTCACGAACTAAGGGATTTATTGGGATTGCCTTATGTCGATGATCCAATGCTGGAAAAATTTGTGATCACTAAGAACTACAGTGAAGACCTTGAAGGAGGTGATAATGATCAAGGGAATACAGATCAAGAACAAGAATAACAATCGAGCTACCATCTATATTTATGGAGAAATCGGCGAAGATGTTAAGTCGAATGATTTAAGAAAAGAGCTACAGGGCATGAAAAACACCAAAGAGATCAATGTCCACATAAACAGTGGCGGTGGCGAAGTTTTTGAGGGAAACGCCATTTATCAGATTTTAAATGACCATCCCGCAAAAATCAACGTACACATAGACTCGCTAGCGGGTTCTATAGCATCTGTCATAGCAATGAGTGGCGACACTGTAAACATTGCTGAAAATGGGATGTTGATGATCCACAACGCCTTAACTTTAACTTATGGAAATTCTAGTGAAATGCGTAAGATGGCGAACGATTTAGATAAAATAAATGATTCTATTCGCCAATCTTATTTATCTAGGGAATTGACCATCGATGAAGAAAAGTTGATCGAGTTAATGGACGATGAAACATGGTTGACAGCCAAAGAGGCTAAAGAACTAGGCTTTGTCGATGTGGTGTCTAAACCAAAGCGGATTGCTGCATCTATTACAAAGGAGCAATTAAAGATGTATAATAATGTTCCAAATATAAACGATGAAGATATAATCGAAGAAGACGAGGAACAGGTAGAAGTAAAGGACGACAATGAAGTAATCATCGAACTACTTGAAAAGATACTAGAGAATCAAGAGGAATTTAAGAAAGAAGAACCAAAAGAAGTTGAAGAAACAGAAGAAATTGAAGAAGAACAAAACGAGCCTACTAATATTAGTAAGCTTTTTTTAAACTTAAAATAAAAGGAGAATGTGAACATGGCTATTAAATTTAATACTTTTGAAAACAGTAAGGTAGAATTTGCTAACGCAATGAAAGATGGGGACGAGGCACAACAGTCAGAAGCAATGCAGAACATGTTAGACGCACTTGCTAAAGATGTACAAGGTGATATTCTTAATCAAGTTAATATGGACGTAACGGATCGTTCAGTTATGCAGGCGCGCGGATCAAACGTATTAACAAACGAAGAATCAAAATTCTTTAATGCAGTTATTGAAGATGGTGGTTTTAACGATGAGGAAACACTTCCAAAAACTACACAGGAACGCGTATTTGAAGACTTAGTAAATGAACATCCTTTACTACAGAAGTTAGGCATTCAAAATCTTGGAGCTGTAACAGAGTTCATCCACAGTGATCCAGAAGGTGCGGCAGTTTGGGGTCCGTTGTTTGGTGATATTCAAGGGCAATTAAACGCTACATTCCGCAAAGAAACAATTACACAGTTGAAACTAACTGCATTTATTCCGATTTCAAATGACATGCTCGATCTTGGGCCTGCTTGGGTAGAGCGTTACGTTCGAACTATGCTTGTGGAGGCTATGTCAGCTGGATTAGAACGCGGGTTTGTTGCTGGTGACGGTAGAAATCAACCTGTAGGGTTATTGTATGAAGTAGATGAAGAAACAAGTGCAATCACTGAGAAAGCAAGCGCTGGAACATTAACGTTTGAAGGTGGAGACACTACGATCGAAGAGTTAAAAGGAGTAGTTGAATTACTATCTACAGTACCTGCAAAGGGCGCAGATGGTGAGGATAAGGTTCGTAATGTGGCTGGTAAGGTTGTAATGGTCGTCAATCCTTTTGATAACTTCTCAATCCAGGCTAAAGCAACAGTTCGTAACGATGCTGGACTTTACATCACTAGCTTACCGTTTAATCCACAGATTGTTGAGTCTGTGCACGTGCCACAAGGCAAAACAGTGTTCTTCGTACAGGGTCAGTATATCGCAGCGGTTGGCGGATCACAGCAGATGAAGAAGTTCGATCAAACGCTAGCTATGGAAGATGCGACGCTTTACATCGCTAAACAGTATGCAACTGGTAAGCCGGTAGACAACTATGCAGCACAAGTTTATGACTTGGCTATTAGTGGCGGAGGCGTAGAGGGGTAGGGTTGAAAATGACCGTATCGACTAACACGATCGAAGAGTTTAAAAGGTATATGAGAATCACACATGATGAGGATGACAATCTAAGAAGGTTGTTGTCCTTTTCTATTTCATACGTTAAAACACATTGTGGAGATTTTGATATAGATGAGAATGAACAAGCTAAAGAGTTAGTGTTTGAGCGTACGCGGTATTTATATAATGATGCGCTTGAATTCTTTGAAGACAACTTTTTAAGTGAGATCACTAGTTTAGGATTGAGCTTGTCAGAAGGTGATGCAGATGATCAAGTTTGAATATAGGAAACCACGTGCTAAAAATGGTGACTTGCGCACTTGGATATCGTTTTACGAGTACGCACCCAATGAAGGTCCTGAACCTGGGGAGTCTGAAAAGAAAGTGCTATATGAGTGCTGGGCAAAGGTCGATCGAGTGTGGATGCGAGACTTTGAACAAGCCAAGTCTACAGACACTCTCTCAGACGTCACGATCACAATACGTGATGCAGGGGCAACTTATCGGCCATCTAACAAGCATTACCTTGAAATTAACGCAATTGATTATGAGGGCATGCGGTACAACATTAAGGACGTACAACCCGATATGCAACATCATGATTTTACAACGATTATTGCGGGGCTGAGAAAGTGAGCGTTGAAATAAAGGGCATGGATGCTTTGCTTAAAGAGCTTGAGAGAAAGTTAGGCAAGGCGAATATACAGCGTGTCACAGATAGGGCATTAGTCAAGGCTGCAGATGTGTTTGTAAAGGAATTAAAGCGCCAATTCCAGTCATTTAAAGATACAGGGGCAAGCATAGACGAGATTACTTTGTCTAGTGTAAGGACTGTCAACGGAGCGAGGACGATTACTGTTTACTGGGAAGGTCCAAGGAGCAGATACAGGATCATCCATTTAAACGAGTGGGGAACTGTAAAACACCCTAGTCCAAGAGGTAAAGGCAGGGTTGCCGCTGCTCTCAAAAACTCCGAGAAAGCATATCGAGATGTGCTTATCGCTGAATTAAAGCGGGGGATTTAATGGATATATTAGAGGTTGTTCATAAAACGTTAATTAAAAATGACTATGTGAATGATCATGCTACAGGGCGGATCAAGTTTTACGAATACCCGCCAACAGCCAATGATATAGAGCCTCACATCATTATTGATCCACTGGATACACCGTCCAAGAAGGACTATGCAGACAACAAGTGGCTAACGCTTGATAGTCTGATACAGATTGACGTGTGGTCGATGGATAGGCAAGTCACATTGCATTTAGCGGATGTGATTGGTTTATCAATGTGGGAAGGCTTGGGGTTTTATGAGATATCAGGGCCGAATGAGTATGACGAGGGTACGGGGGTATTCCGTATCGCTAATAGATATAGAGGCAAATTGTACAGAAGTGATTTTGACACCTTATGATAGGTGTCTTTTTTTACATTAAAAAATAATAGGAGTGATTGATTTGGCAGAAGAAAAAAACTATAGAGCAGCTACAGGTGTGGACGAATTCCACTATGGGGTTGTCGGAGATGGTGTTGTTGCCGAAAGCGTTGAAAGAATTAAGTTTTTGCAGAACATGACAGTAGAAATGGAGCAAGAGATCGTGCGTGCTTATGGAGATAACAAGACGGCTGAAATGGCAGTCTCTAGTGGTGACATTAGTGTTACATCACAATTCCACACAGTGCCAATTGAGGACAAGACAGTATTACTAGGACTCGAGACAGCAGAAGGGTTAACGGCTATGGGGGTTGGCGACAACTCACCTTACGTGGCAGTTATCTTTACTAAGACTTATGAAGATGGTTCTAAAGAGTATGTCGGACTGCCTAAAGGTTTGTTTACACGTCCAAGCATCGAGGGACAAACTAAAGAAGATTCCGTTGAATTCTCACAAGAAGAAATCGAAGCGCAGTTTATGGACCGTAAAGTAGAGGGTTTTACAGGTGAAAAGTCTGTAGTATTTGCAACAGATGAAAAGGACGAAAACACTAATCGGGATGCTTTATTCATGGCTATTTTTGGCTTACCTCATCCGGATGAAGGGGAAGGCGGAGGTGTTGAGGGTTAATGGTTAGTATTAAAGCAACTGTCCAAGGAAACATCAAGCCAAACCGTTTTCTCAAGTACACAGTAAGGAAAGATGACAATCCGATTGTGCGATATGCCACTGATGGATTTCCACATCTTCACAGCACACAAGAATTAGAGGACAAGCAAGAGGTTAACATCTCTATAACAAATAAGCCTGTTTGGAAAATCGAGGCAGGAGAAAAAATAGATGTGGGAGAGTCTGTATATTCGGGTGACGCGGGTAAAGTATTTGCGAGACGTACAGGAGAAAGTCGTCCTGCTGACTTGATAGGTTATGCTGCAAATGCCGCCAAACCCGGCGAGTTGGTAAGCGTAGTACGTCAATTCCAAATTAACGGTAACTGGGCAACTGAATTAAATAAATTATTAGAAGGCGGAGGCGAATAACTTAATGACAAAATTTAAAGCGACTATATCAGAAGATATTGAAGCGAATCGTTTGATGGTAAGGTCTGAGAATGGCGGTTCGTTCGTTTTGACTGTAGCACAATCAGGAGATGCGCCACAATTCAGATCGACAGGTAAATTAACAGAAGGACAAGAGGTAACAGTTACCATTAAGGATGATATCGCTTGGAATGTTGAAGCAGGTGGAGACATTGAAGCGGGTGCTGATGTTGGAGTAGGCGAAGGCGGAACAGCAGTAGAATCAGATGATAGCTTTGGTTATGCCACACATTCAACAGAAGTAGGTAGCGTGGTAGAAGTTGTGCGCACATCTAGTGGTGGCGGAGCAGGGGAAAAAGGGCCTAGAGGTGATGCTGGACCAGTGGGAAGTCAGGGTCCGGCAGGCGATGCGGGCGCGAAAGGCCCAACAGGAGACAAAGGCCCTGATGGGGATCAAGGCGCGAAAGGTCCAGTAGGCGATCAAGGCCCTATCGGAGATCAAGGCCCAGTAGGTGAAAAAGGCCCAACGGGTGATAAGGGGCCAGACGGGGATCCAGCATAAACGAATAACAACACAGAGTGGGAGAAATCCCGCTCTATTTTTTTATACAAAAAGGGAGATATGGAAAATGGCTAATTTAAAAAGAAATTCTATTGAGATTGTAAAAGAAGTTAAAGCGGGCGAGGTTATCACTGAAAAGTATTGGACGCCTGTATTTATTGATTTGGATGTCGTTTACGAAGCATTGGATATTATGGAGCGTTTCGAGGATAAAGAAAATCCAGTTAAAGAACGTGAGATGTTGGAATTATTGATTGATTTTACAGCTAACAAGATTTATGGAAAAGAATTTACACCTAAACAATTGCGTAATGGTCTTCATGCTCCGCAGGCTATTGAAACACTTCAGGAACAACTTATTTTCATCGCACAAGGGGAACAAACGGACGAAACAAAAAAATTCCTAGAGAAGAAGAACTAAATGACGAAGATTTTTCTTCTCGAAAACAAAAGGAGTATCTAGATAAAATTATCTTGGAAATGATGCAGGAGGGCAAGGACATCAATGAGATTCTAAAAATGCCCTTCATGTTTGTTGTGGATATTCTAGAAGAAAACAATAAACCGAAAGAAGAACAGTCAATTATAAAGGCGTTCGGCGGTTAGTTTTCATAGTAATCAAGAAAGGAGGTACTGAATGGAAAGATTAAAAGGCCTCACAATAGAAATGGACCTAGACACAATGAAGGTAGATAGTGGGCTTACCAGTCTCCGTAGAAACATGAGGCAAGTCAATAGTGAAATGCGTAGTAACATGAGCGCGTTTGACCGTAGTGATAAGAGTATTGGCAAGTATGAAACCAGATTAACTGGACTCAATAAAAAGCTAGAGGCACAAAAGGTGGTTACCGAAAGCGCGAGAAAGCATCATGAGAAAATGGTGGCAGAGTTTGGAGAAGGTAGTAAAGAGGCAGACAACGCAGCAATTGCCTACAACAACCAATCAGCTCAATTAAAGAATCTAGAGCGTTATGTGAGCAGGGCTACCGATGAATTAAAGATGATGAAAAGAGAACAAGAAATACAGTCTAGTGGTTGGTACAAAACAGGAGATGCCATTGAAGGTTTTTCTGACAAGTTAGGGTCAGTAAGTGGCAAGGCCCGTGAAGTAGGTAGTTCGCTGACTAAATCTATCACACTACCAGCATTAGGAGTCGCTACCGCAGTAGGTGGCATAGTCGCGGCGTTTGGTTGGCAAAGGCTCGTAGGGCTCGACACAGCCAAGGCTCAACTTGAAGGGCTTGGATACTCCACAGAAGATGTAGGAAGAATTACAGATCAAGTTACATCTGCAATTGAGGGCGGTATGACTACTATGGCAGAAGGTACAGCTATAGCGGCCGGAGCAATGGCGGCGGGTGTTAAAGAAGGCGCTGAACTAGAGAAATACATCAAACTTGTTGGTGATGCTGCTGTCGGATCGAACAGGCCGGTAGATGAAATGGCTCAGATATTTAACCGTGTCCAAGGTGGCGGAAGGCTAATGACACAGGAATTAAATATGATTGAACAAGGGATGCCGGGGTTTGCACAAGCGATGTCTGATGAATTAGCTGACGGATCACTCGAAGCGTTTAGGGATATGGTAACTAATGGAGAAGTTGGATCAGATGACTTCCTTAAGGTTATGGATGGATTCGCAGGCGGGATGGCTGCGGCTTATTCCGAGTCATGGGGAGGTATGGTCGAAAATACCAAGGCTTATATCGGAATCATCGGCGAGAACCTACTAGGTGGAGTTTTCGAGAAGTCAAAGGAATCAATCGCTGAGTTCATAGAATTATTATCATCAGAAGATACTATCGAATGGGCAGAAAGAACAGGCGAGGCTATCGGAGAGGCATTTAGTGGGATGGTTGATCGTGTCCAGTCCGTTGTGGGTTGGTTTAGTAAGCTAGACACCGAAAAGCAAAAACTGATAGGTAAACTGGGCTTGTTTGCAGTTGCTATAGGCCCGTTACTGTGGGGGTTTGGTATATTAGGCGGGCTTGTATCTAAGTTGCTAAAGCCTATAGGTTTCTTATTTAAGTTTATTGCGCGAGGTGGCGGGTTGTTTAAAGCGCTAGGACTAGCTATAGGGGCTATATCGGCGCCAGTCGCTATAACAATCGGTATAATCGCAGCACTTGCAGGTGGATTTACCCTTGCTTATAAGAAGTCAGAAACATTTAGGGAGCTCATCCACAAGCTAGGCGAGAAATTTAAGGAAGTTTTCGAGAATATATTAGAGTTTATCCAACCAGGAATAGATGCGGTAATCGGTTTTTTCGATGATACAAAAGAAAAAATAACCGGGTTTATAAATGAAGAAGGCGAACAACTTATGGAAGCCTTTGGGAATATAGGTAGTTTTATATCCACAGTTGCAGGCATCATATTTAAAGCTGTTAAGTGGGCTTTTGATGGCATTATGTCGGTGGTAGAATTCGTCATGCCATTTATTCTGGGAATTATCGAAATGGTGTGGGGGAATATAAAAGGAATTATCACTGGAACTCTAGACATTATAATGGGCGCTGTAAAGGTTTTCTCAGGATTATTTACAGGCGATTTTGCGAAAATGTGGGAAGGCGTTAAACAGATGTTTTTCGGCGCTATTAAAGTTATATGGAACTGGATTCAATTACAGTTTATTGGGCGCATCCTAAAAGGCGTAGGCGGTTTAGCTAAAGGATTCTCTGGGCACATTAGGAATCTATGGACATGGGTCAAAGAGTTGTTTACTAAATCCATAACTAGCGTTTATAATTCTGTTAAAACATCTTTTGTAGGTCGTATTATTGGTAGTATCGTAAACTTTGTTAAAACGTTCAGGTCTAGAATATCTAATATGTGGACATCTTTAAAGTCTACATTTTCTAGTTATATCACAAGTATTAGAGAGTCTATCGCCAATTCATTTGTTGGGCGTATATTGAGCAGTGTAGGGCGAATGAAGACTAGGTTTGTTGACATCGCAAAGGATATGTGGACGGGTGTCAGAAACCAGTTTACCAATATGGTAGAAGGCGCAAAGGCATTACCAGGGCGAATAGGTCGCGGAATTGGTAGTATGGCATCTAAAGTTACCAGCGGTGTTAAAAAGGTAACTAATAAATTAGCATCCACACTAGGTAAGGGTGTTAATGGAGTCATTGGCGGTGTCAACTGGGTACTAGGAAAGATTGGTGTTAAATCAAAGATTCCGAAGTGGGATGTACCTAAGTATGCACGCGGTACAGGATCACATCCGGGTGGACTTGCTTATGTCGGAGATGGTACAGGTCGATTAAAAGGGTCTGAATACATCGAAACTCCGGACGGCAAAGGACACCTTAGCCCTGACAGGACTACTCTAATGAACTTGCCAAGAGGTAGTAAGGTTATGCCTGCAGATAAGACTAGGGAAATGCTTAATATCCCTGCTTATGCTAATGGTATTGGTAAGTTAGCGAATAGAAACAATGCAGCATCTCAATTTAAGCGTAACAAGAAATATAAAGCACCTAACGTGTGGGATTATCTCACTAAGCCAAAATTGTTGCTTAATAAAGCATTACGTTATCTTGGAGTAGAAACACCTAAAGGCGCATCGTTTATACCACAGATGGCAAAGGGTGGGTTTAACAAGGTAAAAGAGGCAGCAATCAGCAAGATTAAAGGTGAAACAGAAGACTTAGACGTAGCAGGCCCATCATCCGGTGGGGCTAAAGCTTGGCGGAACACGATCAAGACAGCAGCGGCGCGCATGAATGAAACGCTTGGTAAGGGTCACATGAGTCGTATCATCTCTCAGATTGATAGAGAGTCAGGCGGTAATCAAAGGATTGTACAATCATCCGCATTGCTAGATGTCAACACGTTATCAGGTAACCCTGCTAGGGGATTGTTGCAGTATATTCCACAAACGTTTGATGCATATAAGATGAAGGGCAACGGTAATATCTATTCAGGATATGATCAGTTACTAGCGTTTTTCAACAACAAGACATGGCGGAGTGATTTACCTAGTAGTCCTAGAGGTTGGGGCCCAAGAGGTGGCAGAAAGTATGCTACAGGCGGGCTGATTATGAATGAACAACTAGCCACTCTAGGCGAAGAAGGGCAAGAAATGGTTATCCCACTAGCTAAGAATCGTAGAACGGATGCCATGAAGTTGTTAGCTATCACAGGTAAGATGTTAGGCGAAGACGAGGGTGGAGGTAAAGCCAGGTTACCCCATCAATTGTCAAATGTTAGTGGTGGCAGTGGTGGCAATCAACAGATGAACGACTTACTACAAGCCACATTAAAGCAGAATGAGATATTAATGAAGATATTGAACAAGAACCAGGACTTGTATATGGAAGAACATGTTGTAGGTAAAATACTATCACCTATCATAGATGATAATTTAGACAGGGATAGGAGAAGGGTAGATAAGTTTAGAGGGTAACAGAAGAGGGGGATACCCCCTCTTTTATTCAATAAAATAATCCTTATATAAAGGAGGGATGCCATTTGATTTTTAACGGGATAGAAAAAGACTACTTAACTGTTACAAGGGGCAGAAAAAGACCAGCATGGGCGCCTATTGAAAGAGAGTTAGTCACAGTGTCGGGAATGCCGGGCGCTCATCAATTCGGAGCAAATACACAAGTTAGAATTGTGACTGTGCCTGTATTCATTCTAGCTGATAGTTTTAGTGATTTGCAGAAGCTAAAGGAAGACATGGCTGATTGGCTTGTACACGATGAACCGCGGGAATTGAAGTTCAAGGATGAACCCGACCGTATATATTATGCGGTTGTAGATGGCGGTTTGGATTTAGAGGAATTAGTCAGGTGGGGCGAGGGCGAGATATCGTTTGTTTGTCCTGATCCTTATAAATACGGGGCGGAAGAAACGGGAGATTTAACCGATATATCCACAGTTAACAATGAGGGGAACGAGGCGGTAAGCCCTATATTTGAGCTAACGGCAATCAAGCCGGCAACATTTGCAATGGTTAGTAATTCAGCAGATGAATATAACTTAGTGGGTTACCCAATTGATGAAGACGGCAACGAAGAAATAGTCGACATTAGACCAAGCATATTTTTTGAAGATGGGCGAACATTGGACGATTGGGCAACTACAGGCCTAAAGGTTGATGATTACTTTAATGACATCACAGGATCAATGACATATGACGGCGGAGGCATTAGGGCAGCGGTATACGGTTCTAGTGATCGCATGCACGGTCCAGCAGTCATAAAAGAGCTGCCAACATCGTTACAGGACTTTGAAATAAATGCCAACTTTGACATTATATCAGATCGACCCGCTGACAACTACAGGGCAGAGATATATTTCTTTGATGAGAGTATGAACAACTTGGGTAAAATCGGTATAAAAGATAATAACCGCAGTAAGATCAGGCGCGTTGGGCTGGGTCGTGTGGGAGAGTATAGAGGCGCAGGTCCTAAAAATGGTTATGCAATAGGACAAGAAAACTATGTACAAGATAAATTGGGAACTAATACCCTCATGAATATGTCGGTAAAACGCGAGGGTAACTTATATACCTTTTACATTGCAAGGTGGCGTAACAATAGGCACCAAAACACATATACGGCCACATATAGAGATAACAACGGAGAGTACGGCGGTAGATTGCGGTACGTCCAGATTTATGTAGGTAACTATAAAGATAGAGCCGTGCCAAGGCGATTAAGGATTAATAATTTAGAAGTGTTTGAACTCAAACGCTTAACATTAGATCAAACGCCTTATATTTTAAGCGCCGGGGATGTCGTCACATTTGATCACGTTTTAGAAGAAATACTAATCAATGGTGAGGACTCCATGCGATTGAAAGACTTTGGAGCTGATTTTTTCAGGCTACATTCAGGATATAACCAGTTAACAGTTAGCCCCGAAGATACATTCGAGGCTTATTTACGTTACACAAACAAATACAAATAGGGAGGCGAGAGCATGCCGTTAAACACAGACATGAAATTTAAACTAATAATGATTGACAATGCTTTAGTTCCCGCAGTATTACCTCAAATTTGGAGTGAACAAGAAGAAGACTGGATTGTAACAGGTGAAGATAACCCTGTTATTACAAACTTAAAAGAAATGGATGAGTATACTCAACTACTAACAACAGCAGATAATAATAGTGGTGAGGCATTGAGTATATTGGAAAGTACGGTTGCGACAATGCAGAGCCTCATAGACAACTCAATAAGGGAGTGATTACTTGTCATATATGGATGTAGACCTAGACTATCAACTAATAGAGGTAGGAGGCGTAACAATCCCGGTATTCTTGCCTATATATTGGTCAGAAGAAGAGGGCAAATGGATAGTGCTAAGCGAAAACAACCCCTTGCCGATAACAATTAAAAACCATCAAGATTTTACAGATTTAATAAATGGGATCATAAGCAAACAAGGTGGAACGATTACAGCATTAAATACTTTATCTGCATTAGTTGACGAGATGTCTTTAATGGCAACAGGGCCGCAGGGAAAGCAAGGAATTCAGGGTGAACAAGGGATACAGGGAGAACAAGGGATACAGGGAGAAACAGGAAAACAGGGAGAACAAGGGATTCCCGGTGAAGTCAGCCAGGCCCAACTCGATGAACATGTTAATGATAGTGTTGTCCACATAAACAGCAGTGAGCGCACTAAGTGGGATGGGTACAAGACGGCGATAGACCTTATTACTCACAAGTTAGACAGTGATGTAGTCCAAGTTGTCGAGTCGGGAGAAAATGGCAATGGCGCATATACCAAATTTTCAGACGGAACGATGCAAGCATATACAACTATAAATATGGGAATCACCACACTAGGTGGCACAAAAGGTGCAGGGCCTCCGCGGACAAATACATCTAGTTGGACATTTCCCACTAGCTTTAGCAGAAAACCGTCTGTACAAGTAACCCACGCTTTAAATGACGTTTCATATTCAGCAAGGGCGATGGTTGCTTATTACAGGACGGCGGATGAAAACGGAGTTAATGCCATACAGGCAGCCAACCCGTTTGATGCGGAAACAGATAATGATATAACAGTAGACATTACCGCAATAGGTAGGTGGAAATAGATGTCACTAACTCAAATAGCTAGCATGTATACAGGGGCGCCAACAGTGTTAGACTTGGGCAGATTAGAGGGCATCAAGTCAACGCTTGGTAACATTGTACACATCACAGATGGAAAGAATGACACGATTCAATCTATGATAACAGCTAGAAATTTTATAGATAACAATCATCGAAAGTCATTAAAAGACAATCTTGAAATATTTGATTTTGAGGTATTGGGCGAACAAACCTATGACAAATATCTAGTCAAAGGTAACCGTATTTTGATTCCATCCGAAGATGATGGACAACTTATCGAGTTTGTCATTGATGATGTACACGATGGACGGGGCGCGAATGGTAAAACGATTGAAGTCTTTACGTACGCGAGCTATCTAGATTTAAAGAAAGCTAGAATCATAGATGCTGAAACACACGTTGCACACACAGCCACATTGTTAGCTAACAAGGCAGTAGCAGGAACAGACTTTGAAGTCGGGTTTGTTGAATCTGATAGAGAAATAACCGTTGGATTTGATGACTACACAGACCCTTACACGATGCTGAAACGCATAGCCCTAGAGTTTGAGCTTGAATTAAACTTTAGAGTAGAACACAGCGGCAATAAGGTTATTAGAAGATATGTTGATCTGCTTGATCGTGTGGGAGTGTGGAGGGGTCGAGAGGTAACGTTTGGTAAAGACTTGCAAGAAATTAAGCGTATTGAATCAGGCGATATATACACGGCGTTGCTAGGACTTGGCCCAGAGAAAGGCGAAGATGAAGGCGATAGAGAAGAGGTATTTGTTGAGGATATAGACGCGCTCAATCGTTGGGGAAGACCTGACAGTAACGGTAAACCTCAACATTTAGTGGGGGTTTATGAGCCTACGAGTGATCGGGAAGACATGACATCCACACAACTAAGACAATACACGCGCACAGAATTAAACAAGCGCATTAATTCAACGGTTACCTATGAGGTAGCCTTTTTAGATTTGGAGCACATCCTAGGACATGAAAATAAAAAGCTTAGATTTGGCGATACCATACGAATCAAAGACACGCTCTATGACCCGCCTTTATACGTAGAGGCACGAATACATGAGCAAGACCGGGATGTCATCACACAAGCCCGCAAAGAGGTTGTGCTAGGCGATTTTGTAGAATATACAGAAGATGAAGCCAAAGAAATGTTTACCTTGCTTAAAAATCAGTTGAAATTGCGCGTATCAGTCGATCAATTAAAAGAGTATGCAGAGCCTAAAAGGATCGAGTCTAACACACCGCCAACAGGACAAAACGAACATGTAATATGGGTTGATACAAGCAAGTTGCCGTATGTTGCTAAAGTGTTTAACGGTGGGAAATGGGAGAAGTTAAGTCCTACAGAACCATCAGATATTGGCGCATATGATAAATCAGAGGTTGATCAAGCTGTAAAGGATGCTAAGGCTTATAGCGAGAACGCTTCTAACATTAAGGATGGTATAATTGATGTCGGGCAGATACCGTTAAGGACATCAGCCACAGGCGCTACTGTTGATTGGGATGGTGTAAACGGGCTTGTACAGTATAACTCAGCGGGCACGCCTGTGTCGTGGTGGAATCTAAACGGTGAATCGTATATGTCTAATGCCTTTGTTAGTGGACGAATTGAAGCTAATGAAGGATTTTTTGGAAAGAATGAAAGGGTAACTATTGGTGATAACGGACTTACGATCAGGCGACCGGATGATGCGATATACATGCAGGACGGACTTGTCAAACAGAGTTATGGGGTCAGTAGTTTCGACCCTCATGATATGGATTTATACGTATACAGGTTTGACAGTGGGGGATATGAATCATACGAACTTTTTAGAACCGAGAATAAGTTTTATAGAGCCTTGGCAGATACCATTACGGGCGCCTCACTTGATGGAGGCCGATATGACGACATTAGAGACCCTGACAAAGGCTATACAGTAAAATTCACTTCATACGAGTTTGTTCATGAGGCGCGATACCTTGTAATTGGGTACAGACCAGCTACTAACTCCAACAATCCGAGGCATCAGACAAGAGTTTATGAAATCGGCAGTCCACCTGCTGGGTACTCTAGCATTTATGCGCAAATGTGGCACGAAAGGGGCGGGTCAGGGTACACTCCAATTGTGATTGATGTAGGTGTTCCCACATACCAAAGACGAAGAGTGGAGTTCCGGATAGGGATCAATAGGCCTGATAATTCAGGAAGTAATGATATTTTAATATTTAGGGTCAACAGAATCTTTCAAACTGATGATCCATAATAAATGAGGTGATTATTAATGGTTGAAACGTATGATTCAAGGCATCCCGGGACTGTTAAAGTGTTTTTTGTAGTTTCCGAAGACGTGGTTACATCGATTATTATAGGCAATCAAACAGTTTCAACAGGTCGAGGCTATCAATTTTATATAGAGGATCACGTAGCTGAACAGATTGATAAATGCGAGCTAGTGATTGATGGACTGACCCCAAAGCTAGTAGTTAAAGAAGGGGAAGTTATCCACGAGCCAGAAAAGACAGAAAAGGAACTTGAAATCGAGAGGTTAAAACACGAATTAGAACAACTAGAAAACGCTGATTAAGGCGTATATTATATTAAATGGAGGTGTTAGAAAATGAATATGATTAAATTGCTTTTCAAATTTTATAAAGCGTTAAAAAATGTTGACGATAGTG
>Ga0209487_1001755_pt1 | contig 18029 bp, 14 predicted proteins | sample Poulit2012_FD_187524 | JGI IMG/M metagenome (GOLD analysis project Ga0209487, IMG submission 187524) | Agricultural soil microbial communities from Georgia to study Nitrogen management - Poultry litter 2012 (SPAdes) (version 2) | ecosystem: Environmental > Terrestrial > Soil > Agricultural land...
CCTATGTGGCCGTGCGATTTGGAAAGAGGGTGTCCGTCCATTTGCTGAAGAAGGTCAAGAGGCTTATGTCAATTGGCTAGAGACAACGGGAGTCAGCAATTTGGAAAATGTTCGTGAAGCCGTTCAAGGGACAGCGACACCTTGGAAATAACGGTTAAATAAAGGGTATGGATAAATTTTAAGGGCATTCCACTTATCTAGTATAATTTTAGTAGATTTAATCCTTCATCCTCCCCCGCGTCCCAGCTCTTTTAAGAGAAAAAATTACGAATTGCCCATGTTATTAGGCTGTTACGGGAGCAGGGGGGATTTTAATCGTTCAAAAGGAGAAAGAACAGCGGAATATCTCAGAACTATTAGGTTTTAGAGAAGGAAAAATGCTGGTATCAAAATCGATAAAATTTATGAATTGTATTGATTTAACATTACTCACGGATAAATGTTCTAAACGTACCAGAATATATTAATATAGATCAGGCCAATTATTTTGTTTTGGACCATGAAGTTAATTACGCAAGGTGCAATTGTATACCAGTGTTTTTCCATCTTATAAGTTCAGCTTCCTCAATTTCCTTTCCAATTACTAGGTTGTCAATGTTATTTATGCTTGCGACAGAATGAGTAGAAACTCGACCAACTTTTGTATGATCAGTCACAACAATAATTTGTTTTGCAGCGTGTATCATTTCTTTTTTTGCTGATACAAGATATTCGTTAAAATGGGTGAGGCCCTTTTCATGATGTAGGGCAGGGGTTCCGATAAATGACTTTTGTATGTTTATTGAACGTAATGTTTCATCTGTAATCAGCCCATTTAACATGTAACTTTCGGAAAAAAGAACGCCACCTGTTACAATCACTTTAATAGAAGTGGAAAAACGTAATGTTGCCGCAATATTAATATCATTTGTTATCACTGTTAGATTCCTTTTATCCATGATTGCTTTTGCAATATGTAATGTTGTTGTGCCAGAATCTAAAATTATGTTATCACCATCTTCTATTAGATCTGCGGCACGCTTGCCGATTCTTCTTTTTTGTTCATAGTGAATGGATTCTCTTTCTTGAAACGGAAGTTCGGAATGAACTTCCGTTTCTAACATCACACCACCATGGGTTCGTTTCATTAATCCTTGTTTTTCCAATTTGGTAAGATCTCGACGAATTGTTGCTTCATGAACTTGAAAAAGTGAAGCAAGTTCTGATACAGTTGAAGCACGATTTTGCTTTAAGAATTCCAAAAGTTTATTTTTTCTTTCTAATGGAAGCATTCACATCATCTCTTTTTCATTTTTTTCTTCTAATATTAGTTGAAGTTTATACATTAATCTTATGTTTTTTTATTCTGTTCCGTTGTTCTCCAATACTTTAACTAAATCATTTCTTAATTTTAACCGCACTTTCGCTCCAACTTCTATTTGTCCATTTTCATAATGATAATAATCAAGAAATTTGAATGATTGATTGCCTAACTGTACTAAATATTCCATATGAGAACCTAAAAATGTTGCTTGAATAATTTTTACTAGAAAATTTCCCTGTTCATTAATTGACCAGAACTCAGGCTTCATGACACAATGAACTACATCATCTTTTTGAAGTTTATTATCAAATATATTTTTGACATGAAAAGTTGTTCCTTCAATTTTTAATCTAACTGAATCCTCATTGATATTATCTACTAAGGCTAATAGGATATCTGAGTCACCTATGAAATTTGCCACAAAACTATTAACAGGGTTTAAATAAATGTCTAACGGCGAACCTATTTGTTGAACTTTCCCCTCATTTAAAATCACTATTTGATCGGATATAGCCATAGCTTCTTCCTGATCATGTGTAACATATATACTAGTAATCCCAAGCCTACGCTGTAAATTTCGAATTTCTGTCCTCATATATTGACGAAGTTTACTATCTAGATTAGAAAGTGGCTCGTCAAATAGTAGAATGTTAGGCTCAATAATAATTGCCCTTGCAATTGCAACACGTTGTTGTTGTCCTCCCGAAATTTGTGAAGGATTGCGATCTTTCAAATCTTCTAGTTCCATAAGTGATAGTACTTTTTCCGTCCTAATTTTAATTTCCTCTTTATCTACTTTTTTGATTTTCAAACCATATGATATATTTTCATAAACTGTAAGGTGAGGGAATAAAGCATAGTTTTGAAATACCATGCCTACATCACGTTTGTTTGGGGGCTGATTGGTTATATTTTCTCCATCAACAATTACTTTGCCACTTGTAGGATATTCAAATCCTGCTAACATACGCAAAGTTGTTGTTTTACCACATCCAGAAGGACCTAATAACGTTGTTAATTCTCCCTGCTTAAAGTTTAAAGAAACATGATCAACAGCAGTGAAAACATCCTTTTTCTTGTTACGAGATGGAAATGTTTTTACTAAGTTTTCAACCTTCAGCTTTAGATTGTCAGTTTCTATAGATTTTGTAATCATTTACATCGACCTTTCATTTTGTTTTAACAATAAATTCAAGCTAGAGAATGCAAGAAATATAATGATAAATAAGACAACGCAATAAGCAGCAGCTACCCCAAGTTTACCGAAGTCAACAGCTGATAAAATGGCCACTGTCATCAAATTCCAACTAGCAGAAACCAAAAATATTACAGCACTTATAGAGGTCAATGCTCGAGTAAATGCATAGATTGCACTAGAAAATAATGCAGATCTCAATAATGGGAAAGTTATTTTCCGAAAGGTGGTAAACCCATTAGCATTTAATGACTTGGATGCTTCTTCAAGTGATGTATCAATTTGCATTAAAGCATTCGAGCCAGCTTCAATACCTAATGACATGTACCGAAAAACAAGTACTAAAATTAAAATAGCTGCAGTTCCTGTAATTGCTAATGGTGGGCTATTAAACGATAAAAGGTATCCAATGCCGACAACCGTTCCAGGAACAGCGAATAATAGGATTGAACTTATTTCTACTAATTTTTTCCCGGGAAAACTTATTCTTACAGTTAAAAACGAAATAATCATACCTAATAAAACCATGATTGGAGTAGCAATCACAGCAATAATGACTGTATCCTTAATTGTGCCTAACCCTGTGTCAAAAACATATTTAAAATGTTTCAGAGATAATGAGTAATCAACTCCCCAGATCTCGACAAAAGCACCTACTATAATTGTTCCATAAAATAAAATGATTGTTCCTGTTATTAATGAGCAAGTTATAAATAATGGTAGAACTATTTTCTTATCTTTAATGAGTACAGATCCTTGAGATGCTTTACCTGTTACCGTAACGTAAGATTTTTTATTGACCCAATATCTTTGAATCAAGTAAGCAGTTAAAACGGGAAGTAACATGGATACTGCTAATAATGAACCAGTTCTTAAATCATTACTTCCTGTTATTGTCATATATGCCTCTGTTGCTAAAACTGAAAAGTCTCCACCAATATTCATAGGATTTCCGAAGTCCTCAAGCGATTTAATAAACGTTAAAAGTAATGAACTAAAAACGCTTGGCATCGCTAGTGGTAATGTAATAGTGTAGAATACCTTCCACCTTGAAGCTCCTAGATTGGAAGCGGAATCCTCCAATGAAGCATCCATAGATTCGAGTACACCTTTTAAATTAAGATACGCAATAGGTGAAAAGGACATAGCTTGAATAATTAATAAGCTTTTGAAACCGAAAACGTCAGTACTTTGCAACCCAAATATTTCTCTGGAAATTAATCCTGAACTTCCAAAGAGTAGAATCATAGCTAAAGCTAATACAAAAGGAGGCGAAACGACAGGAAACACAGCAATGAAATTAAAAAACTTCTTACCAAACATACGAGTTCTTGTTACGGAGTAAGCAAAAATAAATCCTATCAAAGTACTTATTACTGCCGATGAAACACCCAACTTTAAACTGTTCCATATTGTTCGGTATATTAACGGTTTGTCAAAGATTTTTTGAACTGCTTTGAAATCGACTCCATTCTCATCGACAAAAATTGTTTTAAAAATACTATACATAGGATAAACCGAAAATATTAGAAGTGACATCAATACCAAAATGATTAAACTAAATAAATAAGGATTCTCTCCTATTGTTTTCAATTTATTTTTAAATGGCGTTTTAACGATATTTGAATTAGACAATGGTATCCCCCCCCTATATCAAAAAATCATTGAAAACCTTTTACTATTTCAAGTCGTTTTTATTACAAAAATAGAATACAGAGGCTTCATTTATTTTTGATCATAGGTGAAGCCTCTTTTTGTAAAATTAGTTATTCATCACTAGCCTCTTCTTCTGCTTCAATCTGGCGTTCGAATTTATCTACAATTTCATCTCGATGTTCACTGGCCCAGACATTATCCGTATCAGCTACATTTAACTTACTTAAATCTGGAGCACCTTCAGGTATTTTAGCGCCTGATATTACTGGTAAATGATAGTATCCAGTATCCGCATACACATTTTGTCCTTCTTCACTATTTATCCATTTCATAAATTTCTTTGCGTTTTCTCTTTCTTTTTCCGGTCCACCTTTAATTTTGGCAGCTCCTTCAACAGCTACAGACACACCATCTTCTGGATAAGTAATTTTTAGCGGATAACCCTCTTCTTTGAGTGGTAATAGATCTTGAGCAAAGGCAAGCCCAGTGCCAACTTCGCCTATCCCAATAAACTGCGCATTTGCCGAGCCACCCTTCGTCCATTGTTTGACGTTTTTATTAAATTTCTTTAAATAATCAAATGCCTCTTCATCACCCATGATTTGAACGAGTGTCGATACAAATTGATACCCAGTACCTGATGCTCCAGGATGAGCTAACATTATATTATTTTCAAACTCTGGTTTTATTAAATCCTCCCAGCTGGTTGGGGCTTCGACATCGTTTTCTTCTAACCACTCTTCATTGGAGACAAAAGCTACAGGACCTTGATAAATCGGCAACCAATTAGCATCCTCTACCATCGCGTTTTCATCAATTTTATCGAGGTTATCTAGATTGTCTGGGTCATATTCTTCTAAGAATCCATTCTTATCCGCTTCAATAAAACTATCAGATGGTCCGGCAAACCATATGCTGGCATCACTACGACCTTCTTCAGCTTTAAGTTTTGACAGTATTTCTCCTGTACTAAGACGGGTATAATTCACTTCGATTCCAGTATCTTCTTCAAATTTTTTTATATATGCTTCTGCATTTTCTTCAGGCATGGGGGTATACATCGTTAATTTATCGTATGAGCCATCACCGGACGTGTCGTTGCTTCCACAAGCAACTAAAAATAAAATAAAAATTATTGGAATAAACGTAAAAACTTTTTTCATCTTTACTGCCTCCTAATTGAACTATCCTTTTTAAAAAGAACCCTTTATATAAATTAATCCCATTTAAAGGACAAATAGGTTTTCTTCCAATCCTTGTTTTTAACAGCTTTATGCATCGCTTTATCTAAGTCCTCCGCATTTTTAATTAATTCACTTTTTGCTGGTATAAGTTTCTTCAATGTGTGTTGATAGGCTTGACTTTGAAAAGCATTCATCAAAAATTTAAATTCTTTTTCTGTACTTCTGGAACTACCATAAATTCTCAATCCCTTCTCGAGAATATCTCTAGTATTAATAGGAACGTACTCTTCAGATACTCCCATTAAAACTATTTTCCCTTGCGGATCGATTAAATCAATTGCTTGATTGATAGCATTATTGCTAAACTTTCCTCCGGTACACTCAAATACTGCTACAACACCACCCTCTTTTCTAAAGTTGAAGTCCTGAACAAAATATGTTGTAGCAAAATCAAAATTAGCTAGCCTTTCATTTGTGGTTCCAAAAACTAAGAGATTATCCTTTGAAATATCGTAAACATGATGTAATGTAGCTGCTGTCAAGTAGCCGACCGGTCCATCTCCAAAAACAACCACTTTTCCGTCATAAAGGTAATCGTTTACATTGTTTGCGGCATGTAAGGAGACGGAAGTAAGTTCAGTCAAAACAGCAATTTCACCAGGTACATCATTTGGTACTGACACTAGATTTTCCGCTGGAAGTACCATATACTGCTGTGCAATCCCATCATAACCACTTCCAAGAAATAAGCTATTTGATAAGTAATTATCCGATACCACTCGGTTCTTAGACGGATGATGATCATCTGTTGAATTGCTTCCTAACCGTCGTGCAGGAATATTAGGAACAATGACGACTCGCTCTCCTTCATCAAAAGCTGAATTATCTGGGCTAATCACATGACCAATACCTTCGTGAAATAGAGTCATTGGAAGTTTATTTTTCAAAGCTTCTTTTCTTCGTTGGCCAGAGTAGTAGCGGATATCCGCATGGCATATACTTGCCAAACTTGGCTGTATCACCACTTGATTGTTATTAACCGTATGTTGAAGCATGACTTCCTCAATTTTCTCAGGTGAGATTAGCCGATAAGATTTGGAATTCACGATATTTCTTTTTTTCACACCTTCACTCCTCTTTAATATCAGATATACTCATTTTAAATTGTTATATTTTTTTACAAATGACATAATCAGAAGATTTTCTTCTTTGAATCACTCCTCCCAACTTTCTTTTAAGCTCATCCAATTTCCTCAAGCGAAATTGATCAGATTTAGAATTCGTAATATCCTCTTTTTATATTGCCTCCTTATCAAATGCTCATATAAGTTTATTTATGTTTATAAATGCTCATTTAGAAGTAATTAATTAAAATAATGATATTAAATTTAAGTAAGGTCATAACTGCCTAAAATTAAAATATGTATTATAGAGGACTTTATAGTTACTCAATAAAGGAAACTTTCAATGTGATGATGAGGAATTCATGGGGGGACAAGTTTTAAATAAAGGAATTCAAAGAAACTATAAATTATTTGAAGGAGTGTATTTAATAATGAATGTTAGGTTTTTACTTACAACTTTGTGTGTAATGTTATTGTCTTTTACACTTGGCATTGGTGCTGTTGCAGCATCTACTAATGAATGGTTACACAATAACGAAACAGAGTTGAGTGCTCATCGTGGTGCGCATGTGGTAGCTCCTGAAAACTCAGCAGAAGCAATTAAATGGGCTGGATTATTAGGATATGGTTTTGTTGAAATTGATATCCAGACAACTAAAGATGGTCATTACGTATTAATGCATGATTCAACAATTGATCGTACAACAACTGGAACTGGTAGAATAGATAACTTAACATTAGAAGAAATTAAAAGTTATTCCTTGATAAACGAGGATGGTACAGAAACAAACTACAAAGTACCTACGCTAAGTGAAGCGTTAGATGCAGCTAGTGAATATGGTGTTGGTGTCAATTTTGATGGGTCAAAAGGTGATTGGAGCAATAAACAATTCGTTGATGACATAATGGATGAAGCTGAGAAAACTGGAGTATTAAATAATTCGTTTTTCGTATTAAGTGATAAGGACATTCGGGATCAATTCAATGATTGGTATCCGGATGCAACGGTAACTTTTCTAGGTAATGCCTTAGAGAATTTAGAGAAAGATATAGAAGAGCTAAAGAAATATAATAGCGCGATTTATACGACATCTATTCATAATATTGATGAAGAAGCAGCCGAAAGAATTGATGATGAAGATTTCAAACTACATGTTTATCAAGTAAATACGGCTGAATTATATAAAAAGGCTATAAATATACAACCTCGTTTGATTGAAACAGATGTCATAGTACCTGGTGGCGCAGATGTGTTAGAGGTTAGTGTAAACAACTTACAGAAGGATGGAGTTATCGAAAGTAATCAGACTGCACATAAATTGAAAATCCATTTAACTGTAGTAAACCATTTTGAAAAACAAGATGAAGATAGAAAAGTCGTTAAGCATATGAAAAACTTTAAGGAATTAATAAAACATAAGAAAAACCAAGAATTGATTCCTGAATATGTATATAACATGTTGGAAGTTAATGCAAATAAACTTATTGATGAATGGCAATAGCAGTCAGGTCTTTGAATTAAAAGATAAATTATCATCTATCGAATATAGAGCAACGATTCCTTTTTCAATTTTTTCAAATCAAGTTTTTTCTTATTCTAAACCATCTAATTTGATGGTTTTTTCTTTGGGAGAGTGGAAGAATTGCATCTATCGCATGAATATAATTTAATATCGGAAGAGGGTGCATTCATTCTCCTTTAAAGATGTAATGTGAAATTGAGAGGCATTGTTTGTTATAATTAAATATAAGATTTGGTTGAGTGTTTCGTGCCTTTGATTTTTCCGATATGGGTGAAAAAGAGCTAGTTATTTTTGCGAGCGAATGAAGGACGAATTAGTTGGCAGTATGGACGGCATTAGGCGTTTCGGGTAATTTTTATAATGGATTAATTGACTTTTCTATTACTTGGACTAGCACATGGCCAAATCATTGGCGAACTTGTTTAATTCAAATAGTAATAGGCCTGGCCTTTACCGCCATTTATGTCGTTCTATTTAGATTTCTAATTGTTAAATTTAATATCTTCTCACCAGGCAGAGAATCAGATAATGAAGAAAAATTCAGTTGTAATTGTAGGTGGAGGTAGTACCTATACTGTAGGAATTGTTATGATGTTGTTGGAAAACCAAGATAAATTTCCTTTAAGAAAAATAAAGCTATACCATAACGATAAAGAACGTCAGATGAAATTCCATAGTCTATGTCGGTAGTCAAGACATCATGAATGACTGGATACTCACCAATCCCATGCTTCTAAGCGATACACCACCTCAACAAATTCAAGACGCTATCGATTATTATGATTGGGTAAACGACAATGTTGGTGAAGTATCTTCCATTACCGGAAATACCTTAGCTGGTGCGCTAACCAATGGAGTTGCTTTTGAAAATCGTAGTGATCTTAAATTCGTATTACAACATTTGAGCAGGTGCCCCTTTAATGCATTAAGTCTAAATCAGTACAAAAACTTCCCATCTTAAATCACAATTCTAATTTATCCCCATCGGAAGCCCTAAAGAATTATCGATCTCATCCAATACTTTAGAATCATTTTCCTAATATATCCAATAACTATTAGATATATTTTAACCGGGATATAATTGTATGGAAAGACTGAACATATTAACAATTATCACAATAAATCGTTTGATTTCGAGGTGTATGTTATGAAAAAAATTTTAATACCTTTCATGCTATTAATTATTGTTATAGGAGGTTGTTCGGCTATTAATGATTCAAATCAGTCCGAAAAAAATAATTCCATTAATGAAAATAACGAAGAGGAGAATGAAAAGTATGATCCAAACCATTATGCTCCCATCCAAGAATATACAGGTGAGGGATATACTTTAGAGGGAGCTAGTGAAGAAACAGGTGAGATTGCGAATGAACATCGCGAAGAAGTAGACAAAGCAGTAAAAGACTTTTTTCAAAAGGAATACAAAACAGAAGTGAAAATACATAATATCGTCAGTGCAGTTGATGGAGTATCAGTTTATGTTGAATCGGTTGGCGATTTACACTTTTATACCTATGCTATTGTACCAATCGACGTAAAAAATAAAGAAATCAAGTTTCAAGAAGTTTGGTCTCAAGAAGGGCGTGTAGAAGACGCTATTGCAGGCTCATTATATGCTATCGCTTTTGAAGAGGATTTCAGCAATTTAGATAAATATCTGGATGGATTAGTAGAAGATTATCCTATTATTGGGACAAACATGAAAGCCATTGAAAATGTTAAAGGGAATGGGTATACCACACCATATTACTTTATTAGCACGTTTGATGATACATTTAAAGAACTTGCAGAATCATATATTAATAATACAAATATGTCCCAGGAAGAGCTCGTTGATTTTTTAAAAAAGAAATCAATTCATTCAGATGATCTCAAAATCGCCATTGAATTTTATATGGATGAAGAGAGCTTAGATCCTGATAAAGAAATTTACGATATGATTTATAAGGATATTGAAGGAATGGAAGATATTCCAAAGGGTGAATACTTTATTTCTTTACATGATAATTATGTGATGGTGGAAGTAGCCTCTGGTAAAAAAGACAATACAATTAGAGAAACCATAAGAAATGGTATTTTTAAGTGAAATAAAAAGTATAACAATGAAAGGGGAGAACTTTGATAAATGAAGGGAACAACAGTGTTGATGCAGAAATTGATTTAGAGAATTAGGCGGATATCATGCCTATAAAAACTATAATAAAGGTACTATTGAAGGTGGGGTTAATGGGAAATAATTCAAATCTTGACTCGAAGAAAACGATGGAGGTTTCACCTGTTTCAGCATTTAAATCTGTATCACAAACATTTGGGTAAGTGACCTTTAGTGCATTAAGTCTTAAATCACAATTTAAATATATCTCCATAGGAAGACCCAAATAATCATCGGTCACATTTAATACTTTATAACTATTTTCCTAATATATCCAGTAAATATTAGATTTTTAATTTTGCTGGAGTATAATTGTATGGAGAAATTGAATATATTAATAATTATCACAATAAATTGTCTGATTTCGAGGTGTGTGTTATGAAAAAAGTTTTAATACCTTTCGTGCTATTAATAATTGTTATAGGAGGTTGTGCAAATATGGATAAATCGAAAAATATTGACGATACAGAAGCGAAGAAACAAAGTGATATGAACGAATATGAAAAAGAAAATTATGTATTGATTCAAGAGTACACTGGTGAGGGATTTGAATTAAGAGATAGTAAAGAGGAAACGGGAAAGATAGCTCGTAAATACCGTGATGAAGTAGAAAGTACAGTGGAGGATTTCTTTTTAGAAAAACATAAAGTGGAGGTAAAGGTACATAACATAGTAAGCGCCGAAGACGGGGTCTCTGTATTTGTAGAATCGGTTGGGAATCCACACTTTTATACTTATGCGATTGTTCCAGTGGATATTAAAAATAAGGAAGTAAAGACAGATCAAGTTTGGTCACAGGAAGGGCAGGTTGAGTACGCTATTGGTGGTGGACTGTACGCTATGGCTTTTGAAAAGGAATTTGAAAAATTGGATAATTACTTAAAAAAACTAACAGATGATTATCCGATCGTTGGAGTGTCATTAGATGTAGTGGAAAATGTAAGAGGAGATGGGCATGCAACACCCTATTACTTTATATCCCCAGCTGGTGATGTATTTGAAAAATTGTACGATAATTATATTCAAAATCCAGATATAAATAAAAGCGAATTGAAACGTTTTTTTAAGGAAAATAAATTTGAGCCAAACTATTTATCAGTAGCAATTGAATTATACATGGATGAGTCTGATTATGAACCTGACGAAGAAATCTATAATCAAATTGTTAAGGATATAAAAAATATGGAAGATATACCGCGCGGAAAATATTATATTTCGTTAAATGATAGTTATATTGATAAGAAGCGAGCTATAGGAAAAAAAGACAATACCATTAACCAAACAAAACCAGATGGGATAATTAAACACTAGAAAGGGGTAGAATAGTGTGAGTAAAGATGTTGTCTTGGAACAAACGGTTGATAAAGTTAAGAATCAACAAGATACTGATGATAAAGATTTAACTGAACTGGCAGGCTATCATGCTTATAAGCATAAAAGTTTCAATGAGTCTGATATATTAAAAGTTAACGGAAAAGACTTTCAAATTATAGATTTAGAGTATAATACAAACTCTGGCATGGAAGCACTCACAGTACAAAATATGAAAACTGGAGAATATTCGATTGTCTATGTCGGTAGTCAAGACATCATAGATGACTGGATTTTAACCAATCCCATGCTTCTAAGCGATACACCACCTCAGCAAATTCAAGACGCTATCGATTATTACGATTGGGTTAACGATAAAATTGGCGAAGTATCTTCCATTACCGGAAATTCTCTTGGTGGGGCACTGACCAATGGAGTTGCTATTGAAAAACCTGATGTTGATGCGGTGACACTCAATCCGGCTATTTTACCTGATGGGATGGTAGATGAAAATAAAGATTACCCGAATATAACGAATTATTTTAGTGAATATGACTTTTTAACTTTGGTGGAAACAGGCATTAATTATGACCATCGGATCCCCGGAGATCATTATACCATTCGCAATGGTGTCCCACAATTGAGTTATATCGGCTCCAACCATACGGGTTACGTTGGAAAAGATAAGGATGGCAACTTCACGATTACGATTGGTGAAGAGGGGGAACCTGGGCATGGTACGATTCATATTGCAGCTGGCGACCATATTATCACAAGTATTTGGACAGGTGAAACTTTATATGGAGGTCCTTCCGAACTTATAAATATTAATAAAGATGAAATGGAAATTTTGGCGGACGGCATTAAAACTTATATTACGGAACGTCTGAATTTGAGTAGTGAATATATTGATAATTCCATTGAAATTGTGGAACATGAAAGTGAACAATTTGACCAAAGGATATCCAATTTACAGCAAGTTTTATCGGACATGATTGAAGAAGCGGCTGATGCAAGTGTTTTAGGTGATATTGCTAGAACTGGAACAATCATCAATCAAGTTTTAGATAGTTTAATTGACTCTATTGACTGGATAAAAGAAAAATGTGAGTTATTGGAAAGTAAGTTAAAAACAAAGCCAATCGAGATTATCGAATATATGACATCAACAGAAATTAGTATCTCCCCACTACTTGATGAACCAAAAAGGTATTTAGAAAATTTTCAAGAGGTCGTAAATGATCTTGTTGACGGAATTAACGAATTAATTACCGACCAAGTTCCAACATTGCTTGAGGGCGGTAAAGATGCTTTTATGGATGCCGTAGTGGATGAATTAATTGAACATTATAATATTATTGAAACGAATAAAGAAGAAGTTCTAAACCAGCTTGTTAGTTATGAAAATATAGTCAGAAGTGTTGCGAATAACTTTCATAAAGTTGACCAAAATGTTGCCACTTCCGTTCGTACTGGGACAGGAATGGATACTTCCATTGAGGCATTGGAAGATATCGAAACGATTACTCTAGAAGAATCTTCCTATTTAACTAGTGGATTGAGTATAAAAGAAATTCAATTGGAGCTTTCCCATGCCGAAATCTCATCTCAGCTGACGGGTGTGATTTTAGTTATTACAGAGGTATTAAGGCAATTTTTAAATGGTATTGACATTGCGTTAAAAGCAGTTCTACTAGCAATTGATAAAGCAACCGACTTTACTTTATACGGAAATCCAGTAGGAAAGATTGTAAGTACGTTTACCGATTTTGATGATACAGTGAAAGAACATGTTGCTGAAATAAAAGAACCGATTGAAAATATGCAGAGCACAGTGGAAGGAATTAGTACAGCTTTAGATAATTTGGAAGCGAATTTACCACAAGTCATTGAGAACTTTAAACCTTATTTAAAAAGCGCAATTTTTAAGTCAGAATCCTTAAACAATATGCGCTTATATAATATTGCTGCACAAGCAATTTTTGATGATATGGAAGTTATCTTTGATGATATTGTTTATCAGCTAAGTGGAAATCAAAAAGGCTACGCAATCCAAGCTACAGTTAATGTCTCAAAAAATGTCAGAAGAAATATTTCTTTCCTCAATGAACAGGTAGAGAGGGTAACAGTATGATCGCACAAAGAGATCAAACTGATTTCAATTCTAAAATAAAACAAAAAGAGGTGACTTATCTAATGTAAAATAAGTCACCTCATTTTAATATGAATTTTTTGAGCACCATTTTTATTTTAAAAGTAAAAGAGCATTTAACTCTCCCTAGAATATTGGTTCTAAAGAAGCTCCAATTCATAAATCTTTATCAAATACTTATCTCCCTTGTAGCTCCAGTTTTTGGTGTGAGATTTTCCCCTGTTCATGCATAATAAAATAAAGGAGAATATTGATATGCCAATAATAAAACCAAGTTTGTTTAGTTCTCGTTGTATTCTACGGAAACCGTACGCAGGTTCTTTGAAATGTATTTTGTCAATGGCATTTTTAATATCGATTTCCTCTTGAGTCGGTTGTGGAATATCAACAACATGATAGGCAGTCGACCTAGCTAAACTCAGTAGTTCACATTGGCGCTTAACTGATAGCTTAACGTTTTTGAATTCTTTTCTGAGCCAATTTAAATCAACAGTAAGCTGTCCAATTTGATAAGTTTCTCCTTTTCAGCCTGGTGATCTTGTTTCAGTTTTTCCAACTCCGTAGTTTTCTTGTCAAAGACAGTTGGCATGTTATCGAAAAACTCTGTCCGCCACCTGCTGATTAGTTGGGCGTTGACGCCATGGCTCTGAGCTATCTCATTAAGTGTATCTTCCTCCCTTAATACCTCTAATACAATAGTTGCCTTTTCCTCTGGTTTATATCTTCTTCGTTTTTTATTCATAGTCATTATTATTATCTTATTTTGTTTTTTTTAATGTCCAATGCTATGGGTACAGTATATTGGAGGTTAATGCAAAAAAACTTATTGATGAATGGCAAAAGCCGTAAAAGGTTTTTTTGTATCCGCTATAAAATTCACTACCACGGACACAAACAAGGTCAAGAGTGGTGGGATTGTTGCTATAACAAAAATGAAATTACTAAATCACTCAATTGTAGAGGCGTTTCAACCCCCATGGGCTATTCTTCTCATGCGTGGTAAAAATCAGTGGTACATTGATGTACAAAGTGTGGTACAAATAACCGCAAGCATGGTAAGAATCGCTCGCAATACTCAAATAACCCCAAATACAAATAAAAATTTTGGGTATTTGGACATCAATTTATACAAATTTCAACAATTAACTACAAATTCCCACAAATGTTAAAATAGGGAATAGTTCGTTAGTAATAAAAAATAACCCCCTTTGATACTGGAAGTTGATATAGGTATTCTTAATTTAAGGTTGTTGGATGTTGTAATGTTTATTAATCTATTCAACTACTGAGATAGTAATAGAGTGATGGAAAACAAATGTGTGACGATAGATAATAGAATTAATTCACCTTTCTAGCATTACGTTACCACATTTAACTCTTTTTGTATTGTTGTTCCTAGCAACCTTAATATGTATCTAGGTAAAGGAGGGTGTTGTTCAGCGTTTCTTTAAAATTACATTTTTGGAAAGGAGAAAAATATGAGGCGTCAAACGTTGATGAAAAAGATTAGTGTTATCTCATTGGCTCTTAGTTTGATTATTTTTTCTTTATTAACCTCTGTACTTATCCAAACACCAACCATACATGCACAAGGGAAACACATTGAACAAGGTGAACAACAAATAATAACCACTAATGTGGAAGGGGAGCATGTCATTACCCTAATCACAGGTGATATTGTTACCGTGTCCGAAGTGGGGGATGGGGAGAGTGTAATAACTGTTGAACCATCCGTTGAATCGGATGATGGAACGCGTATTATCACCATAGATGAAGAAACGTACGTTATTCCTAATGAGGCTATGCCTTATCTTACCTCTGGATTATTGGATCGGCAACTATTTAATATAACGACTTTGATGGAAAGTGGTGATGGGGATGAAAATGCGACGACACCTCTTATCATCCAGTATTCGCAACAAACAAAAGCAAAAACATTTGCCTCCAAGCCAGAACTCAATGGTTTGAAGGATGTACAGGTATTAGACAGCATTCAAAGTGTGGCATTGGAAGAAGAGCAGGATACTGTGGGGGAATTATGGGATAAAATAACTGAAGATTCAAAGAAAAGTAAAAACAAATTACGGAGTACAGATGTTTCGTTTAATAGTGACATTGAAAAAATATGGCTAGATCGAAAAGTGGAATTAAATCTCGCTGAAAGTGTGCCACAGGTTGGGGCGCCCGAAGCTTGGGATGCTGATTATGATGGTGAAGGAGTCACGGTAGCAGTACTAGATACCGGAATTGACGATACACACCCAGATATTCTGGATCGGCTTATAGATATCGAAAGCTTCGTACCTGAGGATGATGGCTTGGATCGTCAGGGGCACGGTACCCATGTTGCATCGACTGTCCTAGGAACTGGTAATGCATCAGATGGTAATTATACAGGTGTTGCCCCTGGAGCGGACCTCATCGTTGGTAAAGTACTTGGCGATGATGGTAGTGGACAGGTGTCTTGGGTTATTTCCGGAATGGAATGGGCAGCCCAGCATGCGGATATTATTAATATGAGTTTATCTGATAAGACGCCAAGCGACGGAACAGACCCGATGTCGCAAGCATTGAATGAATTGAGTGCGGAGACAGGAGCATTATTTGTTGTTGCTGCTGGTAATACAGGTATGGAGGAAAGCATTGGTTCACCATCAGCTGCTGATGCTGCTCTAACTGTTGGAAATGTAAACAAATCAGATCGTCTAGCATTGTTATCTAGTATGGGACCACGTGTAGGAGATATGGCGATCAAACCAGATATTGCTGCGCCAGGTGAAAACATTATGGCGGCACGCTCCCAATATGCAAGTTCCGGTAGTGGAGATTATTGGGCAATGAGTGGTACGTCCATGGCAACGCCGCACGTAGCGGGTGCCGCATCAATATTAAAACAAAAACATCCGGATTGGACTGGCGAGCAAATTAAACATGCCTTGATGAGTACGACGAAGGAATTGGATGCTTATCAGCCTCATGAAGTCGGCACCGGAAGATTAGATATTGCGTCTGCATTATTTAGTGATATCTATGCAACAGGTTCCGTATCCTTTGGTTTTTTTAAATGGCCACATGAAGAGACCGACCCTGTAGAAAAAACCGTCACCTATCATAACGACGGGGACGAAGCGGTTACCTTAGAAATTAGTGCAACTTTCGCATCTGAGGACGGGAATGATGCTCCAGCCGATATGTTAGAACTGTCAGACTCCAGCATTACTGTTCCTGCTAATGGAAGTACTGAAGTTACGCTAACTGTTCATCCTGAGTTAGGTGAAGCTGGAACGCGTTACTGGGGACAATTATATGCAAAAATTGATGATGAAACGGTAACCCATACAGCATTGGGGATGGTTAAAGAAGATGAAAGGCATCCACTCACCATCAATGTAATCGATAGAGAAGGTTCGCCTGATACTGCAGAAGTGTTGATTTTTGGTTCAGGAGATATAGCTAAAGAGGTAGTTGTCAATGAGACGGCAGAAGTACGTTTACCAAAAGGAACGTACGCTGCTATAACCTTCTTGGATGTGGATGTGAATACAGATCACGAAGGTGTTGCATTGGTAGTAGAACCTGAGATTCATCTAGACGGTGACACGACCATTAACCTAGATGCAAGAGAAGCAAATGAAATCAGTGCAGAAGTTCCGAAACAAACGACGCCTTCTCATCAACGTTTAGGATTTCTTCGTTCCCTTGAAGGAATAGGAGTTGAATTGAACTATATACTACCGCCACATGTCAACAAAATGTATGCAGTTCCAGCAGAAGAAGTAGAATCTGGACATCTAGAATTAGCTCCACGTTGGCGTTTAATTAAACCATCATTGTCTATCAACTTGGGAGAACAGGAATTACGTGTCACGCCACTACCAGGTATGGAACTAGTTAATGAAAAAACAAACTTGGATACAGTATATGCTGGTAATGGCGCGCCAGATAAATATCAGCATATTGACGTAAAAGATAAGGCTGTTGTTGTGGACCGAAGTGAGAATATTACTGCTGCTGCTCAAGCGACTGCAGCTTTAGAAGCAGGTGCAAAGCTATTAATCATTGCCAATCATACCGCAGCACCATTTAGTGAATTCGTAGGAAATGAAGACAACTCAGATATTCCGCTTGTTGTAGCTTCTATCGGTAAAGGCGAAGGAGACAAGCTCATTCAAGCAATTGAACAAGGAAATACGGTGTTGAATGTGGAGTCGACAATCAATACCCCATACCTTTACGATTTAATCGATGTGCACACAAACAAGATACCCGAGGATTTAACCTATACTCCTGCAAGTGACGATCTAGCAAAAATAGATACACGCTACCTATCAGATGGTCAAGGTGTTGGATATGGGTTCAGATATGATAAGCGACCGCATTTTCTAGCTTTCTTGGGAGTGCCAGAGAAGTATTCTATCCCTTCCGCACG
>Ga0209487_1001757_pt1 | contig 18004 bp, 15 predicted proteins | sample Poulit2012_FD_187524 | JGI IMG/M metagenome (GOLD analysis project Ga0209487, IMG submission 187524) | Agricultural soil microbial communities from Georgia to study Nitrogen management - Poultry litter 2012 (SPAdes) (version 2) | ecosystem: Environmental > Terrestrial > Soil > Agricultural land...
TAAGACAAATGATGCAATTAAATGGTTATTTAAAACACCATTTGATCGTACAGATGGTATCCGTAATAAAACAATTGCAGTTGTTGGTGTTGACGCTCAATATAAAGAAGTTGCTAAATTAACTCAATCTGGTTATAACGTCGTTAAAGTAACTGATTCTGTTACACAAACTTTAAACGACTTCCAAGTAGATGTCATATATACAGCTGATCATAACGTATCCACCGAAGAGTATGCAGCATTTGCAGAGCAAGCAGGTAAACTAGTTTGGTTTGACAATAAAGTTAGCGCTCAAACAAAAGAAGTGTTAGCTGAAAATAATTTAACTGCTGTTTCTGAAACAAATATATTAGAAGCATTTAATCACATTCGTACTCAATAAAATATAAACTTTAAAAGCTATCCTGAAGCAGGATAGCTTTTTTGTTTATTAAATATATTTAAACGTGTAAACTAGTGCTTAACTGGATGTGATAATTATGTTTAAAAAAATTATTATTTTTACAAGTTTATTTATTTTTATTTTATTACCTACAAGTTTTGCTAATAAAAGTGTGAGTGAAAATGCTGAGACGTTTATTGAACGTTATGATAAACAATCAGTGCAACAAGAAAAAATAAATAACGCTTTAATTACTAATATAAATAAGAGACCTTATTTCTTTCCTCAAAACCTTAAAATTACGACATTAGGCGATTCGCTTACAAAAGGGGTTGGCGATGAGACAGATAACTCAGGTTATGTTGGACTAATTGAAGATAATTTGGAAAATGAAATTGATATTGATAATTTTGGAATTTCTGGTTATCGAAGTGATCAATTACTTAAATTAATCAAAGAGCCTGACACTCAAAATAGTTTAAAAGAAGCTGATCTCGTTTTAATGACGATTGGTGCGAATGATATGATGAAAGTTTTTAAAAGAGATTTTTCACATTTGAAAGTTGAACCTTTCTTTAATGAATTAAATGATTTTAAAAAACGATTAGCTGATATTTTTAAAGAAATACATGCAATTAATTCTGATGCAAAAATATATTTAATTGGATTTTATGATCCCTTTTCTGAATACTTTCCAGAAATTGAAGAATTAAGCTATATTTCTTCAAGTTGGAGCACTGAAACGAATAAGGTGACCGATCAATTTGACTATGCCTACTATATTTATACAAATCCTTTATTCAAAGGAGATGTGGCTAATTATCTTTCTGACGATAATTTCCATCCAAATAATAAAGGTTACACAAAAATCGCTAATGAAACCCTTAAACATATATCAAAAGAGGTAGCTGACTTTTATGACACAAAATAAATGGAAAAAGCTTTTTATCGGCTTACTTATTTTAAACATAACGATTATTCTAACTCTTGTTGTTCTTTTAAATATACCTGCCAAAGAAACTAAAATAACTTCAGAACCAACAATTAATGATGACCTTACGTCCGTACTTTCGGTAGAATCAAACAAAGATAATTTAAATGAGTTAATCAAAGCTTATTTAAATGAAACGTTGGAAGAATCAAAGTACAAATATGATGTTTATTTAGATGAAGTGGTTCATTTAGAAGGTGAATTACCTGTTTTTTCAACATCTATTCCTTTATATATTAAACTTCAACCCAACGTTCAAGATAATGGCGATATCATATTAAAACAAAAATCAATTAAACTTGGTTTATTACGATTACCTAATGAAAAAATTCTTGAATATGTTGAAAAATATCTACCTTTACCAGAATGGGTAACAATCGATGCAAAAAATGAAGATATTTATGTTAAAGTTACTGAGATGGATTTAGAAAATGATTTCGGTGTTGAAGTGCGTGACTTTGATTTAGAAAAAGATAAAATTAGGCTTGATTTTATTGTGCCACATGACATCTTCAAAAAAGCCGAAGAAACTAATTAGTTAATTTTTTAATGTGACTATTTATTTAAGTGAAATTAAAGCAATTAGGTTTGACTGAAGTTACTATTTAACTTAAGCTTACCAATGAGTATAAATTACTGGAGGACGATACGATGATTACTGTTTCTAATGTGAGTTTACAATTTAGTGATAAAAAATTATTTGAAGACGTTAATTTAAAATTTAATCCTGGTAACTGTTATGGTGTAATTGGTGCCAATGGTGCAGGTAAATCTACATTTCTTAAAATCCTTTCAGGTGAAATTGAACCTACACAAGGACATGTTTCGATAGATGACGATAAAAGATTAGCTGTTTTAAAACAAGATCAGTTTGCTTATGAAGACGAAATTGTTTTAGAAACAGTCTTAATGGGCCATGAAAAATTGTATCAAGTTTTAAAAGAAAAGGACGCCATTTATCTTAAAGAAGATTTTTCGGATGAAGATGGTGTACGTGCTGCAGAATTAGAAGGCGAATTTGCTGAAATGAATGGTTGGGAAGCAGAATCAGATGCAGCTATTTTACTATCTGGTCTTGGCGTTAAAGAAGAATTACATTCTCAAAAAATGTCTGAATTAAAAAATGAAGATAAAGTAAAAGTGTTACTCGCTCAAGCTATTTTCGGTAACCCTGACATTCTTCTATTAGACGAGCCTACTAACGGTTTGGATATTCAAGCAATTCATTGGCTAGAAGATTTTCTAATGAACTTCGAAAATACTGTTATCGTTGTATCGCATGATAGACATTTCTTAAACAAAGTATCTACACATATTGCAGATGTGGATTACAGAAAAATTCAAATCTATGTAGGTAACTATGACTTTTGGTATGAATCAAGTCAACTTGCTTCTCGTATGGCTAAAGAAGAAAATAAGAAAAAAGAAGAGAAAGTAAAAGAACTAGAAGCTTTTATTGCCCGATTTAGCGCGAATGCTTCTAAATCTAAGCAAGCTACTTCTCGCCAAAAATTATTGGATAGTATTACACTAGACGACATTCAACCTTCCTCACGTCGTTATCCATATATTGCATTCAAACCTGAACGTGAAATTGGTAATGATTTATTACGTGTTGCTAATGTTTCAAAAACAATTAACGGACAAAAAATATTAGATAATGTAAGTTTTATTATCGACAAAGATGATAAAGTAGCTTTTGTTGGTAAAGATGACTTAGCTAATACGACATTATTTGAGATTTTAATGGGAAGAATGGAACCAGATGAAGGTGAAGTGCATTGGGGAGTAACAACTTCACAAGCTTATTTACCAAAAGATAACGCTGAGTTTTTTGAAGGCAATGAAAATAATTTAGTTGATTGGTTAAGACAATATTCACCAGATGATCAAACTGAAACGTTCTTAAGAAGCTTTTTAGGTAGAATGCTATTTTCAGGTGAAGAAGCGATGAAAAATCCTAGCGTTTTATCAGGGGGAGAAAAGGTACGTTGTATGTTATCAAAAACAATGTTAAGTAGCGCAAACGTGCTTATCTTTGACGAACCTACAGCACACCTTGATTTAGAATCTATTCAAGCTCTTAACAATGGACTCATTCGATTTACAGGTTCGATACTTTTCACATCAAGTGACCAAGAATTTATAAATAGTATTGCTAACCGATTAATTGAAATTACACCACAAGGACTAGTGGATAAGACAATTTCTTATGATGAATACGTACGTGATTACGAATTGCAAGAAGAAATAGAAAAAATGTATGAATAAAATAAAAATAGCATTCCAATTAATTGGAATGCTATTTTTTTACGTAAAAAAATCCTGAGGATAGATTTTAATCTAACCTCAGGATAAATTTATCTTAATTTAGTCTAAGACAGTTACATTAACGCTTTGTCTTCCAAAGCCAAGTGCTGCATCTTTAGTTGGTAAGTGTACATCAATTCTATCACCTTTGATTGCTCCACCAGTATCTCCAGCAATAGCTTCACCGTATCCTTCAACATGAACGCGTGAACCTAATGGAATTACAGATGGGTCAACAGCAACAACTTTCTTATTGCTATTTGCGTTTAAATCAATACCTGTTGCAGTTATTCCAGTACAACCATCACATTGAGCTGTATAAGCCGTTGCTTCCATTGTCATTGATTGACCAGAATTTGACGTTTTCTCTGATTTTTCTTCTGATTTATTTTCTACAGTTTTTTGCTCAGTTTTCTTTTCTGATTTGTTCTCAGTTTGTTTTTCTGACTTGTTCTCAGTTTGTTTTTCTGACTTGTCATTTGTTTCTTTAGTTGGTTCTGATTTTGTTGTTTCGTTTGCTTCAGCTTTTACTAATAATTCTTGATTTACAACGATTAAATCAGAGTTAAGATCGTTCCAATCTTTTAATTCATTTACTTTTACACCATAATCTAAACTAATGCCAGATAAAGTTTCACCTGATTTTACTGTATGTGTTGATTCAACTTTTTCTTCATTTGTTGATTTATTTGATGTTTCAAGTGTTTGTGACGGTAGAATTATATCGCTCGTTAAATTGTTGACTTTCTTTAGTTGTTCCACAGTTGTACCGTTGTTTTGTGCAATATTCCAAAGAGTGTCACCCTGTTTAACGTTAATTTCTGCTGCTGAGGCTTCTGTGTTAAATGCTATTGTTCCAATTAATGCCGTTCCGATAACTAGACTTGCGATTTTGTTTCTCATATAGTTAATAACCTCCCTGAATTTGTTACAAGTCTAACCTTAACAAATTGTTTTATGAAATGCAGTAACAGAGAGATTAAATAGTGATTACAAACATTACTAGATTGCATAAGTTTAATGACAAATATTACATTCTGTCATATAAGTTGAGTTTATATGTCAATCACAATTCAAACGTTCATTTTGTTATTTGTTATTAATAAAACTATTTTTATAATTTATAAATTAAGCACTTTTTTAGTTTTTATCCTTAAAGCGCGTATAATTATAGTTAAGGTTATTTACAAAAGGAGCACTTTTATGTCATATCAAAAAAAGCTTGTTCAACGTAATGTTTCCATCATGTGGTTTGCAAACTTTTTTGTTGCAGCTAGCATGACAATGATTATGCCGTTTATATCTCTTTATATACAATCATTTGGAGCTTTTTCAGATGATTATGTCCAAACATGGTCAGGGCTTATTTTTGGAGTGACATTTGTTACTGCTTTTATATTCTCGCCTATTTGGGGACGAATTGGAGATAAATTTGGTCGAAAAAAGATATTAATAATTTCTGCTTCCGGACTTGCAATCACTGTTTTATTAATGGGGTTTGCAACTTCTGTCCTGCAATTGTTTTTTCTAAGATTACTTATGGGAATATTTACCGGATTTGTGCCAATGTCACAAGCACTTATTTCTGTTCAAACACCAAAAGAAATTGCTGGTCGAGTTTTAGGTACTTTACAAACAGGTAGTGTTTCGGGTACTTTACTTGGTCCTTTATTTGGTGGATTTCTTGCGGATTTATTTGGTTACTCTTTCACTTTTAAACTCGTTTCTATTACTTTATTTATTTCTGCTTTTCTCGTTACTTTTGGATTGAAAGAAATGCAAGTAAGTATTTCTGATCCTGATTATGCTAAATTTTATTCTCGAAAAGATGTTATTTTGCATATTTTAAGAGATCCTATTCTTCTCATCATTATGCTCATGTCCGCACTTGTTCAAATCGCCCATTTTAGTATCCAACCTATTTTACCTTTATTCGTTGAAGAAATAAGGGGACCAAGTCAAATCGCTCTTTATTCTGGCCTTGCATTTTCTGCAGCAGGTCTTGGTAACTTACTTATGGCTAGAAGATGGGGGAAATTAGGTGATAAAGTGGGTTATGTCAAAGTCATTATCACATTACTTTTCCTTGTCGGGCTTGTTTATTTTCCACTTGCTTTTGTTACTGGCTTTATTCAATTATTAATACTACGATTTTTAATTGGATTAACTTTAGGAGGAATTGGACCTTTAAGAGTAGCTTATATTAGGGAACGTGCTCCAATTGAAATGCAAGGAGAAGTACTTGGTTACAATACAAGCTTAAGATTTCTAGGAAATATGATCGGTCCAGCTTTAGGTGGCTTTGTAGCAAGTTTTTATGGTTTTTCAGGTGTATTCTTTGTAACAAGTGGCCTATTACTTCTTGGTGGGGTTATTACTCTCCTTACATTTATGAAACAAAAAAGTATTCAAACTTAATTATTTAATATATAATTTAAGTAATCATTTTAAGAAGGAATGGTGATCATTTGGGTATAGTTATTGTAGATGTATGTAGCGCAAATGCCATTACTTCGATTGATATAGAAGGTATCATTGAAAAAGAATTTCCGGAAGTTGCTGTATTAACCAACGACTGCTTATCTTATTGTGGTCTATGTGCAGCAAGTCCTTATGCAATGGTAAATGGCAAATTAATCCATGGTAAGACAGTAGATGCTTGCCTTGATAATATAAAACAAGCAATAAAAAAAGAACTTGCTATCTTCGCTTAAACAGCGAGGCAGCAAGTTCTTTTTTTATTTTTTATAAACAATCGCATCGATTTCTACAGATACGTTTTTAGGTAGACGACTTACTTCAACGGTTGCCCGAGCTGGATATGGCTTTTCTAAATAATCACCATATACTTCATTTACTGTAGCGAAATCTTCCATTGATGCTAAATAAATTGTGAATTTAACAACATGCGAAAAGTCAGTTCCTGCTTCTGTTAAAATAGCTTTTAAGTTTTCCATTACTTGAACAGTTTGGTTAGTAATGCCCTCAGCAATTTCACCTGTTTCAGGATCAAGTGGTATAGCACCTGATAAATAAATAAAATCGCCTGCTTCTATCGCTTGTGAATAAGGTCCAATTGCTTCTGGAGCTTTATTTGTGTGTATTTCTTTTGACATAAAATAATCCTCCTCATTTATTTCATCAACTTAATTATATCATTTCAAAGTTATTTTTTATACTTGATCAATTTTTAGCGAATAGTTCTTTATATCTCATAACATCTCTAGAATAATATATATCTCCGTAACAGGCATCAAACTCTTTAGCTTCTTCTCTCAAACAAGTATAAGCAGATTTATCTTCAGCTTTAGCATACATATCTTGTGAAAATTCAATAGTAATTTCTTGGCTAAATGTCGTTTCTTGTTCACGCACATAATTTGAGAAACCTTTACCAAAATTATATGATTGTACAGCTAAACGAACATCACCATTAGCCGCTTCAAGGCTTTCAGCAAAATATTTAACGCCCTGATCAATTGATTTTTCCGGATTGTCTATACATCCGATCTCACCACAATAACTTTCAGAAGATTGCATTGGATCTTCTCCTCTGCCACCTGACTCTTGCATCATCATCGCAAGTAACGTATCGACATGATTTTTAACGCCATGCTCTTTTGCATATTTTTCAATTGTTGGTTCATATTCTTTTACTTTCTTTGTTAAAAAAGGTTCTACTACCATTGATTTTATTGATGATGAAGATTGTTGATTAACTACATAAACAACACCATATAAAAGTGATGCCATAAAAATGACAATAAGGGTCACTCTAAGCGTTATTTTCACTGATTTATTTTTCATAATAAAACCTCTAATCTTTCACTCTCATATTTACAGTATAACGTTTATTTAGATTTTATGCATATATTTTCACTATAAACGTAAAAAAATGATAGAAACAAATTAATTGCTCCTATCATTCTCTCGAATCAATATATTAAACTTTATTTTCTGCGCCAATTATAAAATCAACTAAGTTTGAGAAAACGCTTACATCTTGGTTGAATAAAAATACAGGTAACATTATTAATGCAACAGGTATAGCGATGTATGAAGCTAATAATCTCAAAATTCCTTTTCCGAAGATTTTCATGTCAATCGCTCCTTTGTCTTCTTGTCTTGTATTCTAATTCTATATTATCTGAATATTCAAATCAAGGTTTTTTTTTAAAAACACCAGAATTTTTTTAATTCTGGTGTTTCAATTATATATTTAAGAGGCCACGAATATCATCTTCAGTTAGTGATTGTAACATTTGTTCTCCTGGTTGGATAATCTGACTGACGAGCTCTCTTTTTCTTTGTTGTAATTCATAAATTTTTTCTTCAATTGTGCCTTCAGTTATAAAACGTATAACTTGAACAACATCTTTTTGTCCAAAACGGTGCGCTCTTCCTGCAGCTTGGTCTTCTACAGCTGGGTTCCACCATAAATCAAAGAGGATAACAGTATCTGCTCCGGTTAAGTTAAGACCTGTTCCACCTGCTTTTAATGAGATTAAGAATATATCTTTTTCACCTGCATTAAAACGTTCACTCATTTTTACACGGTCTTCTGCTTTAGTTTGACCGTCTAAATAAAAGTAATCTATACCTAAATCATCTAATTCTTCCATAATTAGTGCGTGCATACTTGTAAATTGAGAAAAGATTAACATCCGCTTCCCGTTTTCTTTAAACGTTTGAACAGATTCAATTAGTTCATCCATCTTACCAGATCGTCCTTCATAATTTTCAAGGAACATTGAAGGATGCGAACAGATTTGACGTAAACGAGTTAATCCTGCAAGGATCTTCATACGATTAGCTTGAAATCCTTCTTGATTGATCGAATCTGTCGCTTCTCTTTGAATATCTTTTAGATAAGCAACATACAGTTCTTTTTGTTCTTTTGTTAATTCTGACATATGAACTGACTCAATTTTATCTGGTAACTCTTTTAAGACATCTGATTTCAATCTTCTTAAGATAAATGGTTTTGTCATTAAAGATATCTTAGCGGGTTCTAATTTTTTAAATTCACGTAAACTTGGCATTAATCCTGGTAAAATTACTTGGAAAATTGCCCATAATTCGTCAACCGAGTTTTCGATTGGTGTACCACTTAAAGCAAATTTACGACTAGCAGATATTCGTCTAATCGCTTGTGATGTTTTCGTTGCATAGTTTTTAATAAATTGAGCTTCATCTAAAATAAGTGTCTGAAAAGATAAATCTTCATAGACAGAAATATCTTGACGAATTGTCCCATAAGACGTAATCCAAACATCTTTATCTTGGCTGTTTTCAATAATTTCTTTTCTTTCATCTGGCGTCCCAACTATCATTGCAACATCTAAACTCGGAGCAAATTTTGCACACTCATTGCGCCAGTTATATACAACTGAAGAAGGAACAATGACTAAATGCGGTCTATCAGAAGGCTCTGATAATAAATATGCAATTGTTTGTAAGGTTTTACCTAGTCCCATGTCGTCGGCTAATATACCACCTAAATGATAATTACTTAAAGATTTAAACCATTGATAACCGACATCTTGATAATCTCTTAATTCAGCGTTTAAACCTTCTGGTAGCTCATATACTTGCTCTTCTGGATGTTTTAATTGATCAAGTAATTTTTCAAAAGTTGGGTCATATTGCTTCTTCGTTTGGATAAGCTCATCAACTTGAGCTCCCCTATATACTGGTAAAGAAACTTGCGCGTCTTGTACGTCGCCACGATTCACTTTCAAATCATTAAATAATTGCTGAACTGATTCATAAGCATCATTTTCTAATGAAACGATTGAACCTGAATCCATTCGGTAATATCGCTTCTTTTCAATGACCGCTTCTAATATCTTTTGGACTTCTTCTTCCCCAACTCCATCAATCGTAAATCCAATTTCAAGTAAATTTGATTGATTATCGACTTCAACTTGCGTAACTGGAACCGGGTCTTCTTCAGTCATTAAATCACTAATGTCTGACGTTAAAAATAATTCAAGTTCTTCATTGAGTCGCGGTAAAATATGGTATAAGAAATCATATAAAGCTTCATCTTCAGTAATTTCTAAATATAGGTTAACACCATTATATCTGAAGTTAGCTTGTTCGATTAAATTCATAATTAACGTTTCTTTTTTAACATCTCTAATAATGAAAACGTCTCGTTCTTCATCATCACTGAATGGATTTACTTCATACATCCCATAGAAGTATTTGAGATCACCTATAATGCGACCATCCTTTTCTTCTAAAGATAATCTAGCTCTTAAAGGATATTCAACAATATCAGAAGACACGTCTTCTGATACAGTTACTTCGCCAACATCTTTTAATAACGGTAAAGCTTCTGATAAAAAGGTGTCTGCTTGTTCTTGTGCAATTGGGAATTCATGATCCATCATTCCTAATTGGAAGAGTTGCTTCAAAACGACTATTTGTGAATCAGTTGGAAAATAGAATGTTCCTTTTGAAAAAAGCAACTCATATAATTCAAAATAAATCGACTCTTCTACGTCATGCATTTGTAATGTCAATTCCTTAGTTATATCATGTTCTAATGAAAAACTAAAAGGCAGTTCATTTTCTACGACTGAAATGGATTTATAAGCTTGATTTTCTTGTTCAACTATTAAATTACGTGTCACAATCTCATATAATAAATCTTTCATCGCAATTGGTGGAACAATCACATGCCTTGCACCCGACGTTTCTCTAAAATAACTCGGTGTGTTCGAACTTGTGTAAACTTGTTCTCCAGCTAATATGTGCTGTAGATATTTTAAAATCTCCATATCTTTTTCTAAAATATAGTGTTCTTCAGGGTCATAAGTAAAGTTATCAGTAAAGTAATGAATTTCACCTGCAAATACATTACTTAAAAAATCTGAAACATTTTTAACAACGTAAAGACGATTCACACCAACTTTTAATTGAATATATATTTGATGTTCAACATCCCATTTAAGTGTGAATTCTATATTGACAGCAGTTCGATTAGACATTATATTAATTGGGTTCTCACCTGAAGTAACGAGCGCTCTTATAAATTGATCAGAGACTTCATATTTAAAGTCATTTGATGTTAGCTTCAGACGATCAGCAACTTCTAGTAAAGCTGCTACTATATGCTTACAATATCCATAAGCATGAAAGGCTGGACATTCACAATATCCGTAATTCTCATTTTCATTTTCAAATTTATTTATATCTAATTCTACAAAATAAGGGTCTGTCCCTTGTACAGTAGCATTCCAAATATCATTATTGTTATCATAAAGTAGACTCGTAATACTTTCACTATTGTAATAAGCTAAACCACGCTTAAAAACAATGGACGGAAAACGTTTTTGAATATTCTCTCGATTTAATATACTCATTAATTAAAACCTACCTTTTTAAAGCTCGATTTACCTATTATACCGTAATTTGTACTTTTTATAAACGATAAGCAATCTTCTCATTTACTTATATGATAGAAACACTTATTATAAGATAAATATCTAATTGTAAGAATAGAAAGGAAGTCGATAAGATGCATTATCGTTATATCGATATTTCAATTGAATTAGCAAGACGCTTGTTGTTACTAAACAATGGAGATCGCTTAGATTCCGTTAAAAAATTATCTGAAGAATTTAATGTTGGTCGGGGCACAATTCAAACTGCATTAAATCGACTGATTGAAGATGGGGCATTAGAAATAGAAAGTTTTGCTCAACGTGGAAGTTATTTAAAAAATATAAATCGAACTTTATTATTAAAAAATGCAGAATTAGAAGAAATTGTAGGCATGCTACCGATTACTTATTCTCTCCTTCACCAGGGACTTGCTACAGGATTGCATGAAGCTTTTGAAAATACAGATATCTCTATTTTACTCGCACAATTAAGGGGATCTAAAAGACGTCTTAAATTTTTGAATTCTTCTAAATGCGATTTTATTATTATATCAAAAATGACTTGGAATAATATAAAAAAAGATGACACTTTAACTTTATTAATGGATTTCGGAAAACAAACCAATGTTAGCAACCATGTTTTACTTGTTCGGAATCAATTTATGAATGGATTTGTTGAGGGAATGCGAGTAGGAATAGACTCTACTTCAGTTGACCATGCACAGTTAACACATAAAGAATTCGCTAATCAAAACGTCGAATTTATTGAAACATCCTACGGAAATACAATTGATAAATTAGTTACTGGTGAAATAGACGCAACAATTTGGGATGCAAGTATTTCTTACTTACCCGAATCTGTTTCAATGCTTCCGCTTAAACAAGATGAGGAATCTTCTTCAGCTAATACAATCGCTTGTTTAATCGGAAAAAAAAGTAATCAAGCACTTAATCAACTTTTAATTGAATACATTAATCCTTATGCAGTAAAAAATATACAAAATTTAGTTTTAACGAAGAAAAAGACACCTTTATTTTAAAGTAAAGATGTCTTTTTCTGAATTATCAGACAACTTATTGACACTCTTTTTCTTGTACAGTATTATGTACATAATAAATACTTTATAAGGAGAAAATTAAATATGGCTACCCATAAACTTATTCAAGATTTAAATAATTTATTAACTGAGGGAATACTTAGTCAAGAAGATGATGACTTAAAAGCACATGAAACAGATACATGGCCATTAAGAATGGTAGAAAAAACAATCGGACATGTTTTAGAAGGTCCTTTATGTGTTATTAAACCTGCAAATACTGCAGAAGTATCAAAAATACTCACCTATTTAAATGAACACAAAGTACCTGTTGTTCCTTACGGTGGTGGTTCGGGTGTTACAGGTGGTGCTGAGCCTAAAAAAGAAAGCGTTGTCATTGATGTAAGTAATATGAAAAAAATCATTCATTTAGATGAAGATAATCTAACCGTTACTGCTCAGTCAGGCGTTATTTTACGCGATTTAGAAACTTATTTAAAACAAAATAATTATACTGGCGGCCATTTCCCTCAATCAATTGAACTTGCTCAATTAGGCGGATTAGTTTCAACAAGAAGTTCAGGACAGTTTAGTACAAAATACGGGAATATTGAAGACTTACTTTTAGGATTAGAAGCAGTTTTACCTACAGGTGAAATTATTCGGATTAATGATGTTCCAAGGCGTTCAGTAGGGCCTGATTTACGCCATATATTTTTAGGTGCTGAAGGGACCATGGGAATTATTACTGAGGTTACTTTAAAAACATTTGAAGAAACTTCAGACAGATGGCTCGGTGCATATACCTTTGCAAGTATGGAAGAAGGATTAAAAACAATGCAAAAATTCATCAGAACAGGATGGAATCCTGCAGTGACAAGATTACACGATCCAATTGAAGCAGAACGTTCTTATCCTAATTATGTTGAAGAAGGGGAATCAATTTTACTTATTATTTCCGAAGGTCCAGAAGGATATGCCCAAACTGAAGGAAGAGCGCTTGATAATATTATCCAAGCAAATAATGGTAAACCCTTAGGTGAAAAACCTTTAATTGAATGGTTAGAAAAACGAAATAAGACAGATGAATTAGAGATTTTTACTAGCCAAGGAATAATCGTTGATACGATTGAAATTGCCGCTAATTGGTCAGATGTTGCGACAATTTATAACGAAGTGCTTACTAACTTAAAAAAATCTGTACCAGAAATCATGGTAGCTTCAGGCCATGCCTCTCATAGTTATGATCAAGGAACAAATATATATTTCATGTTAGGAGCCATGCCTGAACAAAACTTAACAGAAGTAAGACGAGTGTATGATGCTATTTGGAGAACTGTCGTGGAAACAACTTTAGAACATAACGGAACAATTTGTCATCATCATGGAATTGGTAAAGTACGAGCTGAATGGGTTCCCAAAGATTTAGGAAGTTCTTATCAAGTTTTAGAAAAAATAAAACAAAGTCTTGATCCAAACGGTATTATGAATCAAGGAACATTGATACCTAAATAACAAGCATATAATACTAGGGAGGCATTACATGAATAATAAATATATATTAGCTATTGATGCGGGAACGACAGGCGTACGTACAGTTCTTTATGATAAAAAAAGCACTGAGATAGCGATAAAATATGATGAATTTACTCAAATTACACCAGAGCCCAGTTTATTAGAACATGACCCCCTTGAAATATGGAATTTAACAAAAGATTTAGTTATAAAAGTTGTTAAAGAAGCTGGTATTCAATTTATTGATATAGCAGCATTAGGTTTGGCAACACAACGTTCTACCGCTGTTGCTTGGGACAAAAATACTGGCATACCTGTTCATAACGCTATCGTATGGCAAGATTTACGCACTAATGAGCGGTCCATGGAGCTTTCAGAATTATTTGGAAGAGAAATATCACCTCTTGCCACTTATACTAAATATGAATGGTTATTAGATAACGTGCCGAATTGCCGTGAACGTGTAGAAAATGGTGATGTTTTAATGGGTACTATGGATAGCTGGTTAATTTGGAAATTAACAAATGGAAAATCATTTATTACTGATCCGGCAAACGCAGTTAGTTCATTTTTATGGAATCCAATGAGTGGAGAATGGATGCCAGAAACTGCTTCTATTATTCAATTTCCTGTTGAGCGCCTTGCCCAATTGGTTTCTTCGAGTGAAGTATATGGTGTGACTGACAAAGATTTATTTGATGTTGAGATTCCGATTGCAGCATTAACAGGTGATCAACAAGCAGCGATGTATGGACATTTAGCAACAGAGCGTGGAGAAGGGAAAGCTTCATACGGAACTTCAGTAATGGTCGATGTTAATACAGGAACTGACTGGATCGAAACTGAAAACTCCTTTCCACTTGCACTTTGGCGCTTAAATGGTGAAGATACATTCTGTTTAGAAGGACAAGTTGTCACTGCCGGAGCATCAATTAATTGGGCAAAAGAAATGAATATATTTGAAGATATAAAAGAAGTCAGTATGGAGGATAATCTCCCTGAAGCTGGGGGCGTATACTTTGTCCCAGCCCTACAAGGTTTAGGTGCTCCTTATATGGACACTTCAATAAAGGGAGGCATTATAGGTTTGACGCGAGCAACTAAACGGCAACATGTTGTAAAAGCAATATTGGAAGCGATTGCATTTAGAACGAAACAAGTTGTCGAATTGCTCAGAGATCAAGTCGATGAAGATGCCTTTCCTACACTACAAGTAGATGGCGGGATGTCTACGAATGATTATTTTATGCAATTACAAGCTGATATTTTAGGAATAAACGTTGAAAGACATTCAACAGAACAAGTAACTTCTTTAGGAATCGCATATTTAGCTGGGTTAGCAGTGGGCTACTGGGAAGATGAAGCAGAAATAAAAAAATTAAAAAAACGCGGAACTGTTTTTATTCCAAACAATGACAATACCGAAATTCAAGAAAGGTTTGAAAAATGGAAAAAGATTATCGATGCGGTAAGAGGGATTGAAACTTAGACTGGAAGAAATAGGAGTTGATTAAGTATATGAGCATCCATCCATTTAGCCCAACCGGGAGAATTCAAGCATTAGATTCAATGAAAGAAGAAAGTTTTGATTTATTAATTATTGGCGGTGGTATAACTGGAAGTGGTATTGCACGTGATGCTATATTAAGAGGATTAAACGTCGCTTTAATCGAAAAAGAAGACTTCGGTTATGGCACATCTAGCCGCTCATCAAAACTGGTGCATGGAGGCGTACGTTATTTAGAAACAGGTAATATTAGATTAGTAAAAGAATCAGCAACTGAACGAAAGGTACTTAAACATATAGCTCCCCATTTAATTCATCCTTTAAATTTTATCATTCCTGTTTTTCAAGGAGATAGTTTAATAAAATACCGTGCAGGATTCATTCTTTTTGATCGATTAGCTAAGTCAACAAAAAAAGAAAAACACAAAAAATTATCAGCAACTGAAGTAAAGAAACATCTTCCGCATTTACGAGGACCAGTAAAAAGCGGACTTATTTATGGTGAGTATATAACAGAAGACGCACGATTTACCGTTATGAACGCTAGATCTGCTGCAGAACACGGTGCTAAAATAGCAAATCATGTAAAAGCAACTGGATTTCGTTTTAACAATCACGACTCAGTTATTGGAATAACAGCTAAAAATACTTTGACCGGAGATACATTTAAGATAGATGCTAAAATAACAATTAATGCAACAGGACCTTGGGCTGAGAATATATTAACAAAAAATAATTTAAGCGCACCAGAATCATTATTACTTAGCAAAGGAATTCATCTCGTATTTCCTGCAGAAAAATTAGCAGTAACCGATGCAGTACTATTAAATACGCCTGATGGAAAATCTGGCTTTGCAATAAGACGTTGGGATTTTGTCTATGTAGGAACAACAGATATTATCTATGAAGAAAAAATTGATCAACCTGAATCGGATGAACAAGCAATTCAACATTTATTAGAGCTAGTGAAAATCAGCTTCCCTAGTGCTCATATAGAAAAAGAAGATATTATTGGTACTTGGGCGGGACTAAGACCTTTAATTAAACAAGAAGGTAAATCAACACGCGATACCCCAAGGGATGACGAAATTTGGAAAATAAAAGAAGGACTATTTACAATTGCTGGTGGAAAGCTTACTACTTACCGAAAAATGGCTGATCGTGTATTAAAAAAAGTAAGTAAAGATATGCCACATAAATTAAATGATAATAGTCGAACGAAAGAAGTTATTTTACCTGGTGGAGATATTGATGAAGATTATGATAACTATAAAAAAGAAATGACTTCTAAATTTAAACAATTAGGGTTACCGTCAAAAACAATTGAACGTTTAGCTTGGCTATATGGTTCAGCTAATTTAGAGTTAATAAATTATGGAAAAAAAGATGATAAATGGCTAGAAGAACTTGCACCTGGAATTCCTGCAATTAAGGGTGAGGTAAAATTAGCAGTTGAAAAAGAGATGGCTTTAACGCTTACTGACTTTATTGATAGGAGGTCTTCTTTATTATTATTTGAAAATGAACACGGTCAAAAAGCAATCAATGAAATTGCAATGATTATGAGTAATTTATTAGGCTGGGATGAATTAGAAAAAGAATCACAAATTTTATCACACACTAAAAATGCTCGTAAAGTTCTAGTTAAACAATAATTAGTTATAAATTAAATGCTTTTTGGATAAATTTAACGGCTTAAGCATGAGTAAATTCTCAAACTTAAGCCGTATATTATTCATTCTCACAATATCATTCGATTAAAAAACTTACTAGATTAATCATTAATTAAAATTATAAATCATCGAATCCATTTAATTCACTTGTTTTTGTATATTGACGCGATTTCTGTTCGAAAAAGTCTGTTTTTGTATCATCGAAACTATCGACATATGCACGAATCCATTTCATTGGGTTTTCTACATATTCAGGATAGATTTCGCTTAAGCCCATCATTCGTAACATTTTATTTGCACGGTATTTAATATACCCTGACATTTCAACTAAATCAATTCCTTCCAAACCTTCTAAAACATACGTCGACCATTCGATTTCAAGTTCAACTGATTCTTGAAACGCCTCATAGACCCAGTCAATAAATGCTTCTGTATTATATTCAGGATTTTCGCCTAAAGTTGCTCTAAATAACTCAGAAATAAAACGACCATGCTCCAGTTCATCTCGGTTAATATAACTTACCATTGTCGATGTCCCTACCATTTTATTATGTCTAGCTAAATTATAGAAAAAAGCAAATCCTGAATAGAAAAACATTCCTTCAAGTAAAATTGTATAAACGAGTGTTCTTAATACATTTTCAATCGTTGGCTCTTCTACAAACGCATTGTAATGCTTCATAATTGCATCATTTCGCTTTAACAATACTTCGTCTGTTCTACCAAGTTGAAATGATTCATTTTGTTCAGCTAAAGATACAACGGAAGAAAGTACATAAGAATAACTTTCATTATGCACCGCTTCTTGTTGCGCTATTACAGCCATAATCGACTGAACTGACGGATCAGTCGCGTATAAAGAAATAAGTAGTGCTGTTCTTGTTTGCGGGGCATCTAACGTCGATAGAAGACCAATTATTTTCAAATAAGCATCTTTTTCTTTCTCTGTTAACTGTTTAAATTCTCTAACATCACCTGTCATATCAACTTCATCAGCTTGCCAATAATTACCAATAAGACGTTTATACATCTTATACCAGTGAGGATAAGCTATATCATTCCAATTTAAAATGCCACTTGACTTCCCTCCAAATACACCTGTTGATTTATTTGGATTGCGTGGCTCTAATGTTTTAGCACGTTCAAGCAATGTATGCGACATTGTTTAATACTCCTTCCAACCATGATTTTACTA
>Ga0209487_1001758_pt1 | contig 18000 bp, 14 predicted proteins | sample Poulit2012_FD_187524 | JGI IMG/M metagenome (GOLD analysis project Ga0209487, IMG submission 187524) | Agricultural soil microbial communities from Georgia to study Nitrogen management - Poultry litter 2012 (SPAdes) (version 2) | ecosystem: Environmental > Terrestrial > Soil > Agricultural land...
CGTGGCCCGCCGCAGGGTGTAGGGGTCCACGGATCCGGGGCGCGGCTCAAGCGTTATTTCCCGCTGCGCTCTATCACGCTGGTTGGCTCTTGGCGGGGTGCCGCGAAACCGACGCCGCACCCCGACTTCTGCGGGGAATGGGAAGCCAGCGAGGCGATGCTGAGGGCGCTCCGAGCCGAGAGGGCCTGACTGGATCACCCGTGGGCCGAGGGGTCCGAGCGCTGGTTCAAGAAGCTAGCCACCGCCCTGGGCGATGCCATTCGCCCGGAGAGCGATCGCTGGGCGGTGGGCCTGAATCGGCCGGGCTAACAGCACCGTCCCAAGACCCTGCATCACCGGCCGGATCGAGGCCGGTGATGTCGTGGTTTTCGGAGAGCCTGTCCTATCGCCATTTGTCGTCCAGTGGTCTTGCACGTGCTGCAGCACCTATTGCTCCACAGCCTCTCGGACAACAGGCATCACCTCAGGTGGTGGCAAGGGATGCCATGGGTACCCGCCAACAGCATTGCAACAAGGCCATGGAAAACCAATCCGCTGCGTGAGAGTAGAAACTCTCATATCTCGTCTCTGGTATTGGTGGCGCACGCTCATTTCCGAAGCAAATCTGTAGTAGTCAACTAATCCCGCATTCCCTGTGGAGCTCACTCTTCCCCTCATCATTTGTTCACTGCAGCAGCCATCTCTGTAGCGGCCTGAGCCTGGCCTTTCTGCTTCCTTCAAACTCATTCTTCGGGGTGAAGGCTGCTGCAGAAAGCCTTGTACACTGATGAAAAACGCTTATTGGCTGTCATGCGCCCAACGCATGGTCAATAGCATTCATTGTCGCAAGGTGCCTTGCTAATACCCTGAGACAGGGCATTCAAGCCATCCCAGTCTGAGTCTGTGCCATGGACCATCCGACACCCTCCCTCATGACTTCGAGAGACACTGATTGCTCACTCGGCTGGAATTGGAACGGGCTGCTTGTCCTCACCATTGCCTCACTTTTTTTGCAGGCTTGTCACAATACGTCAAATGAAGAGGTGGACCTAAAGCCAGTGCCAGTGACTGAGTGGCAGCACTACGGCAATGACCCGGGTGGCAGTCGTTACAGTCCGCTCGATCAGATCACCAGAGAAAACGTGGGCCAGCTACGTGAAGTCTGGCGCTACCACACCGGGGATTTAACGGATGACAACCTGGTTCCCCCTAACATCCCGGCATTTGAAGCCACTCCTCTGCTCATTGATGAAACCCTCTACCTGTGTTCACCGCGCAGTCGCATCATCGCCCTGGATGCCACGACTGGCGAGGAGCGCTGGACCTTTGATCCCGAGGCCGATACCCGGGGGCATTATCTGGTCACCTGCCGGGGAGTCAGCCACGACTACTGGCCGGAAAAGGCAGGGCAACAGTGTGCAAGGCGCATCTATGCAGCGACGGTCGATGCCCGGCTCTTTGCATTGGATGCAGACACGGGAGCGCCCTGTCAAGACTTTGGCGAGGAGGGCAGCGTCGACCTCACCCGGGGCCTAGGTCCTCTAGAGGGCGGGGACTACTCCATCACCTCACCGGCTACCGTGGTCGATCACAAGCTGATTCTTGGGGGGCTGGTGCTCGACAATCAGAGCGTGGACAGCGTTGCTGGTGTCGTGCGCGCGTTCGATGCCCACACCGGAGCGCTGCTCTGGGCCTGGAACCCTCACCCCGACCCCACAGAGGCCCATCACCTGCCCGTCGGCGAGGAAACCTATGCCCGCAGCACTCCCAATGCCTGGACGGTCTTCTCCGTCGATGAGCAGCTGGGGCTGGTCTTTGTGCCAACGGGCAATGCCCCACCTGATTTCTTTGGTGGACTGCGAGAGGGTCTGGACCACTATTCCAGCTCCATCGTGGCGCTGGACATCGAGACCGGCAAGGTCGAGTGGCACTTTCAAACTGTTCACCACGATCTGTGGGACTATGACCTCGCTTCCCAGCCCGTCCTGCTGGATCTTCCTGCCGCCGATGGCGAGATGGTTCCAGCGCTGATCCAGCCCACCAAGATGGGGCGGCTCTTTGCCCTGGATCGCCGCACTGGCACGCCCATTTACCCGGTCGAGGAAGAGCCGGTGCCGCAGCAGCCGGTGCCGGGGGAATACCTCTCGGCAACGCAACCAATACAGAAGCACCTGCCAGCACTGCACCCCCAGAAGCTCAGCGAGGAGGACATGTGGGGCTTTACCCCCCTGGATCGCCGGTCCTGCGTGCGCGCCTTTCGAAAATACCGCTACGAAGGGCCCTATACACCGCCCAGCACTCAGGGCACCATCAATTACCCCGGCACCCTGGGCGGCTCCAACTGGGGCAGCGTGGCAGTGCATCCCGAGCAGCGCATCCTGGTGGGCAACACCTCCCGACTGCCCATGGTAGCTAGACTGATTCCACGCGAGGAGGCCGATCACCGGGAGAGCATGGGTGAAACGCTCTATCACCCACAGCGCGGAACCCCCTATGCGGTGGATATCTTCCCCCTGCTTTCGCCACTCGGTGCCCCCTGCAACGCTCCGCCCTGGGGTGCGCTCACAGCCATTGATCTAGTGCGAGGGGAAGTGCTCTGGGAAACGACTCTCGGCACCACTCAGGATCTCGCCCCTGCTCCCCTCTGGCTGCACCTGGGCGCCCCGAACACCGGCGGCCCCCTGATTACCGACAGCCAGCTGGTCTTCATCGGGGCTGCTGCAGACGGCTACCTCCGGGCCTTTGACCTGGAAAGTGGCGAAGAGCTGTGGCGCGATCGCCTCCCGGCCGGTGGCCAGGCCACTCCGATGACCTATCGCGTCGCCTCCGATCCCCGCCAGTTTGTAGTCATCAGCGCGGGGGGACACGCCCACCTGGGTTCGAGGCTTGGCGATGCCGTCGTTGCCTATGCCCTGCCAGCAAAGCAAGAACCCTGACACGCAGGACGACACCCTTCATTGAGGAACCAGCCCCATGAGCGACCACACCCTCCGAGCCAGAAATCGCCACGCCCTCCTCGCCATGCTGGAGGCCTGCGGCAAGAAGAACTTTGCGGAAGGCCTCGCCCACCTCACCGAGGACGTCTACTGCGACTGGCCCTATCGACCGATCCCGGACATGCCGGACTCGATGACGGGGCGGGAAACGCTGAAAGCCTTCTTCGAGCAGGGTCAGGCGGACTTTGCCGGATTGGCTTACGAAGTGCAGACAATCTTTGAGCTGGTCGACCCGAACTGTCTGATTGCGGAATACACCTCCCACTCCAGGCATCTGCCCAGCGGTGTTCCCTACAGCAATCAATACCTGGGCATCTTTCGTTTTGAAGAAGGCTTGATCTGCTACTGGAGGGAATACATCAACCCGATGACCATCAAGGAAGTGCTTGCCGCAGCTCACTAGCACTGATGGGCATCGGGCATGGACAAGACCAGGGGGCATGGGCAAGACGCCCATACCCCCTGGTCTTATCGCTTCGGTCTTACAGCTTCATACCCAGCTCAAAACCCTGGTGCACGGCCCCGTCGATGTAGCTCACGCCATTGCAATCGCCGATGCCATGAACCTCCCAGCCCGCCTGGCGCAGCTGTTGGAGCAGCGAGAGCTCTGCCCCGGCCCCTGAAGTGACCAGCACCTGGTCCGCGGCAATGCTGCGCTCCTGCTGTGCTTCATTGAGATAGGTCACGGCTTTCGGGGCAATGCTCACCACCCGAGCCCGGGTCAGCATTTCCACCCCCAGGGCCTTGCAGTCGGCAATGTTTCGCCAGCGCCGCACCATCATCAGGCCATGGCCCAGGACCTCGCCCTCCTCCAGGATGGTGACCTGGCGACCACGCTCGGCGAGAAACTCCGCCAGCTCGATGGCCACCAGACCGCCCCCGATCATGACGATGCGCTGCCCCATCGGCATCCAGACTCGACTCAAGTGGCGTAGCCAGGCGGGTCGGCCGGTAATGCCCAGAGCGCTGCCGGCCTTGAGCAGGGCCCGCACGCCCACAGGCTGCTGACGCGAGGCTTCGCTGTCGGACTCCCCCATCACCAGGGCGCGCAGATCGTCGCCATCGAGCACATGGGGCAGATCAATGCCAGGCAGCTCCGGAAGACTGCGGCCCACTCCGGTGGCCACCACCACCGCATCCGGCTGCAAGCTCTCCACCCACTCCAGTGTCGCTTCGGTGCGCAGGCGAATCTCCACCTTGAGGCGGTGCAGCTCGCCAGCCAGATAGTCCACCAGACCCTGGTTAGGCGGATAGGAGACCGCAGAGAAAAACACCGTGCCACCCAGTCGAGCCGAGCGCTCGCACAGCGTGACCCGATGCCCCCGCAGCGCAGCGACCCGCGCAGCCTCCATTCCCGCCGGGCCACCACCAATCACCAGAATATGATGCGGGCTGGCCGCCTTCACGACCAGCGTTTCAACCTCTCGCCCGGTGCGGGCATTGACGGCACACTTGACCGGCCGATTGACAAAGATCTGACTGATGCAGGTATAGCAATAGATGCAGGGGCGAATGCGGTCCGCCTCCCCCTTCGACAGCTTGTTGGGCAGTTCGGGGTCGGCCAGCAGCTTGCGAGCCATGGTGATGAAATCGACCCGCCCCTCCCGAATCAAGCGATTGCCCACCTCCGGCTCAATGCGTCCGGGAACAATCACCGGAATGTCGACCGCCTCCTTGATGCCCTCTGCATAGGGAACAAAGCCACCGGGCTGGTGCACGGTGTGGGCCGCGGTAAAGCTCTCCCCCCTGCTGGCATCCGCATAGGCGCTGACGTGAATGGCATTGGCCCCAGCGGCCTCCGCCAGCTGGGCAGTGCGCCGGGCATCGAGGTGGGAAATTCCTCCCTCGGTCAGGAACTCGGTGCCATCGAGGCGACACCAGACCGGAAAGTCGGCCCCGCAATGAGCCTTGATGGCCTCGATGATGCGCACCAGCAGCCGAGCGCGGTTTTCCAGGCTACCGCCATAGGCGTCGGTGCGCCGATTGACCGAGGGGTTGAGAAAGCTGTGAATGAGGTAGCCGTGGCCAGCATGCAGCTCCACCGCATCGATGCCCGCGCGCTGAGCGCGGTCCGCAGCCTGCACGAACTGATCGACCACCCAGTCGATGTCCTCCTCCTCTGCCACCCGGTAGGCCACCTTTGCCGTGGTGCTGGAAAAGGGAGTCGACAAGGCCTCGATTTCTGCGGGCATCAGCATGGTATCCATGTCCCCCTCCTTTTCGATCGGAACCGAAGGGGTGAGCATGGGGCGGCCTTCGCGGATGTCATTCATCGCCGTGAGCCCGGCATGCTGCAGCTGCACCGCCAGCTTGGCCCCGTGTGCATGCACGCGGTCGGCCACTTCCTTCAGCCCCGGGAGATAGCGGTCGTCGGAGATGGCCACCTGACGCCAATTGGCCGACCCCAGGGGATAGGAGACCGCCACGGAGCCCATGATCAGCAGCGCGGCCCCACCCCGTGCCCGCTCCTCATAGTACTTGCACAGCCGCTCGCCACAGTAGCCGTCTTCATCGGCGGTATTGGAGCCCATCGGACTCATGAAGATGCGGTTGCGCAGGGTCATGCCGCCGATGCGACCCGGCGCCAGCAAATGGGCAAACTTGTTCATCCGAGCTCCCCTCAGGCCGTCTGGGCACCGTCGATGGCCAAGGCGTGGCCACTGACATAGCGCGCCTCATCGGCAGCGAGGTAGGCCACTGCAGCGGCAATTTCCTCTGGCTCTCCCTCCGGGTGCAGGGCAAACAACCGCTGGAGCAATTCCATGTCCATGCCCTCCGGCATTTCGTAGGTCGTGGCCAGGGTCGTTCGCACACCGCCCGGGCAGACTGCATTCACCCTGACCCCCTGGCGAGAAAACTCCACGGCCAGGGACTGGGTCAGCGAAATCACCCCGGCCTTGGACGCCGCGTAATGGGCAAAATAAGGCGAGCCCATCCGGCCCGATGCCGAGGCCATGTTGACGATGTTGCCGCGACTGGAGATCAAATGCGGCAAGGCCGCCTGACTGAGGCTGAAGAGACTGGTCAGGTTGATGGCCAGCATCCTTTCCCAGCTCTCCCGGGTCATGTCGAGAAAGTGTGCCGCCCCGGCGATGCCGGCAATGTTGCACAACACATCCAAGCGCCCGAAGTGCTGCACCGTCGAGTGCACCAGATCGTGGCAGGACTGTTCATCCAGGGCATCGAACACACACCGTTCGGTGCGCTCGGCATCAAACTCAGCCATGACGTCATCCAGGCCGGCAGCATTGATGTCGGCCAGCATCACTCGAGCCCCTTCGGCTGCGAGACGTCTGGCGGTGGCATGGCCAATTCCCGAGGCCGCCCCGGTAACCAGGCAAACCTTGTCAACAAATCGCATTCCCATGTCCTCTCCTGCCCGTCCTGTATTCACTCAAAAATGGAGTAACCGCCATCGACCACCAGGGTGTGGCCAGAGATGAAGCTGGCCAGGGGGCTGGCCAGAAACAGGGCCGGGCCCGCTATTTCCTCTGGCCGCCCCCAGCGACCCAGCGGAGTCTTGTCCGCCACCATCTCGTGGATGTCCTGGTTCTCTGCAAAGGCTGCAGTCATGGGCGTGGGCACTGAGCCGGGCAAGAGGGCATTGGCGCGGATGGCATGCTCAGCCAGGGTCACGGCCTGGGTTCGAGTGAGCTGAACCACCGCCGCCTTGGCTGCCCCATAGCCTGGAAAATAGGGACTGCCGAACAGAGCCATCTCCGAGGCCAGATTGATGATGCTCGCTCCCCCCGGCCAGCGACTGCGAGCCAAAGCCCCGGACAGGGCTTCGGACAGGTGATACACCGCATTCAGGTTGACCTGGACCGCGGTATCAAAATCAAACGGCTGCTCCGCACCCCCGGTGCCACCGGCATTGTTGATCAAGACGTCCAGCTGGTCGAAACGGCCCGCCAGCGCCTGCAGCGACTCGCGATCTTGTAGTTTGAGGGGTTGATAGGACACCCCTTCGGGCGCTTCGGCATAGGCATCGAGGCTCTCCCTGGTTCCGGTAATGGTGACCTGGGCACCCGCCGCCTGAAAGGCCCTGGCCATGGCCGCACCAATCCCGCTGGTACCGCCGGTCACCAGCACGCTGGCTGCACGAAAATCAAAGTGAATGCCAGGCCATGCCTGCTGGAATGTTTCCTGAGAGCCGACCATGGGAAAACACCTTTTCGAATGAGCCCGTCGATGCCCTCACTCTAAATTCAGGTGTCAATATCCACTTCACACAAAAGAATGAAGCGCAGAGAAGTATTGCGAAGAGAATGGCCAGAACCATCAAGGAGAAATACCATGAATCACGCCACGGACCTACTCGAAATCCAGCAGCTTCTGTACCGTTACTGCTACCACCTGGACCGGGGAGATCTGCAGCAGATGGCCATGCTGTTTGCCGAGGCCCGCCTGATTACCCCGGGTGGGGGAACCGTAGAGAACGATCCTGCAGCCATTGTGGCCCTGTACCAGGAGTACACGCGCATCTACGACGATACCGGCACGCCGAAAACCAGACACATCGTTGCCAACCCGATCATCGACCTTGCAGAAGATGGCCTCTCTGCCCGCTGCCACTCCTACATCGTGGTCTTCCAGGCCACCGGCTCCCTGCCCTTGCAGCCCATCATTGCCGGCAGCAACCATGATCGCTTCCAGAAGACCGGGGGGCGCTGGCGCTATCGCGAGCGTGAGATCATCTCAGAATTGTTTGGCGACCTGAGCCAGCACATGCTGCAGCCCTTCGGTCCCCAGTAATTGTGTACCCTACACCATGGCCACCATGCTGGAATTGAGGATGGTGGCCACTTTCGCCAGCCTGCGCACACCCAGCTTGTCATAGATGCCACGCAAGTGCGTCTTGACGGTATTGATGCTGACGCCAAGGCGCTCCGCGGCCTCCGGTGGAGAGCAGCCTTCGGCCACCAGCACCGCCAGATCGGCCTCCCGGTCAGTGAGGGAAAACATTTCCTGCAGCCTCGATGGGTCGAGACCCGGACGGCGCGCACCCACCTCATTGATGAACACCTTGGCCACAGTGCCCGCCACGGCCCCCACGCTGGTCTTACACAAGGGCTTCACGACCAGCTGTAGATCAGCGGCATTGCCCAGACCTTCCACATGGATGTTGACCGCCTCTGGCGGCTCTCCCCCAGTCTGCTTCAGAAAATCGTTCAGGACATCGCGGAGGCGTCGGCCTCGAGCTGCCTCGATGCACAGGCGCTGGTTGCGAACCTTCAATTGACCGTGCTGCTGAAGCAGCCGCTGGGCCTGCTCATTGCCCTCGAGCACCTCACCGGTGGTGCCCAGGGACAGCACGCCAACTCCCATGTTCGACAGCGAGCTTTCCAGCATCTCGATTCGTGCCTGCTGGTCCTGCAGGCGAAGCCGCAACCGCGCAGCCTCGATCAGGTGGGGGGACAGCTGGGCCAGCAGATGCTTGTCCACTTCGCCATAGGGGCCCTGCTCCAGACGCCGGTCCGCAGCGATGCGGATGCAGAGGTTTTCATCACTGTACACTTCATGGACCAACAGATAATGAAGCCTTTCCGGGTACAAATATTCTCGATAGATCTCCGTGCTCTGGTACTGCTCGCGACTCATCAGCTCGTCAATGCTGCGGGGCTCATGATCCTGGGGGAAAATGTCACGGGACAGATGAACGGCCAGCTGCAGCCACTCGGGCCGCCGGTAGGAAAGGCGGTTGCTGGTGACCACATAATAGCCCGGATGACGGGGGCTGAAGACCTGCAACGTGGCGGAGTACGAGGCAATGGACTGGGCAAGCTGATCCATCAACCCCTGCCAGGGCATGGCTTCATCGATTCCCCTGTAGGTCAGTGCGACCGCCCTATTCTGATCGACCAGCATCTGTGCTTCCTCGCTGCGGGAGTGTTGAATTATTGTTCTACCCGTCTACGGCTGGTGTGGAGTCGGCTTGCCCCAAGTCCACCCGCTCTTCGATCTTACGTGGCAAAGTCCTAGGCGCCAACTGCACCCGACCCAGCCCCGGTTCCACTCCACCAGGCTTGCCGCGCTCGACGCGAGGTCACACAAAAGAATGATGCCCCCATGCAGGAGAGCGGCATACTGTCCCGAGGCCATTGTGAAAAATCGACCCTGAACACGATCGCCACCTAGAATCGAGGAGCAGAGCATGTCTGAAACATCTGAACTCAAGGCCCTGCGCAAAGAGCTGCAGGGATTTCGTGATATCGAGGCCATCAAGACCCTCAAGGCAAGCTACATCCGCCACATGACCCTGAACCAATGGGATGAGCTGGAGGCACTGCTGACCGAGGATGCCGAATCAAGCTACTCCGACGGCCAGTATACGTTCAGCGGTCGGCAGGCACTGATGGAGTTTTTGCGCACTGCCAATGCCACGGCGGGAAAAAAGATCTCCTGGTGGCTGGTCGGCATGCCTGAGATCACGCTGCACGATGAAGAACACGCCTCGGCCATCTGGGGCATGCTGCACTTTCATCTGGACAAAGCAACCCAGCAGCAGGTGGACCAGTTTTCCTACTACCAGGACGAATACATCAAGATTGATGGCGCATGGAAAATCCAACGCACTGGCTATGCGCGTGTCCTGGAAGAGACGATTGACCGGGGTGCTCTTCCCCCGGAAACCTTTCAGCAACAGGTAGGGTAAAGCAGCAGTCGCCTGCTATCCCGGACGACAGGCTGAGCTGCCGTCCGGGAATGGCTCTCCTTACAGGCTGAAGCTGAGCTCGATTCCAAAGCTCAAGGGCTCCTGCCAATTGTGAGCAGAGTTGAAGTAGCCATTGACGGAATCACCCAGGCCCACTGTATAGACAGGCTTCCGACTGTCCAGCAGGTTCTTCCCCCAGAAAGCGATACGCACGGGTTCCCTGTCGCCGATTCTCGTGTATTCAAAAGTCAGGCGACCATTCAATACACCGTAAGCCTTGGTGTAATAATGCCTCCTTCCAGGAACATTCGAACCCGCCCCGGAGGTGTTGTAGGCACCGTCTTTCCACGCATAGTTCAGGCTCCCCCGCAGAATGCCGCTCTCAACCTGCAACAGCTGATAATCCAGGCCGGCAGAGACGGAGTGTTCCGGTGCATAGGGAATGACAAAATCCTTGGCATGAATGCTGGTTCCCGGAACCCTGGCCCTCTTTACCTTGGTATCCAGGTAGGCGTAGGAGAGATAGACATTGAGATCCTCCCCGATCACGGCCTCCAGATCTGCCTCAAAGCCTTGAATGACGGCCTTGCCCGCGTTGAAGGTCTGAGTGACGGAAATGTTATTGGGGTCAGGGGAGACATCCAGCTGGATGTCATCATAATTGCTGTAAAATGCAGCAAGGTTGGTGCGAAGGCGACGCTGCAGCCAGTCGGCCTTGACCCCCGCTTCGTACGTAATCAGCGTTTCCTGATCAAAACCCTGCTTGAAATCGCCTGCAGACTCGGCAGCACCTCCCGAACGATAACCGGTCGCCACCTTCACATAGGTGCTGAGCTGGTCGTGGACCTGGTAGGCAACCGTCAGGGAGGGGGTGAACCGGCTAAAGCTCTTGTTGAAGCGGGTTCGATCATCGAGGACAAACCCGTCATAGATATAATCCCGCCGGGCCTTGCGCCGGTCCTTGGTCTGTCGCACGCCCAGCGTCACTTCCAAGCTGTCCTCAAACACGGGAGGGGTCCAGGTTGCCTGAAAATAAGCCGCCTTTGAGGTGGATTTTGCCTTGGCCCTTCGATCGTAGTGTTCCTCTATACCCGGCACAAACTCGAACGTGCCCAGCTGCTGATGATCGGCGGACTCCTGGTAATAATACAGCCCCCCGACATACTCTAGGCGCTCCCCCCAGTTCCCCAGCAACTGGAACTCCTGGGAAAACTGATCGCTGTCGATGGCATCCATGACCGGAAAGCGAAAGCCCATGGACTCCGCATAATCGGTGTACATCGAGGTATCCAGGCTGCGCCATCCGGACAGCGAGCGCAGGGTGAAGGTTGAACTGGGACTCCAGTTCATGATCAGCGCGTGATCATTGATCTTGGTTGGGCTCTCACGCAGTGGAATGGAGCGATAGGTCTTGTATTTGCGGTCTTTGTAGGGCGCCCCCGGGATGATCTCCACACCCCGCAAGGAAGAGTTGGACAGATAGCCCTGGGTGGATTTGATCCGACCCCAGGTCATGGAATATTCTGCCGAAAAACTCTCTGCAGGTTCCCAGAGCATCGCCAGCCGAGCACCGCGGTGGCGGCTTGCGTTGTAGTTGTTGCTTCCCGAGTTGTGGACATAGCCATCGTCACGACCCGCCACCAAGGTCAACTTGGCAGCCAAGTCCGCCCAGCTGGGCAGATCGATGTGAGTCAGGCTGCGAAACTGCTCCCGATCCCCAAAGCCAATGGTCTGCCGAATGCCGAACTCACCACTCGGTGCCCGGCTGATGATGTTCATTGCCCCACCGGTCGTATTGCGGCCATACAGGGTTCCCTGGGGACCCCGCAGGACCTCCACCCTCTCCACATCGGCAAGGTCAAAGATCAGATTCTGAGGGCGCGCATTGTAGATCCCGTTTTCATAGATGCCGATGGAGCCATCCTTGGTAATCTGCATGGGATCATTGTTGCCCTGACCCCGCATATAGAGCGTCAGGACCGAATTGGAGCTCGGGTAGGGAGCGCCGTAGATCGCCGGGGTCTGGCTGGCGAGATCGGCGACATCGAAGATGCCCCGATCCATCAGCTCATCCCCGGAAAAGGCATTGATGGCAATGGGCGTTTCCTGCAGGCTCTCCGCTCGCTTCTGCGCTGTGATGATGACCTCCTCGATGGTGCGCCCCCCACTATCGGCCTGGGTGGTCAAGGAGATGCTGGCCGCAGTACAGACTGCAACGCTCAGTAGCGTTTTGGTTTTGTGAAAACTGAGCATCGATGGTTTCCCTCACTGGAAAGTGGGCCCACCCGGAGCGATGCATAAATATGGGCACCGAGACGTGGCCCTCATTATTTTCTAGCCGCACCTCCATGCTATTTCTCACCCGGGGCATGAACCTCACCCTTCGGGGTGAAACCCTGCCCCGGCCGAGGCCCTGTCAAATCGAGGGAAATTTTGACCGGAAAAACCGCTTGAAATGCTCAGTGAATCTGGAGGGCCGTAGATACAATGGCCCAACTTTTGAACAGGATCCCAGGTAGTCGAAGGAAGTATGGTGCCGAACTCTTCCTAGAGCATCAGGTCATAGACCAGCACTTTAGGCGTCATACCTTATTAGGCTTGCACACAGCTAGAAATACTGCGCTCCCCACCAGACTGCTCATAGTCTGGGGGATCACCCAGTAGAAACAACGCAGTTAAAATTATGCACTACCTAACCTAGTACCAAAGCTGAACCCAAAAACCCGACCAAGATGCGAACACCGCAGTTAGTTGACAAAAAATAAGTTAGGAACCCTATGCTTGTATAGAAAATGAATGCAATTATTATTGCTTTCTATCAGCCTCATATTCTCTAAAACAACCCTCCATTCAATGCCATATATAGCCAACATTTCTATGGCATAAAATAGCTACGACCCTAACAAACCAACATCCTTAAAACATCAATATCTTGAGCATTCAGAACGTATCTTTAAAATAGCGCTTGAAGAACCCTTTAAAGAAAACTCAAAGTGCACTGGTTTCTGCCCATGCCAATCAAGCTCAAGCACAGCTGTTTCTGCTGATGCAGCACTGCTTATTGCACTATCCTGATCATAAAACTGAATTGACTTTGAACCCCACTTCTGGGTAAACGACAAAACCTCCAGCCGCTCATCCCATTTAAACCTTGTATTTATTATTTTGTATCCAGCCTCATGTTTAGCATCAGTCAAATTTGGCTCTTTAGTAAAACCTATGTAAGCCCATTCATTATTTTTATCACAACCAATCCCCAGCCATGCCTGGGTACCATGGTATGGAAAGCTCATTGGTGATTTAGATTCTACCCTTGGAGAAATTGCGTAAGAAGATCTCTCACCACTCATTTCATCCTTGGAAGATACTGTCTGCCAAACATCTTCAATGGCTTGAAAGGGTTTCCTACTAGAACTCTCTTTGCTACTACTTGAATCACTAGTTGATGAAGTAGATTTGGGCGATAGATTCAAATAAAAATTATAGACTCCTGCAACAACAAAAATTAGCAAAACCCATGTAAATGGAGATGTTCTCTTAGGGGCTTTAGCTCCACATTTTGGGCACACAGCAGCTTTGGTGCTAACCTGCCCACCACACTCCTTACAGTTGACCAATGCCACGCCATCCCCCTTATTTTGAAAAAACATAGAAGCCCAGCAGAAAAAGTATGCATTCTTGGCCGATAAGGCTACATACCCTTATACCCCCACACATCAACTGATGCCAAATTATCAACTTAATAGTAAGAAAGTGTAGTAGCCAATTATTCTCGGGCACAGTATTAAGTTTTTCTTCTGCTGCAACTAAGACCAGCCCACCGTTATGAGCAGGTGGGTGCTCTTGGCTGTAATGGCTACTGCTGATAGATATTTAGGATACGAAACAGGCACTCCATGGCTGCGTTGCCCCAGCAGTTTCCACGGCGGCTGTGCCATGCGATAACGTCAGATCCGCTACGGGAAGCTGCAGTGAGCATACTGACTGCCCTGGTCAGAGTGAAAAATTATTCTCAAAGGCCGCCCACGCTGCTCCTAGGCATACTGCAATGCTTGGGCCACCAGGTCCACATCGGGACGCACAACCCTTTCAAGTACGGGCGCTGGCAGCCTCTTTGGGCAACAGAAATGAAAGCAAAAAGCCCAGAGACAAAAGGATTCCAGAAACAAGGAAAGAGAAAAAGCCAGCCTGGCTGCCTTGGTGGTCCTTGAGCCAGGCCACCAACTGGGGGCCTAGAACACCGCCCACACTCCAGGCGGTCAAAATGGAGCCGTACATGACGGGCATCAAGTGATTGCCATAATATTCTTTGATCAATGAAGGCATCACGCCAAAACCACCGCCATAACAAAGCAAAACCCCACAGACGAGAATAAAAAAGACCAGGGGGCTCTCCACCCCGGCCAATAGAATAAAGATAACGACCTGCACAAGGAGCAGCGCTCTGAAGGTTTGGGTTCGACCTAAAAAATCTGATATGGAGCCCCATAAAAACCTGCCAACCCCATTGAACACAGAGCTAAAGGCAATCAGTGTCGCTCCCTGACTGGCCAGGCTGGCTTTGGATAGGTCGGGAGATTGTACCAGCAAGAGATCCTGCAACAGGGGGGATTGGAAGGCGATGAATACCATCCCCGCAATGATATTGATCGAAAACAGCAGCCATAAAAGCACAAAGGGTCGGGCAAGCAAGTGCTTTCGGTACGACAGGGCACGGGCATGTACAGAAACCGCGGCCTGCTCTACAGGGTTTTGTAAAAACAGGCCCAGAAGAGGCAACAAGATAACGAAAACCGCCCCTAGGTAGAAAAAAGTCTGGGACAAATCCTGCCTGGTCAGAGATAAAAAGAAGGGGGCCAGGGCTTTTGACATCACCAATGCGCCCAGGCCAAAGCCCATTACCACCCAACCAGCGGCCACGCCTTGAAATCGGTCAAACCATTTGGAAACTGTGGCCACAGGGGTTACATAGGCAAGCCCCAGACCGGTTCCGCCGCACACTCCAAAGCCCAGATACAAGAGCCAGAGCGCATGGTTTTTTAAGGCAAGGGCAGAGAGCAAATACCCCAATCCATACAAGAACCCGCCAGATACGGCGAGCACACGTGGACCAAAGCGTGGCAGTGTAAAACCGCCCCAGGCCGCGGCCACCCCAAGCATGAAGATGGACAGGCTAAAAGCCCAGGCCACCTGAGAATGGCTCCAGCCGGTGCTCTCGACAAGAGGGGTCTGGAAGAAACTCCAGGCATATACGCTACCCAGCAACAAATGGATGCAGGATCCGACCAGAGCAATGAGCCATTTGCTCATAGCAGACACCTTGTTTACGAGCATTGACGGATAACAAAGAAAGCGAGCGGCTTGCCCTTTGAAAGTACCTGCTTCTGCAGAAGATGAATCAGAAAAGGCCGCTCGCCGCGGGTGAAACCTTATCAATCTGGAAACTGACCCACAATCGCTTCATTTCAATAGAACTCAGTCATCGCCAAGCCAATATGTTGCTGGGTGGAAAATTTCGCTGTACCGGTACCCAGCTCAAAGCAGGCTTTGCTGAGGGTTGTTCGGTAGCCCAGCATTGGAAGTGCTGGATAAAGCCAAAGCTGAATCGGTGGCCGCTTTGCCTGCAATCATGGATGGCTTTTGATGGCGGGGCCCTTCCTTGACAGCCAGGGATGGCGGTGGCTTGATGCCTTGAAGCGTCACTGTTCTCGAGCGAAAGGATGGATCATGAAATCACGAGCTGCCGTAGCCTTTGCCCCAGGCGAGCCGCTGCAAATTGTCGAAGTGGATGTCGCCCCACCCAAGGCCGGTGAGGTACTGGTAAAAATCACCCACACCGGCGTCTGTCATACCGATGCGTTTACCCTGTCCGGCGATGATCCGGAGGGAGTGTTCCCGGCGATCCTGGGGCATGAGGGTGCCGGCATCGTGATCGAGGTGGGCGAGGGCGTCACCAGCGTCAAGCCAGGGGATCACGTCATCCCGTTGTACACCGCCGAGTGCGGCGAGTGTCTGTTCTGTACTTCCGGCAAGACCAACCTCTGTGTGGCGGTGCGTGCGACCCAGGGCAAGGGGCTGATGCCGGATGGCACTACCCGTTTCTCCTATAACGGCGAGCCAATCCATCACTACATGGGCTGCTCGACGTTCAGCGAGTACACGGTGGTGGCCGAGGTGTCGCTGGCCAAGATCCATCCGGATGCCAACCCCGAGCAGGTGTGCCTGCTGGGCTGTGGCGTGACCACCGGCATTGGCGCGGTGCACAACACCGCCAAGGTGCAGGGGGGCGATAGTGTTGCCGTATTCGGCCTGGGCGGCATTGGCCTGGCGGTGATTCAGGGCGCGCGTCAGGCGGGTGCCAGCCGCATCATCGCGATTGATGTGAACCCGGACAAGTTCGAGTTGGCGCGCCAGTTTGGTGCCACCGACTGCATCAACCCCAAAGATTACGATCAGCCGATCCAGGAAGTGATCGTCGAGATGACTGGCTGGGGAGTGGATCACTCCTTTGAATGCATCGGCAACGTCGAGGTGATGCGGGCAGCGCTGGAGTGTGCTCACCGTGGCTGGGGTCAGTCGGTGATCATCGGCGTGGCCGGTGCCGGGCAGGAAATTTCCACCCGTCCGTTCCAGCTGGTCACCGGGCGGACCTGGAAGGGTACCGCTTTTGGTGGCGTGAAGGGCCGCAGCCAGCTGCCGGGCATGGTGGAAGATGCCATGCAAGGCAAGATCGAACTGGAGCCCTTTGTTACCCACACCATGGGGCTGGAGGAGATCAACAGGGCGTTTGACCTGATGCTGGAGGGCAAGTCGATTCGCTCGGTGGTGCATTTTGAGTGAGTAATTTTTACCTTGCGATGATGGGATCTACCCCGTGTTTACAAGGGAGGCCAGCTCCGCGACCCGGGCTGCTGTTGTGATGCCAAGGCAGTGCATGGGCGTGGGTATTGGCTGATGGATACCGCCCTGTACGAATCAATTGGAATCATTCAAGAAGAGGTTATTAATGGAACGTGTAGAGCGTCACGCCTGTTTTGGCGGCTGGCAGGAGGTCTGGCAGCACAAATCGGAACGCCTTAGCTCGGTGGTCAACTTTGGCGTGTACTTGCCGCCGGCTGCAGCCGAGCAGAAATGTCCCGTGCTGTACTGGCTGTCCGGGTTGACCTGTAACGAGCAGAACTTCATCACCAAGGCCAATGCCCAGCGTTACGCGGCCGAACACGGGGTAATCATCGTGGCACCGGATACCAGCCCCCGTGGCGAGGATGTGGCCGACGACGATGCCTACGACCTGGGCCAGGGTGCCGGCTTTTATGTCAATGCTACCCAGCAGCCCTGGGCACCGCATTATCGCATGTACGACTACATCAGAGAGGAGCTGCCGGCACTGGTTGAGCAGCACTTTCCGGCAACGGATGCCCGTGCCATCAGTGGACATTCCATGGGTGGCCACGGCGCACTGGTATTGGCGCTAAAAAACCCCGGCCGTTACCGCAGCGTGTCTGCGTTGGCTCCCATTGTTGCACCGAGCCAGGTGCCCTGGGGCGAGAAGGCGTTCGGCGCCTATCTGGGTGATGACCGTGAGGCCTGGCTGGAATACGACGCGGTGGCGCTGGTTGCCAAGGCAGAGGAAAAACTGCCATTGCTGGTGGACCAGGGACTGGCCGATAACTTCCTTGAAGAGCAGCTGCGCACCCAACTGCTGGAAGATGCCTGCAGCAAGGCCGGACATCCTGCCACCATCCGTTACCAGGAAGGCTATGACCACAGCTACTACTTCATCGCATCCTTCATTGAGGAGCATGTTGCCCATCACGCAGCGGCCTTAAAGGCGTGAGGCTGCTCACGATCCGGTCGCCTGAAAACAAGGCCGGTGCTCCAAGTACTGGTCAAACGGCTGACAACCCCCTCATTCCCAATGAGGGGGTTTTTGTTGCTGCCCCCGGCCCTGAATGGAGCCGGGGGCCTAGTCTCAGCCGGCCTGGCGAAGCTCCCGGGCGGCGGCGACGAGGTTTTCCAGGGCTGGCAGCACCTCTTCCCAGCGCCGGGTCTTGAGGCCGCAGTCCGGGTTGACCCACAGGCGCTCGGCGGGAATGTGGCGGGCGGACTGTTCCAGCAGCTTGCGGATGTCCTCCTGCCGCGGCGTGTTGGGGGAGTGGATGTCGTACACCCCCGGCCCGATGCTGTTCGGGTAGTGGAACTCCTCGAAGGCCTCCAGCAGTTCCTTGTCGGAACGGGAGGTTTCGATGGTGATGACATCGGCATCCATGGCGGCGATGGCCTCGATGATGTCATTGAAGTCCGAATAGCACATGTGGGTGTGGATCTGGGTCGCATCCGCCACGCCGTTGGCGGCGATGCGGAAGGACT
>Ga0209487_1001759_pt1 | contig 18000 bp, 19 predicted proteins | sample Poulit2012_FD_187524 | JGI IMG/M metagenome (GOLD analysis project Ga0209487, IMG submission 187524) | Agricultural soil microbial communities from Georgia to study Nitrogen management - Poultry litter 2012 (SPAdes) (version 2) | ecosystem: Environmental > Terrestrial > Soil > Agricultural land...
CTCGTAGTGAAAAGATAAAAGATCAAACAATATCAGATATGAGAGGTACAGGAGAGGGATACAACCTAAGCGTAAGTGCAACTAGGTTCTCGAACATTAATAACAGAAGTGTGGAATTGGATGCCGGATCACTTTCGATTAAGGCTCCTACATCAAAAAGTTTCACGAAAAAAACAAGTGACTCAACAGGTAACGGGACAATTAAATATGGAACAAATAAGATAGACGGAGCATCTGCGACATTATTGTACGCGAAAAGAAACTCGGGTATGGGTGAGCACAAATTGACGTACGCGAAAGATTCATTGAGGTTTCAAATTGTCCAAAATGATGCTAGGCGTGGCATTTACGAATCCACAATCACCTTTACATTATCTAGTGGACCAAACTAATTATGAAAGGATGTGATTGATAGTGAAAGTTATGAAACGTTTGTTGTGTTCATTAATCGTTATAACAATGTTGGCGCCGGTACAAGTGTTAGCAGACGAAGATAGCACAGGTGTTGATGAGAAAAATAACACAAATGTGAATATTGAGATGCAAGGTGGGGATTTAACCTTTGATCTCGAAAAGAATGAAGGAGAAAAGAGTTTCGAGGCAATTGAATTGGAGGAGTTAGTGGGTAACGAGAATGGGTTGAAGAAGGAGCTGTCTCCGTTTAAAAAATTAACTATAAAAGACGCTAGGGGTACCAAGGAAGGTTACCATATGACTGTTAAAGCCGACCAATTTGAAGGCAAAAACAAAAAAAACAAACTAGACACAGGTGTCTTGTCGATTGTTGAACCGGACAAAGAAGACCGAACGGCGAACTTAGGTGGCTCCGATAGTGAAGTGAAGGTTATGGAAACTAAAGGTAAGATAATAGATGGAGGTTCGCAAAAGATAATAGAAGCAACTAAGGGACACGGTGCCGGGATCAATACGTTCAACTTTAAAGAGAAACATTTAATTTTCAATTTAAAACAACAAGATGTAATAGCTGATACATACTCAACAACTGTTATATTTACAATATCCGGACAGCCGGATGCCTAATATATTTTGGGGGGTGGTATTGTGGGTAAAATAAGTAAATATATTGCGATTGCATTTTTAGCATTAATGATGGTCCCTTCTATCGCCTTGGCCAAAGACAAAGGGGGCAATACAGAAGGAACACTTAAAATAACAGGTGATGACTACAGAAGTGTTAAGGTTGAGAAAAGCATCGATCTGCACGAAGATGATGGCTTTAAAATCGAGGGAATTCTTAGTGAATTACGAGGAGAAGACGGAGCTTTCAAGCGAAATTTTAATCCCGGAGAAATAACTGTGACCGACAACACAGGGAATAAGGATGGATATACATTGCAGGTAAAAGCAGAAAAACTTGAGCACAAAGATACAAAGCATATATTAAAAGAGGGAACGCTAAAGTTCAATACCAAAAAGCTTGATTTTAACGGCGATTTCGATAAAGAAGGTTTAGAAGAATACAAAAGTGAGTTCACTATAGATGGCGAAAACACACAAAGTTTAGTAACTGCTAAAAAAGATTACGGATACGGTATTAGCACGTACGATTTTGGAGAGAAAGCTTTAAAATTAAACATTGAACAACCTGACGTGGAGAGTGGCATATACATAACTACAATAACGTATTCACTTACAGCAGAGCCACAAGCTTAATAGAGAGGAGTGAAAATAGTGCTTAGAAATAAAATAACTTATGTGTTACTAGTTACAATGATGTTACTAGTCCCTTTAACCACTGCGATTGCAGATAATGAAGATAAAGTGAAAAAAGTTGAAGGAACATTAAAAATTGTGGGTGGAGAAATATCGGTAAAATGGGACCAAGACAAACTTGACTTTGGAACAATAAAATTAGCTGAAGACTATAAACACGAAAAGAAAGTGGAATTAGGTAAATTTACAGTCAATAACCCCACAGGGAACGATGATGGTTACAAGATAGACCTTAAACTATCAAAGTTCAAAAGTGACAAAGCTGGTGAATTAGAAGGCGAGAACATAAAAATGAAAATAACAAAAAAACCAAATAACAACAGAGATGTTGTAAAAATCAACGAAAATTTTTATGGTAACTCCACCACTTTCATTGACACAACTGGGGAATATGGGGAGGAATATATGGGTAACAAAGACTTTGTCTTCGGGGAAGAATCACTAGAGTTTAGTGGTGATTTCACAAAAGCAAGAGCTGGAAGTGACTATAAGTCTACGTTCACAGTAACATTTTCCAAAGAACCAGGAGCCTAATCCCAAAGCCTCTTTCAAACAGAGGCTTTTTTTGACCAAACAAGGGGTTTTAATACAGGAGTTCAATTATATAGAGTAACTTCCGACATATACAGGGGAGGTTTTAAGATTTGAAGAAAAAGCGTAATATGTTCTTATTGTTATTTACGAGCCTTATGTTGTTGGTTCCTCAGCTTGCATTGGCTGATGATAATAACAACAACGAAGAGAACGAGGGTGGCGTAAGTATGATTCCGATTGAGCACGATCTACAAAACCCGGACATCTCCTCTTGGTACGATTTAGATACGTCTAAACACAAAGGAGAAATCATCACACTTAAAGCGAGAGTATCGAACTCCGCAAACGATGAGCGAACCATTGTATTAGAAGGAACAAACGTAATCACGGTTCAAAATGGAGGCCTAGATTTCGTAGATGAACCAAAAACAACATATACTGGTGTCTTGGATGACAGAGCCGTTAATAAAGATAATTTAATCGGATTACCAAAAAAAGTAACTCTCAAACCCGGAGAGGAACGAGAGGTTGAGTTTGACGTCCGTGTTCCAGATGAAGGTGGACAGTTCCTGGCAGGTTTAACCTACATCCACGACGACGGTGAAGACGATATCGAAACAGATGTCGAAGACGGCGGGTCGATCCAAATTAAGCAACAACTTAGATTTGCAACGACAATCCTGATGACAAACTCCTATGAGGAACGAGTCGAAGTGGATGTCAAAGACGTAAAAATGAAGATAGAACACGGAACACCAAGAATACTCGTTGACTTAGATAACCATAGTTCAATGATGGAAAGTATTATTGTCGGCTATGAAGTCGTAAGCAGGGAGACGGGAGAAGTAGCCTTCGAAGGTGAGTCCAGTGGATTCTTAATGGCTCCACATACATATATCCAGTACCCAATCTCTTGGGACGGAAACTTAAGCGCGGGAGAATACGACGTCAACATCACACTCAAACAAAAGATGAACTACGGGGACGATGAAGATGAAGAACTGACATCACGCTCTATTAAGAAAAGCGTAACCGTAGAAGAGGAGCAGTTGGATGAAATCGACGAAGACGATAATATTATGATTGTGGAAAGAGAATCTGATTCAAACGACAGTAAAGACGAGAAAGACGAAGGGACCCCAATGTGGGTCTGGTATATTGTAGGTGCCATAGGACTGTTAGTCATCACACTAATCATCTTGATCATCGTACTCGTCAAAAGAAAGAAAGATGACAACAAACAAGAGGAAGTAAGTGAAGGTGACAACACAGATGAACTAGGCTAGGTTAAACTTAGACATAAAAAAGAGAACTGCATTGCATTAAGCAGCTCTCTTTTTATTTTGAGTTATGCAATTAAGCGATTGTCTTCTTCTTTATCTTTATTTTTATCATTTTCCTGAACAGGTCTCCTTTTGATAATCGAAGACACTTCTTCTAATTCAGGATCACCCTTCTTAATCTTATGAAAGAAATCTTTTTTCTCATCATCTCGCTTATTCGATAAAAGAATTTGGATCATCGGTTGCAAATTAGAGCGCTTAACCCTTTTCTTGAAATCGGCCAAGGAGACATTAGGTAGAGCTAGATCTTCAATAGGGCAGTCTAAAAGCTTCTCTGAAATCGCTAAGCGACCTCTTTGAATCTCGTAAATATAATCAAGGTTATCAATTTTAGAAAAGTCACTAGAGAACTTCACACCCGGATCCCTGAAAAAATAAGTAGTTGAATTAAACCCTAAATCAAACATATCAGGTGTTATCGTCTGATAAGAAACCAGCTGCAGAGTTGCGTGTTCTGTTAAGAACTCTTTAGCTTTACCTGATAAAGACTGAACTTCCTTCTTGGATAAGTACTTATTATGAATGCTAATTCCGTCTAGCTTAAGATCAGACTCTTCCATATAGCCAAACACAGTTTCATACGCCGGGAATGACAGAGGGTTAACTTTAAGTACTATCTCTAGATCTAAACATTCGATATTATCTATAATAGCGTCTTCTTGTAAGTGCTTGTTTTTAGAAAGAGAAATTAAGCCATCATCAGAATTTTCTTTACTTAATAGAAGTTCGATAACTCCTCCCAAGTCTTCACTTCTCAATCTCACATTCTCAATAAGTAAGTTAAATAATTCATCCGAAAGTCTTTCTTCAAAAGCTGAGATTACATCTAAGCCAGTAACAAACCGGTCGCTCACGTGTCGAATCACTGAATGGAGTCTCGAACTCAATACATCAAAGTTATCTAAAATTAATTCTGGAGTAAGCCTGGCTTCCGTTCGATCCGAGAGCAGATCAATGCCTCGCTCTTTAAGCAAAGAGAGTTGTGCCTCTTCAGAGATCGTGAGACCCCGCAAAATGTTTTTGTGTATAATCGTGCTGTTATGAATAAGGGCGAAGATGCTTTCATCAGAAAACAGCTTCTTGAAATACTTCTCTTCCGCCCAAAAAGAATAATGAAAGTCCATTTCCAACATCATACCTAACGAACAAACGAGCTGTAAGAAGCTATCGATGTACTTTTCTTGATAATCAGTCGAACCTGTTAATCGCTCACTTCTAAGAGAAGCGATGAACTCCTTATTTTCGGGCACAAACTGATGTATAGCCTTTTCTACACTTTCTGCATCATCTTCTTTTCCGCCTTGTAATAAAGACAAAAGCTCTTCTCCTTTCTTATCTTTTACCGGAATATCCGTGTGATGAGCGATAAAATCCTGGAACACAGCGCAGTTTAAAATCCGCTTACACATAAACATCATTCCTTTATATTTGATTTTCCGACTCTGAATCTTATTGTAAGGGAAACAATGGCCGAAGCGGAAAAAACTTTCTGCACATTTTTTCTAAAAAAAAGGGGGTATCTCTTGGAAAAGTTAATTATCGATCTAATCCGTGGCTCTTATTTCGAGAAACTAAAAGCATATATCGCGCTTGAACCAGTTTACTTTTTAATCACGTTATTTTACCCTATTTTAATATTCACTATTACTCGAATCTTGTTTATTCATATAGTTCCCGAAAGATATGGCGGAGGGGACCGAAAAACATTATCCTTAATTATTACCGTCTCCATATATGCGATATTGTTGTCCGTTGTTATCAATCTAGGACGAGACCATATCATTGAAAACTCAATCCCAGAATTAGTTGAAGAGTTAGATGAAGAAGAATTAGAGATCATTAACCTTTATGAGATTCGAACAGTGAGCGATGATAAACTTCAAAAAAAAGGAGACTATTTTGAATTTCAATTTTTTGCTGATTTCGGGGTTGATGCAAATGGAAAAAGCTCTAGTGAACCTACGCTCCTATGGAAAACAGCTGAATTAGAAATAGTCGATGACTTTGAACCTAACAAAAATTTATACGTTTACAAGAAACCAAAACACAGAGAAATAGAATCCATTTTAGGTGGGAATGAGTTTAAGCCAAAAGTTATCATTGACGAACACACGTTCAAAAAATATCTGAGCGAAGATTAACTTTTTTTAAAAAAATCCAAAAAGTGAGATCCTCCTGTAATATATATTCAAATAATTAAGGAGGAATATCAAATGTCAGAAAAAGAAATCAATAGAATCATTGAAGAAGTACGCTATCGAGAGAATCGCATTCCTGATGTCTATGAGGTGAAACTCCAACATACTTACGGAGATTCACGAGCAATCAAAACCTCAATTAAACAACAACCAAATCTATAATAAAAAGCCCCCCTTCCTTAAGGGGGTTTTTCTTTTTTTCTCCCAGAAAACCATCTCCTAGGTATGATATTTAAGTCATCAATCAGATGATAAAAAAACTTCAAGGAGATGTTGATATGTTTAAGAGTTACAAAAGTGTTATGAGCGCGATCTTCGCAGTCGTGCTATCAGTTATGGGACTGAGTGGTGTTGCAACAGTCGATACCGAAACAACAAAGGGCGCAGAAAAATTAGACTACGTCGCTCACTTCGATATGAGTGTCCAAGACGAGGAGGCACCGGTCATCGAGATGAAAAAAGGCAATTTCGAAGTCGAATATGAAGAAGATTTCGAAATCACGGACCACATCGAGTTGTCCGACAATTTATCCTCTGAAACTGTATTGTGGGATAACCTCACAGTTACAGAATACCAGACAGATAAGCTAGGTGAAACCATCATCGAACTGTACACCAAAGACGCTGCTGGTAACGGCGCCCTAGAAAAAGTCGTGTTAGAAGTCGTTGACACGACAGCGCCTAAAATCAATGTAGAAGAAGAAGTCACTACGTTGACAGAGGGTGATGACGTCGACATTATGGCAGGAGTTACCGCCGAAGACAACGTCGATGGCGATCTGACAGACGATATCGAAGTGGATATCGATGTAGACGCTGATACACCAGGAGAGTACACAGTTACATATACAGCTGTGGATTCTTCAAATAACAAGGCTGAAGCAACGAAGAAGTTTGTTGTTGAAGCCAAGCCTGAACCAGTTGTTGAACAAAATACAGAATCAACAGAAGCGAGTTCAGGAAGTCAGTCATCGTCTTCTACGAACAAGAGTAACGCTCCAAAGGAAGAAAAAACAGAAGCTCAAGAATCGAGCTATGACCCGATGACGATCAACTTCAATGGGAAGTCAGTACCGTTGAAGAACGGTGGAGTCGCTAATGGACAAGCTATCATTGATAGTGGACCATATGCGTCCACTTGGGGCGGAGCCGAGACGTTCAGTGGAACGGATGGCTTAAACACCCACATCATTGGCCATAACCCAGGACCCTTCGCTGGCATCTGGACAGCCAATGAAATCGTCGTTGTGGACGAGAAGGGAACACCGTTTACTTACCAAGTTACAGACAGGTTCAAACTCCGAGACGGTAAAGTCCAAATGGGAACAGACAAAACAGAGGGATGGGAAGGAGTAGTTAACCCCAACCGGGGCGAGATGATTTCAGTGCAAACCTGTGTAACAGGTTCTGACACAATGAATTGGATCATCGAAGCTCATATTGTCAATTAATTTTGAAGCGCTCCGAGTTTTTCTCGGAGTGTTTTTTCTTTAAACAAGGCTGGGACAAGTCTTTTTCAATAAAATTCAGAAGTTGAAAAAGACTTCCAAACTAAAAAAAGACCGTTCACTTCGAACGGTCTTCCTAACATTAACTAGCGTTTCTTTCATAAACTCTGGCAAGTGGAAACAACGTTGCCTTCTCTATCCACCTTAACTCCGTTTAATGTCCCCGTCTTAAAAGAACCTCCATCTATGCCAATCTTTTTACCACAATCTGAGATCCATATATCGGAACTCTTATCAGGATGGATCATAAAGGTTGGTGTATGACCAAAAAACACTGCTTTTTTAGGCTTTTTGGGACTGAGATAAAACTCCTTTCTGCTCCAAATAAAGTCTTCTTTATTCATTTCATTCAGGTGCTTCTTTTTTAGGTTCAACCCTGCGTGTGAGAAAAAAACGTTCTCCTCATCTAAATATAAAGGAAGATTTAAAAGAAATTCAATGTAATCACTGTAACGGAAATTAACAATATTGATAGATCGCTTGGCGTATCTAGGGTTCGGTGAATAAGCATCAAAACTTTCTAATGTCTCTTTAAAAAAGTCGAAGGAAAAAGCCGCTTCTTGTAGGTCCCGGGATTGGAGCCAATTCAAAAACATATCTTCGTGATTCCCGAGAGTGATTATGGCACCGTAATCTTCCTTGAGTTTCTTAGCGAGTTTTAAGACTCCTTTGGAATTTGGTCCTCGATCGATTAAATCGCCCAAAACAATTAATTGTTCTGACTCAGGATTCCAGTTCTTAAGTATTTTTTGAAACTCATTGTAATGACCGTGAATATCGGAGACTGCAAAATACAAGTCTCCACCCCCTTTTTTCTTTTTTTTAAAAAACCTTAATAACACTCTCTCACTCTAAGATGATTTCCTTGTGAAAAAACGGTAAAATACCAGAAGGATCTTTTTGTTGTAAGGGCTCAAAGACTAAGCCTGTAGGATAATCTACAGCTTGATAAAAATACCTCTTCTTAACAGTAGGGTAAAGACCTTCGTGTAAATTTTCAATGATCGCAATGTCGTACACGGTTTCTTGGATATTGGAATAGTTGCTCTCGACTGTTTCTTTTGCCTTTTCAAAGTTTGTAAAAATCCCAACAATATCATTTGAGCTAGGCTCTTTACCACTTGAGAAATCATCAAGTGTCATTGTGTAAACGACGAACAAACCTTTATTCAAATTAGATCACTCCTCTTCTTTATTTTCGTCTACTGATTCCAATTCTCTTTCGAACTCATCGAGGGTGAAAGACCTTTGCATTAGAGGCAATGGGGTATTAAATTCGTTTTCAAGATCTAGCTCCTCGAAAGTCTGAAGTCCAGTGTTGCTTGGAAATATGCGATAAAATTTCCTTTCCATCGCCAAAGGGTAAAGTCCGGTTTGAACTTTTTCGATGATCACTTTATTTTGTACAAGATCGTACACCCTTCGGTAAGATTTTACCGCCGCTTACTTCGCTTCATCAAAACTAGGGAAAATTCCAATGCTGTCATCTGCATCAATGTTTTGTTCATTTTTTAAATCTTCTTTGGTTAACAAATATAGAAAGAACAAATTCTTGTCCGTAATTTAAATCACTCCTATTTTTTTAAAGCATTTTAACATACAAAGAGTTAACTTTAACAAAAACATTTTTCTTGCTTCGAGTAAATATCCGTCTCACTCACGAAAAAATCAAAACAACAAATACAGGAGAAATATTTTTTTCCCAAAAAAAACCAAGATAGGGGTGATTTATATTTCTAAAGAAAAATGCTTTGTGGTTATCACCGGAAGAGAGCCGGGTTTTTACAAAAAAGAAAAAGATGCTCGCAAACAAACGGTCAACTTCCCGAATTCAAAAATTAAAGTTTTTGACACTATGCAAGAAGCAAAAAAGACGCTTGGTTTAGAAAGTGGGGAATGCGAAAAAAGTTTTCTTGAACAAAAACAAACCCGGAGGCTATCTCAAGGTGAGATACCCAACATTTATGTGGACGGCAGTTTTGATGCAGACACTGGCATTTGCGCTTTTTCTTTTGTTGTTGTAAAAGACAACAAGATCGAGCACACTGAAAGTGATCTAATCAAATATGAAGACTTTTCTAAAACAGTCGATCAAAACATCGCTGAAATTAAAGCGGTGGAACTCGCACTCAAATACCTAAAAAAGAGAAAAGAAAAAGAAGTCGTCATCTACTATGATAGCCGGGCAATCGAAAACGTTTTTGTGAACAATGCCAAAACAAAGAAAAAAGAACAATATATTGTAGGGAAAGACGTTTTGGAATTAGCAAGAGAGGCTGAAATTACAGTTTTTTTAACAAAAGTAAAAGCACATAACGGAAATGAATTTAACGATTATGCAGATTTTTTAGCCAAAAATAAAATGAGGCTAAAACGAGATGGTTTATCCTTCTTAGAAGAACGCTTAAAGTTCAGTCCAGAGAAAAGTTCTAGTTTGAGGACCGCTTTAGAAGGCATTGTCTTTAAAGTCTTAGATGCAAATTGGAGCAAATTTATGGGTCCACCAATGACTGAATCTGAGTTTGACGAAACGATAAGACAACTCCTTTTTAGAACAGGGTATGAACTAGACCTCGATATAACAAAGGAAGAGGCAAAAACCTTCTTGAAAGCTAATTATAAAAAAATAACTGAAAGAATTTTTAAAAACAGAAACGAGAGAAACTTATATAAAAACGGTTATCATTTTTTAAAACGTTTGGCAGCGACAGACAAAGAAAGGAAAGATATTAAATCTCGAATTGCAAGTAATTCTTATGATGCATATGAAAAAGTCCGTATGATTCACGGGTTCGACATCGAACGTGAAAAATTTGAAAAAGCTTATGCATCAGAACTAAAACAAAGGGTTGAGGATGTTTATAAACTGACAAAAACTCAAGCTGTTCAAATTTTGATTTTTAATGAGCGTTTTTTTTGGAGAAAATACCAAGAAGAGGAACGGTTAAGGAACAAGAGAATAGGAGAATTCCTGCGAGAGATTCGAAAGATTGAAAAGACGAAAGGTTTTACACTAAAAGTTGATAGGAGCAGGGGGAAATTCCAATTAACCACAGATGCAGGTGTTCCACTTGACTTTCCGTTCTTTGAAGATGTTTCAACAGCTGTCGAATACCTGAACGAACATAACAATGGTCAAAAAAATAAAGTACCGAGTGTTTAAATAAGAAAAGGTAGGTGAGATGTCTTGATAGATAACCCAATAACGAAATGGTTAATTACCCAAGTCTTAGCCAAAACAGTGAGCATCAACATAAGAGTCTTTTAACTTAAAAACCGGGATTTTCCCCGGTTTTTTTGTCCTTTAAAGATCCTTACCTCCTGCGATGACTGCTGATGATCCGTTCGTGAGCAGCATTCGCTCTTGGATCATTTTTGTAATCATTTGCCTGTAAGATTTCATAGATTTCTCTGAAGTTTTCAGGCTTGGATGTCACAGCACCGCTCTCCAGGTAGTTCTTGAAGGCATCTGATCCTAATATAATGAGATCGTCTTCCTCATAATCGAATTTTTGATCAATGAAAACAATTACATTCATTATTTTATAATCTCGATTAAATTTCCTTTTACCATATTCCCTTTCAAGTAATCCTCTAACAACGTCAACGTGCATTTGGTTTTGAAGCACTGGATTATACATCGTCTGCGTTCTTCCGTCGGGATAAGTGACTTTACAATCGTATTGTTCAAGATTTAATTCTATCGTGCCTCGCCAATTTTTTGTTTCGATCACCCAAATTTCATTTTCGTCAACGAAAGCAACCTGATCCAATTGTGTTGCCTTGTCATCTATTTTCTTACGCCCTTTTTTAAAGAGGAGTAAATCGTGAATATACTTAAATCCAGCACGATCAAGTACTTGATTCACATACAACTCGCCCTCGTTGCCGCGTTGTTGAAGGTGAGCCTCTCTAGCTGGATCATACCTCTTGTATTTAGCTCCACCCAACCCTTTTGTAAAAATATAATTGTAAAAGAAATAAGTTAGCCCCAGGGTTAACGCTAATGTAAGAAAGTAAAATCCCCAACCATCACCAACTATAGCTATGATCGCATCTTGATACTTCATCCTCTCTCCATAAAGGAAGAAGTAAAAATGGGCTATAATCGACACAGGAATTGAATATCGACCAATAGCTAGGGCTATATCTTTAACGCTCCATTTTTGCCTTATTTTTAAGATCACAGCTATAGACACCACTCCAATTAAGAATGTTAAAAGAGAAGTTGGTGCTCTAAAAAACAACGAGATAATAGAAAACACCGATAAAGTGGCCAGCGATGAAAAGTAAGACGCTCGAACAGTTTCCATAAACAGGTGTTTCTTAAATAAAGTTAAAGTACCACTAATGACTAAAGCAGTGACCACCATTGCTATTAATATCATAAAAAGGTCCACACCTCTTTTATCTATACAACATTCAGTGAAAGGTTTGTCACTGAGCAGGCGAACCCTTTTTTTAATCAAAATTAAATACACGATTTGTGTCAAACTTGTGTTAAAATATCCGCGAAACTGAGAGGTGGTATCATTGTTTTCTCTTCGAAAAATCCTGACTCAACTATTAATTTCACCCATTGTGTTCTTTGAGTCTTTTATTAAGTCACTTTCTTTAATTAGGAGTGAGTCGCCCAAAAAAGCGATAGAAAAGGAACTCAAAGAATTTAAAAGAGAGAGAAAAAGTTTTGAGAATGATATACAACAAAAAAAAGAGCCCTTAATTGGTGCTCTTTTTTGTTTAAATTAATCGTAGGAGGCTATGTCACTTCTATTGTTATCAATAACCTGAATCCAAGTTTTACCCGGCGATAGCATAAGCGGCTCTCCGTCATTATCTAAGAACTCAAGAGACCCATTGTTAGAATTCCAGACACCATCATAAGCTTGGCCTTTAGAAAAGAGTTTCGTGTCTCCGCCACTATCTAAGTCAATATCGATATGACCTTGCTTTGTCCCCAAATTACTATGATCTGCGTACATAAAAACAACATTACTTGGACGAACTTGTTTCCCTGAATCTAGATCATTATGTGGGACACCCTCTAAAGAGCGATTGTACACACCAGCATCCTGATCATATACATAAGAGATATTTGTAAAAGAATTATAAGCAATGTTAATCCTTTGAATTTCTTCACCGGACACTAACTCTTCACCATTTTGAGAAAAGGTAAAATAATCATTTGTTTTGTCATTTGAATTTGTTTCAATTCGGTCTTTTATCAAAAAGGCGTTATGGGGACTCTTGCGACTCAAATCTCTTTCATAATAACCATAACCACTTGATGTCCCATCAAAGTTGTTTACTCGTAGGTTCGCTAAATCACTTTCAGCAAACTTCGATTTTCCGAAATGATAGAAATCAGCATTCCAGTGCTCGGGAAAGGGTAGAAAGTAATGTCTAGCACTCCTCACAGGTCCAATCCGATTTGGGATCTCATCATTAAAGAGAGCTAAAAAGCGAGTCGTTGTTCCTTCGACTTCCATTTCCAACACAATATCTGCACTAGCTAGTCCAGCTTGCGGTCTAGCCTGTTGACTGTTTTCAATCACGGAAAAAAAGTAATAATCATTCTCTTGGATTTTACTAAGAGGTGTTCCTGTTGTATGGGAGACCCGACTCCAATTCATCTCATCTTCGTCATCCTTTTCATCCCTTTTCCTAGAGATATCATCTGGCTTTTCAGCAACTAACATATCTTTATTATTATTATTATTATTATTATTAAAGTTTTCGTTGTTTTCAGAGCCCTGATCACCAGACATAAAGAAAAAAATCAAAAGACCTCCGATGAGTGTAACGGCAGCCAAAATCCCGCCCCACAATCTGAAATTCAAGATAATCACGCTCCTCTGTGTGAATGCTCTATAGCATTGTTGTATATTGCGATAAATTCATCTTCGCTTATTGGTAATTTTACATCTCTCTTAAAATACCTTTCCTTTTCCAAGCGTTTTACCAAAACAGGGAAGTAAATGTTCCCTTGATACGCCTCAACAACCTCTTGATCAAAATCCTGAAAACAAATAATCTCTCTCCAGTTGAGTAAATCAGTCTCACTCAACTTAAGCATTGCCCTCTTACTTAAAGGAAGTGTCTTCGTCACCCGTTTCCAATCAATTTTATCTTGGTGTCTGAGTAAATCTTCCAACTCGACATCTTCTAAAACTAAGAGGAGTTCAAAACCCACAGATTCACAAAAAGATAAGAGTTCCTCCTGGGTCATCCCTCTCGTTCGAATAGAAGACGATATCAACAAATCAAAACAACTATTCCCAATTGCCTTTCTATTAAAAAATTCCCTACGATAATTAAGCCGTTTCACTTTATTGACCATTCGACTAATATTTAAAGCACTTGAATGTAGACTCATTAAAGCGCCCCCTTCTTAAAGAAAAGTAAGGTTCTGACGAATATGGTTGTATTTTAATGATTTGCTTCTAAATTTATAGGGTTTTGACTCTTTTTTTAAAACAGAAGAGGGGAGAGGGCGGAAAACAAAGTAATTTTTTCCCTGTATCCTTAAGAAAAGACGTATACTTATCAGAGAAGAAAAAGAGGAAGGTGTTCAAATGGAGACGGCTATTTTAATTGATGGTAATTCATTGTTATATTCACATTTTTACGCAACAACTTCACCGGCTTACCGAAAGAGTAAAGATGCTAGCTCTTTACTAACGGACCCCTTTGGTAGACCGATCAATGGAGTCTTTGGAATGACTCGGTTTTTAAATAACTTATTCGCCAGTTACCAACCCGAATATGTTTTGGTCGCCTGGGACGTAAAGAGGAGCACACTTAAAAGGTCTGAGGTCTTTGAAGACTATAAGGCAACACGAAAAAAAACAGACACCAACATCGTGGAACAGATCGAGATTATGAAAGACCTGCTAACAAAATGGAATGTCAATCAGTTAACCGTAGAAGGTCACGAAGCTGACGATATCATAGGTACATATGCAAGGAAGTTAGAAACAGAAACAGACGCTAATATAAAAATCATCTCAAGAGACAAGGATCTCATCCAGCTAATCACAGAGAGGGTATCTGTTTGGCAGAATTTACCGAACCTAGAAAAAACCTATAAACAAGCTGGGTTAACCATTGGAGAACAACAAGTTCCACGCGGTTATTTCGAACACAACTCAGAAACCTGGAAGCACTTTTATCCAGGATTAACAGACCCTAAACAAATCATAGACTTGAAGGCTCTAGAAGGAGATCGCTCCGATAACATCCCTGGTGTGAGAGGGGTAGGAGAAGCCACAGCCCTAAATTTAGTCAGTGAATTCACGAGCTATGAAAAGTTGATGGAGTTTGCTCAAGAAAAATCTAAAAAGAAGTTCGATGACTACTGCAAGGAAAAAGAGTTGTTTAATAGATCGCCCTATAATGCATTACATAAGTACCGAAAAGATGGCGAGATGAGCTATCGATTAGCAACCATCCAAACTGAATTAGAGAAACTAAAAAACAAGAATGCCTCAACCATCAGTTTTGATCCTAACAATGAAAAGAAACTGGAAGTTTTTGAAGAACTAAAATTTAATCTATAGCACGAATAGTAAACGTAACGAGCCTTTTTTTTACAGAGGCTCGTTTTTTATTTAAAAAATGTGAATCGTAGTGAGAACACCTAGCATCAATTAATTCCTGTCAAAAAACAGGAAAAAATATAAGAGAGAGCAATACTTAACTAACTAAAAAACAACAAAGATCTAGCTTAAATAACAAAATTAATGATCAAGAGGGGTGAAGAACAAATTCGTTTCTTTAAGAAAATAAAAAAAGAACACTTTATGATCATCGGAGCTTTGATTGGGTTGGCCATTTTGATGTATTACATATTCCCTATTGCAAAACCGATTGTCTTAGCCTTAATAACAGCCTTATTAATCGAAAGAATTGTAAATATAACTAAAAACAAATTAAGAGTGAGCCGAACGCCAGCTATCTTAATTGTCTTTTTTGTCTTTGTAACCACTATATTAGGGACTGCTACTTTCTTAGTTACCAAATCTGTCGTTCACGTTGTCGACTTTGTAGAAAACTTCCCGTCTTTTCTATCCAAGATTAACATCTTGTACGAAGACGTCAATCAAAAAATCAGGCAGTTAGCTGATGGATTGCCAAGAGAATTCGTTAAGAACGCAACAGAAACAGCCAACAACACATTCGAATCAATGTTGGATACTTTAAAAGATAAAATATCATTAGAGAACATTACCAAACTAGCAAGAGCCATACCAACATTTCTTGTAAACTTTGTCGTATACGTGCTCGCTTTGATGCTCTTTATGTTTGAGTTACCCATTCTAAAGAGAGGCTTAAGAAAAATACTTAAAGAGGGAACCAAAAGAAATGTACTGTTAATCAAACAAAAGATTGAGGATACAGTCTTTGGTGTTGCCAAGGCACAGCTCTTATTAAGTTTAATCACTTTCATAATCGCTCTCTTCGGGCTTATGATCTTACAAGTTGAAAACATACTCGCGCTAGCCGTACTCATCTGGTTCATTGATTTATTACCAATTGTCGGATCGATCATTATATTAATTCCTTGGGGACTTTATACTCTATATACAGGTGACGTCTTCTTAGGTGGGGGCCTTCTCATACTTGGAGGAATCATCACCGTTGTCCGAAGGATTATCGAACCAAAAGTAATGAGCGTCAATGTCGGTCTTTCTCCACTTGCTGCACTCGTCTCTGTCTTCATTGGTTTCAAAATCTTTGGTTTCATAGGTCTGATCGCTGGACCTTTGATCTTTATCATTTTGAAATCCTTAGTGGATGAAGGTGTCATCAAAATAAACTTCAAGATCTAGGGAGGTAAGCCAAAAAGAATGATGGTGAACCTATTTTAAAAGCGGTTCTTTCGATTCTCTCTTTACAACTCATTTAAGTCTAATGAAAATCAATAAAATAAAATGTCGTCATATAACTTAGTGAAGCAAAGAGCTAGGGCTCAACTACAGTTTTTCTCCGAACGAGCAATAGCGATGATATAATTAATAGGCAGTAAACAATTAAATTAAACACAGAGGAAGGATAACATTGAGTATTGAAATTGGCTTCAAAAAACTAAGTGAAGAAGCAATCATACCAACACGTGCGCACAAAACAGACAGCGGCTTCGACTTATACGCCCTAGAAGATACAATAATCAAACCAGGGGAAACAAGGATTATACAAACAGGTATAGCTGTGGATTTACCTGAAGGGTATGAAGCACAAATTAGACCTAAGAGTGGTATCACAGCTAAAACAAAACTCAGAGTGCAACTCGGAACCATTGACCAAGATTATACTGGAGAACTCGGCGTAATCGTCGACAACATTTACGCAGAAAAAAGAGGACTTTCCAGTAGCATATACACAGTCGATGGAGGGACAACGTTATTAGACGGACAAGCAATCTTGCAAGAAAGAAAGAAGGAATTTGTGGGATCTTATCTTATTGAAAAGGGTAAACAAATCGCTCAACTAGTCGTCCAGAAACTACCAGAAGTAGAAGCTATTGAAATAGATAGCTTAGAAGAGACAGAAAGAGGCGACGGCGGATTCGGATCAACAGGAGTATAAAAATAAGAAAAGCGACTCAATTTCGAGTCGCTTCTTTTTTGTATTAATTTTGGTCCTTTAAGCTATTAATGTATTCATACATACGCTTGAGGCTCTTTTGATGTCCCAGGTCATCTGGTTGAAAATACCTTCTGCCTTCAAGCTCTTTTGGTAAATAACTCTGACTAGACCAGCCACCAACAACTGGTTCGTTAAACCGAGGTTGATGAGGGAGTTCATAATTTCTTGTTTCTTTAGGTGCACCCTTAAAATGACCATCCCGTAAATGAGGAGGAACAGGATACACTTTACCTGAGCGTACATCTGCCATTGCCCGGTCAATCGCTTCATAGGCTGAATTAGATTTTGGAGTCAAGCAACACTCAATCGTGATGGCCGATAATGGAATCCGTGCTTCTGGCATTCCTGTTTCAAGAGCGATAGCCGTTAATGAATGCACGTGACTACTCAAATTAAGATTGGTGAACGCAACATCCTCCATAGCGATAATTCGAATGCGACGAACCACTTGTTCTAAGGCGCCGATCTGGAGAAGTTGCGCAAGATAATAAAGTGAAGCATCGACATCACTTCCGCGAACACTCTTGTGAAAGGCACTAAGTAGATTGTATTCACTGGTATCCCCATCACTGTTCACAAACATCTTACCAGTCAAACCTTCGATCATTTCATTGGTAACTGTAACTTTTCCATCAACAGCATTCGTAATCACTGCATTCTCTAATACATTTAAAGAAGCTCGTAAATCCCCACCAGTGCTATTAGCGATGAATTCGAGTGTATCTTCACTAACTTTAATCTCATATCCACTAAGACCGTTCTCTTCGTGATCTAAAGAACGCTTAAGCCCTACGACAACATCTTCTGTTGCAAGGTTCTCTGCTTCAAATACGGTGCATCGACTTAAAATAGCCGGTGGAACAGCGTGATAAGGGCTCTCCGTTGTACTTCCCACAAGAATGATCGAGCCATCTTCAACAACGCCTAATAATGGCTCAATCTGAGTTCTCGTGAGTCGGTGGATTTCATCAATATATAACAAAATAGACTTCTCACTATCACCAGCTTCCTTTAAAACTTTATCAATATCTGCCT
>Ga0209487_1001760_pt1 | contig 17986 bp, 14 predicted proteins | sample Poulit2012_FD_187524 | JGI IMG/M metagenome (GOLD analysis project Ga0209487, IMG submission 187524) | Agricultural soil microbial communities from Georgia to study Nitrogen management - Poultry litter 2012 (SPAdes) (version 2) | ecosystem: Environmental > Terrestrial > Soil > Agricultural land...
GATGTGTAACTTTCCTCACGGATTACGACCTCAATACCATGACGCGCACCCTTGTAGTGAATCATATCTAACAGGCGGCGGTGGGGGATCGCACAGAACTTTTGGTTATTAACTCGGCCAATATTCACCGCCTGCTTCCAGCCGGCATTCAGCCCGATAACCACCTTGCCCGTATCCGTGCGCAGGCACTCCTTAATCAGCCAATGACTAACCTTGTGGAAGTAATCACTGATTTGGCTGTAGCGTCTGCGAGATTTGGCCTTGATATGGCCGTGTTTGCCGTTACGCGCCAACTGAGCCTTGAGTTTGTTGTACTTGGCGTTGATCGACTTGATTGCCTTGCCCTTGATCAGAACAGGAGCGTAGTCCTGCTGAGTCGAAACGATGGTTACAAGGTTGTTGATGCCAAGATCAATGCCAAATGCGTTATCAGGGTTCAGTTTAGTTGGAGGTTCGACCTTTTTACGGTAGACAAGCTCGATTACGAAGGCTGTACCCAATGGCACAATCCTCACATCGTTTACGATGGTTTCGCTGGCCTTGCTGTTGTAAGGCTGGTTTCGGCAACAAGTGACCTTGAGTGGTTGAAAACCAAAGTCTTTACCACCAGCCAAAAACAACCTGCCTTGCTCGATCTTATGACCGTTGCGACCGACTACATAGGTTTTGGCCGCACGAGCGTAATTCGGCAGCTTAGGACGTGATGTGTACTTTTGTGGGTGTTTCTCGTAATCCCTTTTCGCAGCGAGCCACCCCTTCCAGTTATCCCCTAGCACTTGCGTAGTGCGTTGCGCACCAGCAGACGGTAATAACTGGTAGATTTCCTGTTGAGTCTGCTTGAGCACTTTATCGGCTTGACTAGCCGAAATGGGCGCACCAGAAAAGAGTGCCTGACGCATCTGGTACAGCGCGGCGTTATACACCCGACGAGCATCGCCACAGTAACGTTTGCACGCTGCATGGTTCACATGGCTGGGTTTAATGACAATGCGCTCAGCGCGTATTAGCTCCATTGGACACTTCCTTTTTGTTTGGCATACTGCGACCATAAACTCATTTCAGGACGGTTCGCTATCCATCCACCCCCAAACGTCCAAAGCTGCGCAATGGCCGCTTGGAAGTGGAATTCCGCGAAAAAAGGTTAAAAGTAGTATAAAAACCTATCGGAACGTGTTAGCACTTATCTGTCGCATATCTATCCTTATGTTATTTACGCAGCAACTGTACTGTTTTGATAAAAAAACCTACGGCCAAGCCAAGCAAAATTACAATAAAAACAAGTCCTGCAAACTTCTTTACTCGATAAAAAAAATCACCCTCAATCTCACTTTGGGGGGCAAACCAGTTAATTTTTGGCCTATAGTTTGGATTTACACGCCCGTTCGTGTTTTGCGCTATACGCATCCTGCCGTTGTTAATGCTGATGTCGAAGTTTTGTAGCACCGCCATACCAAGTAATACACGGCCTCTTTCCATTTTTGGTACTACGCCTGCTGGTACATTGCTTAGTACAAATGGGCCAAACATCAAATCAGCCACGATAGTATTGCAGCCATGCACTATGCCATTTGCAGTTTTTGCAGAAAAGTTGCCATAACAGGGCGGAGTAGAGAGGTATTGGGCAGTTTCAACAGAAAAGGCAACGCCTGATGCACCTGTATCAACTACAAAAATGACAGGTTTATCATTGATATAGCCTCGCATCTTATAAGTGTTGCTTGCTGTTTGGGGCTTAAGAACGATGTGCGGCACTTCTTGTTGTTCTTTGTACCAAAACCACCCCTCACCCCCACTGCTATGAAATGATTGTGAGCTTTGCGCAATAGCATCCAAAGGGAATAAACAAAAAAACAAAATTAAAGCGGCTAGCAACCTGCACCCCTTTGATAAAAAGCTCGGTTTTAATTTAAGCACTTCCTTCCCCTTTTCTTTGGTCGGTCTAGTAGTTTTTTATGATTAGCTCTTTAGCTTTGCCTCTGCTTTTTGGGCTTGCCGCAATGCTTCTAGGTGCTTCCACCTCTATTATTTTGTAGTTCTGATACAGGCTTCGTATGAAAGCAGTGGCTGAGCTAGAAAGTAAAAACTTAATGCCAGCAGCGTTTAATGCGTCACATGCTTGGCGCAACTTTATTTGTTGCTCAATGCCAAATCCCTGACTGGTATACGAGGTAAAGCTCGATGTGGCATCCTCTGAGTGATACGGAGGATCTAGATAAACAAAACAATTATTGTTGCGATGATGATTGCTAAGGTAAGCCATCAAATGCCCATAAAAGCTTTTGTTGCTGTAATAGACTTGCGCTTCATTCAAGGCTTGAGAAACATGTTCTAAGACAACTTCATTAATGAAGTTAGGGTTTTTGTAGTGGCCAAACGGTGTGTTAAAAAAACCCTTACGGTTTACCCGATACAGGCCGTTAAAACATGTTTTGTTTAAGTACAAAAATCTTGCTGTTTTTTCTTCGTCAGAAAGCGATTTAAAGCTGGTTTTTCTATCCCAAGAACGAACCTCATAAAAAAACTCTTTGTCATTTTCAAAACCTTTTAAATGACTCAAAAGTCTTTTAAACCCCCTTTCAACCACTTTGTATGCAGTGATTAGCTCTTGATTGGCATCGTTTATGTGGTATTTCTCTATTGAAAAGGCTTTTCGATTGGGCTTTTCTAGTAGATGCAAAAAAACTGCACCACCACCAACAAAAGGCTCTATGTAGCAATTTATGGTGTCGGGAAAGTGTTTTAAAAGCACAGGCAGCAATCTTGTTTTACCGCCTGCCCACTTAACAAAAGGTTTGAGTTTTTTATGATTTGGCATGATGTTTTAGACAGAATTAACATAGACAGCACCAATACAAGCCCCAGCATTTAATTCCATATTGCGCTCAACAATCAAAGACTCAACATCATAGACAACGCTTAGCCCAACTCTTTTAGCAAGTTCATGCTCTATGCTTGCCCCTTTACTGCTTTCCCACTTTGGCAGCATGATGACGGCATCGCAAAGCATTAACTCACGAATGCAAACCTTCATGCAGGTTTGCCATTCCCAGCTTGGATCGCATAACTCTAAAGGGTTAACCACCTTAAAGCCTGCTGCGGTAAGTTTTTCTTGCATATTTTCAAACTCAGCTTTATTTAGGTTGGGCATGTAGGAAACAGGCCCAGCAATATAGACTTTTGTCATGCTTGTTCTCCGTGAATATTTTAGCATTATACTTAGCATATAATAGGTATACAAGGCGGGTTAAATACTACCTCAAATTTAAATGCTTTGTTATGAGCATTAATCGGTCTGAGTGCCGCAAAAGACCTTTAAAGGCTGCTACGGGTCTTAAGGTTGGCAGAGGTTTGAGTTTTTATTGTTAAATTAGATAAAAAGATGAACTCTTACCAATTTGCAGTAAATTGTCAGGATAACTTTTTAAAATGAACATTTTAATAAGTAAACTAGAGACCTAAAACCCGAAGCCAAAATAGACCGCCCTTAGCGCTTTTCTGGCGCTTTTTAGCCTTATGCGGGCAAAACATAAGCCTGCACCATTAAAAGTCCTACCTGGGCCGCCTGAGAGGGTCAATTTTTTGCTGAAGAGGAAAAAAAATGAATAGAAATCTGATAACTTTAGAAAATAGCCAGAATATTACCAACCAAGAGAAGGAACAATTTAATCCTGCCCAAAAGTACATCATTAGCCTACAAAGCGCCCATAGCAAAAGAACTGTGACCAGCTACCTCAATAATGTAGCTCGAATAGCAGGGCATGATGATTTGCATTCTATGCCGTGGCATTTAATGAAGCGCCAACATATACAAGCTGTTATATCAAAACTTATTGAATTAAGTTACAGCCCTTCCACTATTAATTCTTATTTAAGCGCATTAAAAGGCGTTGCCTTTGAATCTTGGACAACCAATTACATTACCGCTCATGAGTATCAAATGATTAGGCATATTAAATCAATACGAGGCAGTAGAATTAGAAGCGGATCAATTCTTACAAAAAAACAAATTGGGAAAATATTTAATGAAAACCCAAAAACTTATATAGATATAAGGAATAACGCGTTATTTGCTGTTTTATTGTCATGTGGATTACGTAGAAATGAGATTGTTAGCCTTAATGTATCCTCAGTCAATTTCAATGATAACAGTATTAAAGTCACAGGGAAGGGTAACAAAGAAAGGCTTGCCTATCTACCCGATAAGGCTATTGAATACATCAAGAAATGGCTGTATGAATCCCTGTTGTTTAACGACAAGCCTTTGTTCACGCGGATCCTTAAGAATGATACTATAACTAGCTCACGGCTTACCTCGCAGGCTGTTTACTACCTTGTTAGACAGCTAAAGAACAAGCTGAATGTTAATAGTTTAACGCCGCATGATTTTAGGCGTACTTTTGCTACGCATTTACTGCAAAATGGAGAGGATGTTTTCACTGTACAGCAAGCAATGGGTCATAGTAACGTTCAAACAACTCAGGCTTATGATTTACGCGATAATGATAAATTAAAAGCCGTTGCTAATCACTTTGAGTGGATATAAAAAAAATAAGTTATATTGTTTTTTTATTACATCAACACTCTTGCTATAATTATTTAACTTATTACGAATACTGAGAAAATTATCAAATAAAAAAGGCTGCTAATAAAAGGCAGCCTATTTAAGTGTTATGAAATCTATTAGAAGTATAAAGATTCATTCTTTAATCCTTTAGATTCCAAATTTTTTGCTATTTCTTTATTTACTTGTTCCCCGTGTTTTATTACACCACTGTTTTTAATTTCTAGGATTTTATTTATCAAGCGCTTACGAAATACATCCTTTTCATCTTCTGTTGCTGAGCGCAACATATCAAGCTCAATGCGGGTTGCACCTATTAAGCCCTGTTGTGCCACATAACCGTTTAAGGCACGGATGCTCATAGAGTCTAAAAAACTTTGCAATTCACTCGTGTTTCTCATGACTGATTCCCCTTGCTTATATGTGATGATCCTACCGTTATAGCTGGCCCTCCTAAAATATATATGATGAGCCATCATGTGTCAATAAGCTTTTTATTTTACAGGCCTAATGACTGATGGCAACGCCTCAAGCTCTTCTAAGTCACTAGCATTAACTGCAACGGGCGGTATCCAACGCAGCACACGGGCACGTCGTGCAGCAGGTATATCCGCTCCATCTTTGGTTTTTCTTGGGCCTGTTAAAAAGGTATGCCAGTGTCCACGTCTGATATGTGGGCGCTTTACCTCCTGCCCTAGACTATCCCCTTGACCGCTTTGGGTTTGAGCGCTCACACGCCGCAGCGCCGTTCCCATGCGTACTCCTACGCCCCATGTGGTTGGTATAGATGCAGGGAAGTAGCGTATTCCTTTATTAGTCTTTTTAGGCTCAGGCATCGAGGGTTTTATGTCGGGGTATTGATTGTGGGTAAAATCATTCTGACTGCAAATATAAAGCAGTAGTGACAACGCTCTGCTTAGAAAATACACAGTCGCATCCACCATTTCATTGATACGCTCTTTGTAGCTAATCGCATCATCGCCTAGTTCTTCTATTTGCTTTTGCGCCTGCTTATATACAGACGAAACCGCACTTTCTAAGTCTGCTTGCTCTAAGTGCAGTATAGAGGGAATGGTTTGACCGTCATCAGCCAAAAGCAAAAACCTTAACTCTTTGCGTTTCTCTTTTTGGTCAAACTCTAAGAACGCCCAAAATCCTTGTAGTGATAGATCATCGTAAGCAAAGTTAGGTGTTTCGACAAAAATACACCACTCAGGTAGATTTAACAAAACATCTACTGGGATTTTTCCGTTAACAGGTGTATTAATAAGCTCGCCATATAAGGTTTCATCAAAACGATAAATGCCTTGCGTCATACGCCAAGTGCCTAGCGCAGCGAAAACGTTGCCAAGTTTTAATTGCTCGATTTCGCTATTTAGCTCAAAACCAGCAGCCTCATGAAAATTAGGCTCGCTCATTGTATAGCGCGCTAATGCTAACCACGCATCAAGTGGCAAAAAGCACCAATCAGGCCATTGCAGGTTTTCTTTTTCTTCTAGCAATTCATTAACGTGCTTCCATATATTAGGGTACTTTCTAGTGACTTTTAAAAGCAATTCACGTGCTGGGTGCTTGTCCATGACAACCTTTAAGACATGTTGCTATTGATGATTTCTAAACGCTGCAATAATAAATGCCATGTAGCAAAAGGAATCTTGTAGCGATTTCGTGTGCCTTCTGACGCTGAGTATGCACGAAAATTACGCGGACTTACTCCTACTAAATCTGCAATTTCAGTAATTTTCTTACCTGCAAAGGACTCTTCACCCATCAAATGGCGTACAGCCCAACTGCAAGGTGGCTCCCAGCGCTCAATCTCTGTGGTTAAACTACTGGCAGGTAGCACCTGGCTTATCCAATAACGCTGAGGGGCAAGATACTGTTTGTACAGTTCAAGCAGAGTCTCTAAAGTAATTAGGTATTTAACGCCTCTAAATGAAATAATAAAATCAGATTGCTCTTGAACAGTCTGTTTTGCACCATCTAAAAACCACTTAGCTTTGGGCAACAGCCTAACTCCTAGCATCTTCTCGCCATTAAGGTTTTCGAGGGTTGCTAATGGGGCATCAAAACGCTCTTTAAGGCTTTCTCTATACAGGTCTGCCTCTACAGTAAAAGCTTTTGGTATTGTGCGCCTTGATCTAGACTTTACTGGCTTTTGGGCAATAATTTCGCCGTCGTAAGAAAACTGCCACTGTAGCCCTTCTTCTGTCTCGATTGGTTTTAGCAGGTATGGGCCTGCATAAAACTCACTTAATCCTTGTGCCATGCTCTTTCTCTTTAAACGACCTTATGCGATCTGCGACCTCTTATGTGTGCTCTACGTACCATTTAATGTTTTACGGCCTAACCTCAGCAAAACTCATTACGCCCGACTTAAGCTCCTTAATTACAGATTGGGTGACCATTGCTTATCTCCTGTAAATATCAATTTAATTTCATTATACATGATGGATCATCAGCAACCAAATCCTTAGGTGCAGCGGCTCTTATTAATGATGTTTCTGCGCAAAAAAAACCCCGTCATAAGGTAACGGGGTTGAATTAGAGGCGGATAAGCCTGTGTTTATATGACCTATATTTTGCCGCCAATGCCCTTAAACTTTTCTACAAAAGCTGAAACACGCTCAAATACAGTTTTCCTTTTCTGCAAATGCTCCTGCGGGTCACCTACTATAAGACTTCTTTTGGGCAGCGTATCATCTAGCCCTGTGCCCACATCATCAGCATATTCGCGTCGCAGTGACTGACTAATATATCTTCTAGCGGCATTTTCCTCTAAGCCCTCTGATCTGATAAGCTCCTGTGCTTCTTGCTTTTGCTCTTTACGTGCATACTTAAAAAACTCTTCTACTACATCTTTTGGCACTTTCATATCATCTAAATTCGCCTGTTCAATAAACCGAACGATTAAATCTTCTTTAGCTCGGTGGCCAACGCTAGAACGAATCATGCGACGAATCTCTGCTATAAGTGTGGCCTTATCTTTGTGCTTGGTGTTTTGCTCAAAAATTAAATGAAGGATGTAGTCTAGGTTGATTTCTTGCGACTTTAAAAGCTGCACCTCAAAGGTTATATCATCCCAGTTAACCTGCTCGCCCTCACCCTCACCAGCGCCACCCCCTTCACCGCTACGCTGCCGTCTAAGCCATTCACGTATGTCGTTGTATGTAGACTTATAGTCCTGTATGACACGCGCAGGCAGATATGGGGTAGAGTCTAGGTTCTCTAACTGCTCGTCATTTAAATAATGCTTTTCTTTAAAAGCTTGTACGGCAACAGGGTCGTCTTTATCAAGACTTTGGTAATCCTCCAGCGCCGCATATTCATCATAGTTTTGTAAGATGTTTTCCAAGCGTAAAAACTCGCCAAATAACTGCACAAAAGCTTTTTTATCCGACTCTTTTTCAATAGAATCAGGCCGTGAGAATTTCTCTTTAAGGCTGTCAATCACTTGCTTATAGCCTTTTTGTGCTTTGCCTGTCTCGCCATCCATAAAGCCTTTGATATATTCCTCATAGCTTTTTTCAAGCACGACATTTTTTGTGTTCTTGTCTCCAAATAAAATAATAGCGTTCTTTGTTGCTTCCTCAAGGTTTCTAAAGCACACAATGTTGCCAAAGGTCTTGGTAGCATCGTAGATTCTGTTGGTGCGTGAAAACGCTTGTATCAAGCCGTGATAGCGCAGGTTCTTATCCACAAACATTGTGTTTAGCCTTGGCGCATCAAAGCCAGTCAAAAACATACCTACAACTATGAGTAAATCCACCTCGCCATCTCTTGTCCGCTTTGCCAAATCACGGTAGTAGTTTTCAAATGACTTACTTTCTAAGCCAAAACTTGTGCCAAATTGACTGTTATAGTCCTCAATAGCATAAGCAAGAAAGTCTTTAGCCGTGCTAGTTAAGGCATTTGGGGTAAAGCTTTCATCAGGTATATCGCCTATAGCATCTTGCTCTTCATTGGCGGCAAAGGAAAAAATCGTAGCTACAGTAAGTGGATTTTCTTTTCCTTTCTGCAACTCTTTAAATGTTTCATAGTACAGCTTTGCTGCATCTACACTGCTTACAGCAAAAAGAGCATTAAAACCCTTTTGAGTGGGCGTGCGACGGTGGGTTTTTTGCCTGTAATTATCTAAAATATATTGGCTCACCTCACGAATACGCTCAGGGTGCAGCAACGCTTGATTAACTTTTTTTGAAGTTAGCTTTTCTTCGTCCTGCTCATTTTCCTCTTTGGCGAACTTAGGACGCACATTGTTGTAATCAACTTTAAACTTCAATACTTTTTCATCACGTATCGCATCCGTAATCACATACGAATGCAATTCCTGCCCAAAAACACTAGCGGTTGTCTCTGCGCCCAAAGCGTTCTCTGGAAAAATAGGTGTGCCAGTAAAGCCAAATTGATAGTACTTCTTAAATCGGCGCTGCAAGTTGCGCTGAGCTTCACCAAACTGGGATCGGTGGGCTTCATCAAAAATAAAGACCACATGCTCATTGTAAATAGGTAGCTTATCTTCGCTTTTAAGTAGATTGTTAAGCTTTTGAATGGTGGTGACAATGATTTTGTTATCGTCTTTTCCTATGTTCTCTTTAAGCCCTCTTGTATCCTGTGAACCATTAACACTGTCAGGGGAAAAGCGCTGATATTCCTTCATTGTTTGATAGTCCAAATCTTTCCTATCAACAACAAAGAAAACCTTTTTAATGAAGTCTAGCTCTGTAGCAAGACGGGCAGCTTTAAAGCTTGTAAGGGTCTTACCTGAGCCTGTGGTATGCCATACATAACCACCCGCATTAGTTGTTGCCCACTGCTTGGCATAATGAGCGCTTTTAATCTTCCATAAAATACGCTCTGTCGCTGCGATCTGATAAGGGCGCATAATGAGTAGCGTATTATCAGTATCAAAAACACTGTAACGAATGAGAATGCTAAGCAGCGTTGTTTTATCAAAAAATGTTGCCGTAAAGTCTTTAAGATCCTTGATGGGTGTATTATCTGCTCTGGCCCAATTCATCGTAAAGTCAAAGCTGTTTTTATCTCGCTTAGTGGTATTAGCAAAATAGCGCGTATCAGTGCCGTTTGAGATCGCAAATACTTGTAAGTATTTAAACAACGAGCTTTCTGCGTTAAAACTTTCCCTATGATAGCGATGCACCTGATTGAACGCCTCACGAATCGCAACACCGCGTCTTTTAAGTTCTATGTGAACAAGAGGTAGCCCATTAACCAAGATCGTCACGTCATAATAGTTTTGATAAGACCCCTTTTGCCCAAACTGGTTAATAACTTGCACTCGGTTGTTATGCAGCCTGCTCTTGTCTAATAGACGAATGTTCTTAATACTGTCATCATCTAGCCGAAAATCATGCACAGCATCGCCATTATGGATTTTATATGAGCATTCCGTCACCCCATCGCTTGGTCGGTTTAAGTACTCAAGCTGAAAGCGCTCCCATTCATCTTTACTAAACCGATAATCATTTAGGCGCTCTATCTGCTCACGCAGATTATTTATTAGCGCTTCATGACTCGTTATATCAGGCCGATACTCATAACCTTGGCTTTGCAAGTCCTTAATAAGCTCTTGTTCAAGCTCATGCTCAGACTGATATGCCCCCGAGGGTTGCTCGATGCGTGTATGTTCATCCAAAATAATGAAATTATTAGACTCAGCGATGGTTCTTTTAGGCTGCATGGTAAGGTCTCACTAACGATTGCTGTTTATACAAAAATAGCCCCACCATAAAAAGCGGGGCATTGTTTACTCTAAGCGGCTTTAGGAAAGCTTAACAAAAGGTCTCTATAGTATTCATACTGCTGCTGACGTAGCTCAATCTCACGAGGTAAGCCTTCTGTAATGGAATTTGTGATTAACTCAAACCTATGAAGCCAGTCAGTAATCTGTTTCTGGATCTCCAGAGAAGGTATAGGAATTCCATATTGTAGAATCCTACTTTTATCCCCACGGGGCATTCTTGCTCCTCGAGAAAACTGAACGTTATACTCAAAGAATCGTTCTTGTAGCAACAGCTGGTGTAAGTAAGCAGATGTTAGTTTGTGAGATTTATTTTTTATAACCAAAACATCACCATTTGTGCCACCATCACAGTCTGCATACCAAATCTTTCTTAAGTAAGGTCGTATATTTCCAATTAATATATCCCCTACTTTAAACTTAATTAAGGTACCTGAGCCTGGCAAGTGACTAGCTTTAGATTTTCCTTTTTTATTTTGCAACAAATTATCTACGCTTACATAATTGTTTTTATCTACTTCGTCGAGGCCAATTCTTTCATTAGAGTATTGTGCTACATCACCTAATTTCACCCACTCCACCTCCCCATCCTCAAAGGTGAGTAGTTTGTCACGATAATACTCGTATTGCGTCTGCCTTGCCTCCTGCTCCTTGGTCAGTTCATTGGTCAGTTCTGTGAACGTGTCAAGAATACGCACAATTTCCTCTTGTACGTGCAAGGGGGGGATGGGGATTTTCTTTTTAGCGTAATTGCTAATCCACTGCCTTCTGTTGCTACCTTTTTCTGGTGAGCTTTGGATTTCTAACCAATAAAATATAAATTTCTGTAACGCTATTTCCTCATCTACGGCTGTTATCATTTTTAGTGTGGAAGATCTTATTTTAAAATCAAAGTCTATCCAGCGAGTATCAGTTGTAAAATCATCGAAAATAATAACTGGCTTCTCTGAGGCTCTATAAATGCCTTCGTTCTCGTTGGTGTAACCAAGAATAAATGTTTTCCCAGCAGTTAATACGGGTGTGCTATGCGCATTCGTGGGTGTATCAAGAAACTCTCTTGAGTTAACAATGTATTTACCTGGCTGCTCGTAATTAGTAACGTCACCCAAAGGCTTCCACTCCACCCGCTCACCTTGCAGCAAGCGCTCCATTACTTTATTGATCTTATCCATTTTCAATCTCCGCCACGATTGTGTTTATTTCTGCCCGTAGCTCGTCTATGCGCTTGGCAGTTTCCTCAAGCTCTGCGTTTAGCTTAGTGATGTTGATTTCTTCCCGTGTGTCCTTGAAATCCACATAGGTGGTCACGGATAAATCAAAGTCATTTTCCTTGATTTCATCGTACGTAACAGACTTGGAAAAATACTTAACATCTTCTTTTGAGCTAAAGCTTTCGAGGATTTCTTCTATATGCTTTTCCGTTAAGACGTTATTGTTGGTCTCTTTGTCAAAAAGCTCGCTTGCATCAATAAACTGCACCTTGTTATCAGGCTTGTTCTTTGATAACACCAATATATTGACTGCGGTGCTTGTGCCGTAAAAAAGGTTGGGCGCAAGACTAATTACTGTCTCTACTACATTGCTTTCCACCAAGTACTGGCGGATACGCTTTTCTGCGCCCCTGCGGTAAAACACGCCCGGGAAACATACAATCGCTGCACGTCCTTTGCTTGATAGATAGCTAAGTGAGTGCATGATAAAAGCAAAGTCACCACGCGATTTGGGCGCTAACACGCCTGCTGGGGCAAAACGTTCATCGTTGATTAGGGTGGGGTCATCATCACCTATCCATTCCACGCTGTAGGGTGGATTTGTTACAACCGCATCAAAGGGGCGGTCATCTTGAAGCAGCGGATTGGTTAATGTGTCGCCTAGCTCGATATAAAACTTGTCGTAATTGATGTTATGCAAAAACATGTTCATTCGAGCAAGGTTATACGTCGTATAGTTAATCTCTTGCCCAAAAAAGCCATCCTCGATGATATGTTCGTCAAACTGGCGCTTTGCTTGCAGTAGCAGTGAGCCAGAACCACAAGCAGGGTCATAAATCTTATTGATACGTTCTTGGCCGTGCATGGCAATTTTGGCAAGTAATTTTGAGACGCTTTGAGGGGTGAAATACTCACCACCAGACTTACCAGCATTGGCCGCATAGTTTGAGATCAAAAACTCATATGCGTCACCAAATAGGTCAATTTTGCTGTTTTCAAAGCCACCAAAATCTAATTCAGCAATGCCTTTTAGTACGGCAGCTAAACGGCGGTTTTTATCTACAACGGAATTACCCAGCCTTGAGCTTGTGGTGTCGAAATCAGAAAACAACCCCTTTAAGTCAGGCTCAGATGGATAGCCTATAGCTGAGCTTTCAATGCTTCTGAAAATATTAGCCAAATCTACATTTAGATTTGGGTTTTGATGGGCAGTAGCCGCTACGTTTTCAAATAACTGGCTTGGGTAAATGAAATAACCAAGCACTTTAATTGTTGCGTTTTTAAGCCCCTCTGATACATCTTCGTCGGGGAAGTCCACATACCTTGCGCTGGTATCGCCACCTTCTACGTAATTAGAGAACTTTTCACTAATAAAGCGATAAAATAACGCCCCAAGGACGTATTGCTTAAAATCCCAGCCATCTATTGAACCACGCACTTCATTAGCGATCTGCCATATCTTGCGCTGCAAAAGCGCTCTTTGTTCTGATCCTGTCATAGAAATACCCTTTCGTTTTATTTCTCTACTTCTTTGATTTTTTAAAACCTTTCTTTCTTGCTTTCACTTGTCGCACCTATTACTGTGCCACACCTTTAGCAAAAGGTTTTTTTCGTATTGTGACGCGCTGAGCTAAAGCAGCTAAAAACTTATCTTCGTTAGCAACAAGCATAGAGTTTTGCGTCAACCCGTAAATCCGTGCCATAAAAGACTTACGAATCTGCGTATCACCAATCTCAAATAAATAATCCTCTATCCGATCTAATTTCATGCCCTCAAGCACCACGTCTACCAAGATGTCTGTTTGTGAATCGCTAAGCAAAACAGGCATACCGTAATCTACTCGTTTAGCCTGTTCTATCAAAAATGGATAGATAGCAATACCATGCTGCGCATTGATACCATATAATTCTTCTGTTTCTTTAGGGTTAGCTTCTACGCGAATTAAACCATCAGGCGGCGTAAAAGCATTAATGGGTCTGAGAGTTAATGCGTAATTATATAACTTATAAGCACTTTCCATGATTTCCTTCACACTATATTTATTTGATTAGCGGCAAAGACTCAACCTCTTCAAAGGCTAAAAGCCGTCTAGTTGTGTCATTAAGTTTCAAAAATACTTTAAAAGCACTTCTGCATCCTTATTGCTCACTGGCGTTGAATTAACAACTTTATAAAAAAACTCGCCGTGCAAGTCATATACTCCATCTTTTTCCCACTGCAAATCTTCTGGATCAGCGTGGCACTGACCTAGTAAAGCTAGCTTATGGGCTTCTTTTGCGCTATTTGCTTTGACTAATGTTCGAGCGTGTTTTTCGTATTCGCCAGCAAAGATGCGCACAAGCACAAGGTGATAGCCTGCCTCCTTTAACTCTATTCTTAAAAAATCCTCGTCGCAGGCCTCACACTGCCCAAAATAACCCTCCAGTAAGGTGTTGGTGATGTTCCCATTGCAGTATGGGCAAAAATAACTCTTAATGATCTTTCCCATTTTTATACCTCGCCTGTGGTGTTGTATGCCAAGCTCTTAACGTTACTTGGCAAGTGTTTAGTGTCTTTGACCCATTTAATGCTTGCGCAGCAGTCAAACTTAATGGCGATTTTGAAAGTATCCAAATCACCATCTAAATGAGCCACTTCTTCAATATGAGCTTCTTTTAAGCAGTGTTGTAGACGTATCGGGTTTATTTGCCCGTCCTTATAAAGCTCAATGCTGCTGTCAAAAGTCGCTTTTAGCAATTTCTCTAAAGCCGCATCGTAAACATACAGAGATTCTTGCCTTGGCATGACTGATTCCCAGCCTTGTAAAAAAGCTGATGCGAATCTTCCTTTTTCTGGTATGAAAATTACTGTTTGTAGGGTTTTCATCTTTAACTTCAAACTATGCTGTTGGAAAACTTAACTGCTTAATTTATTACCCCAAAAAATTCATTAGCTTTAGTTATGCACTGTTCGGCTTGCTCATAATATAAAAGCGACCTTTTGCCGTCCTCGTCAGCCTTACATGACATAAAATTAAATAAAGAGTCGTAATACTTAACTACACAAGCAAGCCTGTTGCTTTGCACTCTAACCATGTATTGCTTTCTAGTCTCACCTTTTCTTCTTGAGATAGCATCAAGCGCCGCGGCTACATCGTTACCAAAAATGGTTTTAGCTAAGTGCAAACTTAAATCATGATCTTCTACAGCGTCATGCAAAATGGCGATGATCCTTAGCTGCCAATAAACATGGCTGCCTTTTCTCACTCCAAACCTATGAACATTGCCTTTCAACATGCGATCCACACCTTTAAGGTGGTGGCCGTAGTAGCTATGCTTGCCGTATTTGTCTTTTCTATGTAAGCAAAGAGCAAGTACGTTAGCTGCCAACAATTTAAGTCTTGCCGCCATAGCGCACCTCGCCTATTAAATCTAGTCGGTAAATTTAACACCCCAATAAACACATGATGAAACATCATCCGCTGAAAACTTAAAAAAAAATAGCACCCGAAGCGTTATTCACCCACTCATAACACCTATTATAGGGGAAGATTCATCATATATCAAGCGGGGATGAATAACAATATGATGCTCTACTATTAGTAAGAAATAACCGACCAAGGGGAAAAAGGAAATAATCAACTAGTTGCAAATAGAGTAGATAAGTGTTTTTTAAATACTTGGATCTCTTGATTTCTTCGCCTCGGATGTTGATGGCGGTAAGCTGTCTAAAAATTAATCGAACTTATACGCTCAGTTTTATCCTGTTGCTCTTTTTGGATAAAAATGTCTTAGAAGAACTTATTTTGTTTGCTCTGCCACATCCAGCGCTCCCTGAGCATCCTGGGTGGCCTGTTGTGTGTTTTTTTAATACTTAATAAGGTTTATGGAGGGCGGTGAAAGTGCTTAGGAAATAAAATTGTGGCGGGTAAATATGCTGACGGGTTGTGGTTAGACAGTTAAATGTTTTAGGAATACAGCCCATTTAATAACCAGGTATAACCCGCGGGCTTGTGTAAGTTTTTTTAATACTTGAATGGCTGCCGATAAGCAAAAATCGGGGAATGTAGGCAAAAGAGGTTAAGGAATAAAGGCAGCCCAAATAGAAGTGGAAGTAGGAAGTGCAGAACGTTTGCTGGATGTGGTTTTTTCAGGTTGGTTGTGTTTTTAAAACATACTGCATCGAGGCTGGGGTTAATTTCTGCTCTATCACAACAAAAAGAGATGCGCTCGCAAATGATATTTTAAACACCTGCTGATGGGTTTTTGCCTTAAAACTACCAGCAGATTTGGGTTTTTTATGGTTAGTTTTTAAGTTGTTTTTCTAAGGTTTTTTAAGCCTAAAAACATGCTTTAATTCTTGCCTTTTTCCCTGTTTTTTTCCCCAATTTTTCCCTAGTTTCTCCCCAGTTTTTTGCCTTGTTTTTCGCCTGCTTTTTTCCCTTCGTTTAGTGGTTTTTTTGCCCGCTAATTAGCGTTATTTTTTAGTAGCAAAGGTGGCCGTTAAACATCTTTTCTTTGGGGTAAATAGCGTGTCGCGCAACCACCAGTTTAGCCCTTTTTGACCCCAAAACCGTAACGCGTTACGCCGTTACACCCCCTAAAAAGAGGGTGATTTAGGCCTGTTTTAGGGGAAAATAACTAGGGCAAGTTGAGTAACCAAATGTAATTAAAGCAAGGGTTAATTGAGGTCGAGTTACCCCCTACTCTTAAACCTATCTGTAAGATTGTTCTTATAACATCATGAAAACAATAGATTTTTTATCAGCAGAAAAAACACAGTTAAAAATCAGCAAAGTGCGATTTTCGACCGTAACACCGTAACGCGTTACGTAACGCAAGCAGATAAGAGTAGAGAAGAATAGATCTATAAAAAGAAAAAAATAAAAAAATATAAAAAAACAAAAAAGAAAAAAACACCGTTACGGCAAAAACCACCTTTAAAACCCAGGTTTTGGTAAAAACGGGGGTTGAGCAAGGTTGCAAAATAAAAAATAAGGCTGTTTTTAAGGCTGTAGCAAGGCTTTACGCGTTTAGCCTATACCAACATAGCCACCACAGACAATAAATCGCTCACAGAGCCTCAAATCGTAGATAAACCACCTTAAGCGCAAAAATTTTAGCAACCAGTAAAAAACCCCTGTAACCGACCAAGGAAAAAAAGGATTTCCAGCATCGTGTCAGTAGGGAAGATCAGCACCTTTTTTTAACCACAAAAAACACCCCCCTTAAACACCGTTTTTTTACTCTGGAATTATTGCGATTTTTAACCACCGTACAAACACAAAATACCAACCAAGAAAAGATGAAAGTTTTTCACCCGCAATGCGTATCCTTAAAACCAGTTTTTACTCACCTTTTTTTATCAGCCTCGGCCTCGGGATCCAGTTCGGCAGTTGTAGAAGATTTTGGATGGCTGGCGTTTTTTGCAGTGTTTTAAAAACCTAAACGTCGCAATGGAGAGCGTTGAGGGGTCATCAAGGATTCATTGGGGAATCGTCAAGCGCTTCGTTTAGCCCTATCAACCCTGTCAGTTCAGGCCGCTCAGCCTCTTATCAGCTTCAAGTTCTAACGAAACATTTTCTTAGTGACTTCCTCGGATGGAAACAAATACAGGTTCTTTTGAAACGCGTTATTAACGATTTCTTCGGATGGGAGCAGGTGCAGGTTCTTTTAAAACACGTTACTGGCGTTTTCTTCGGGTGGAGGTAAACGTAGGTTCTTGTAGGTTCTTTTGAAACACACTGCTAGTGACTTCTTCGGATGACGGTCAACGTAGGTTTTAAAAAACATCTTTGAGGGATTTCTTCGGATGGAGAAGAAAAACAGACTTTTGAGTGTTTTGAAAACAGCTTTGCCATCGTCGTCCTCATCCTTGCCTCTGGACTTAACGCGGAGTAGTGGGGAAAAGTTGCAAGAAAACAGAATTGTGTTGCTCAGCTAGACTCAGCTTGTCCAGTTGTCCAGTTGCTCAACCACATACTCCACATGCTCAACCTGTCTGGTTCAGCATCGTTGGTTAACATCTCCGAAATCCCTGTGCTTGGCCGCTACTGAAAACATCTCGGCCTCAAGCAACCCCGGGCTTTTTGCCTTTTACCCGATTTCCGTAACAGAATAACTTTCTTTCCGTTCCTCTTTGTCCATCCCGACACCCATCAACCATCGCCGCAATCTATAAGCAGGGCAAAAAACACCCCTTCCTTCCCCTTGGTCGGTTAAATGTTCTGGCACTACGGAAAACAAATGCAGACTGGCGAAAACAGCATGGCGGTCATCGGAGAAAAGAGAAAGCATGTAATGGTGAAACGACTTACCCCTGCAACCCAAAGCACATTTCTTGATTCTTAATCTTTGCTCTTTGCTTTATGCGGTCGCAACACCAGTTCCTTTTGGTCGTACGGGTCTGGCTAAGCCAAGTAAAGCGTGGAATGGGTATTTAAAACACAGCGAGGACGGCTGTAAGGGCGCGGT
>Ga0209487_1001761_pt1 | contig 17978 bp, 20 predicted proteins | sample Poulit2012_FD_187524 | JGI IMG/M metagenome (GOLD analysis project Ga0209487, IMG submission 187524) | Agricultural soil microbial communities from Georgia to study Nitrogen management - Poultry litter 2012 (SPAdes) (version 2) | ecosystem: Environmental > Terrestrial > Soil > Agricultural land...
ACACCAAAACTTTTTAAATTGACAAAATGAATATTGACCATAATATAGACTAAAATGACACCGTACAGTCCAAATGCACCAGCTGCAAGCATAAAACCAAAACGAATGATACGAAACGAGATGGCGGTACTATATGATGGAACAGCAAAGTTAGCTATCGCTGTTAAGGCAACGACGATAACCATAATTGGACTTACGATTCCCGCTTGTACAGCAGCCTCTCCGATGACGAGTCCACCAACAATACCGACTGTTTGTCCAATCGTCTGTGGAAGTCTTGCACCCGCTTCTTGTAATAATTCCATTGTTATAATCATCATAAGTGCTTCTAGCACAGGAGGAAAAGGTACTCCTTCACGTGTTCCAGCAATGGAAAAAGCTAACATGGAAGGAAGCATATCAGGTTGAACAGAAACTAAAGATATATACAGAGCAGGTAAAAAAATAGAAATAAAGGCACCGAAATATCGTAGAATTCGGAGTAAACTTCCAATCGTCCATCGCTCATAGTAATCTTCTGCAGACTGTAGTATATTCGAAAAATTAACTGGAGCAATTAATACAAATGGCGTACCTTCCAATAAAATTCCTACCTTACCTTGCATAATTGCCCCTATGACTTTATCTGGTCGTTCTGTATTCAATAATTGTGGGAAAGGTGATAAATAACTATCTTCAATCCAAGCTTCGATATAGCCTGACTCTTGTACAATGTCCATATCAATTGTTTTTAAGCGTCTATCTACTTCTTTTACCAAATCTGGATCAACGATACCATCAACATATGTAACAACGAGGTTTTTTTTACTTCTTCTACCGGTTTTATATGTTTTGAACCGTAAATTAGGATCTTTAATATTACGACGAATGAGTGCTAGATTTGTTTGTAAATTTTCAACGAAACCTTCTCGTGGTCCACGAATTAACGTCTCCGTTACTGGCTCTTCAATCGAGCGCATTTCCCCACCAATTGTATCAATCATTAATGCTGTATCGACACCATCTATGTAAAGTATCGTGTGACCAGAAAGCAGAGGAAGTGAAATTTCATCCAATGATTTCCCTTTTTGCACGTCATTAACTGAAATAAGCTTATTATAAATAAAATTAAAAAGCTCCTGTGCTTCTGTTGGTAATTTTTTTGTATTTTCTAAGCTCTTAAGGATACTTAGTTGGATTGTTTTTGCATCAACAATACCTTCCATATGAGCAATAGCACATTTTATATTTGCTTCACCTAATTGTAATTCACGTAATTTTAAATCATCGGGTTTATCGAGCATATTATTTAGATTATCAATATTCGTTTGTAAAGTTTTACTAACCTTAAAAGTGAAATTATTCTCGGTATTTTGGGAAGTGCCTTGGACAACTATTTTCTCTCTTAATTTTCCCCTGTTAAAAAATGAACGAATCATTTTATCCACCTATTTCTTATATTTGTTTGTCATCTTCTTTTTCCCAATTTTAGCGAAAACTATACATTATAAACCGAAGCATAATAAGTTAAGTATAAGATTTTTAATAAGTGGAAAATTATTAAAAAGTCTCTACCTATACTTGAATACTATAGCGCAATTTTTTGTAGAAAAAACTGGGAAGGAAAGGAATTATTTTTATGGAAAAAAACTATGAATCATTTGAACATTTATCATGTGGTGAAGTATCTAGTCTATGGATGGGATACCAATATGAATCATTGCATCGTTGTGGAATTACTTTTTTCCTGCAACATGTCAAGGACGATGCTATTCAGCAAATATTAAAGGATGGCTTAGTATTAGCAAATAAACGTATTGAGCAAATATCTGAATTATTTTTGAAATACAACCAATTACTACCAAATGGATTTACGGTAGAGGGAGAAGTTAATCTGCAAGCATCACGCCTTTTTTCGGATGAGTTATATGTACATTACATTTTGAATACGATTGAATTGGAATTAGTGAATTATGCGTTGGCAATGAGGGCAGCAATGAATAATGATGTTACGGCATTTTATCATCAAGCAATGAAAGATAGTTTACGTATGGAATTAAAAGCTAAAGACTTAGCTAAGAAAAAAGGGCTTTATATACCGGCACCAAAAATTCCAAAACAAATACAAAATGAAATCGTAATAAAAGAAAGTTTTTTAGCAGGTTGGTTTGGAGATAAACGCCCTTTGCTCGGTTCTGAAATAGCGCAACTCGTTATGCATGCAAAAAGAAATGCACTAGGTCAAGCTGTAATAACTGCATTTAGTCAAGTAGCAAAATCGAAAGAAGTGCGACAGTTTTTTGAAAGAGGCCGTGAAATTGCAGGAAAACATTTAGAAGTATTTACATCTAAATTGCGAGATGAATATTTGCCTAGCTCTGCTATATTATTGACATCTGAAGTAACTGATTCTACGGAAGCTCCATTTTCAGATAAATTAATGACTACATTAATTACTAGTCTTATATCCGCTGGAATAGGTGGATATGGTTCATCATTATCAATGAGTCCAAGGCGGGATTTAGGTGCCGATTATACACGGTTAATAGCTGAAATTGCGACATATTCCGATGATGGAGCAGAATTATTAATAAAAAATGGTTGGATGGAACAACCACCAATGGCTGCAGACCGAAAAGGTTTAGCGGAATAGGGAAATGTGATGGATAATTCAAAAGGGAAGAATAAAGTTACCGAGGTTATATTTTGGAGCATTGCATTACCAGGATTCGGTCAATTTTTGAATCGAAAATATATAAAAGGAATTGTGTTAATCGTTTTAGAAGTGATTATTAATGTGAAAGGAAATGTTAATATTGTAATTATGAAAAGTTATTTAGGAGATATTTCAGCTGCAATTGAGCATGCGGATTATCTTTGGTTAATGTTTTATCCTTGTGTATATTTATTTGCTATTTGGGATGCATATAAGGATGCGGGAGAGAATTCAAATAATTATTTATTTTTACCTTTTGTTTTCTCTGCTTACATAGGTACTATTGGGGTTATTTACTCCAGTAAATTTACGATAAACGGTTTATTGATTGGGCCAGTATTTTTGCCAATTATTGGAATGGTTTTAGGGTTTATAATTGGATTTATCTTTAGAAAAATTTTGTTTCAAAAAGCTGATGTATAAATTAATGAATGATTACATAAAAAAAGAGCTTTTTCTCAAGTAAACTTGGGTTTGCTCTTTTTAATTCTTTAAATATGGTTCAACTGTTTCAATTGCTTTTGTAATTTTTGTTGCATTTGTCTGATATAATTGCTTCGATTGCTCATTGTTTGTTGATAAGGCAAATAGTTCTAAGTCAGCCTGTACTTTTTTTAGTGTTGCTAATAAAAGGGGTTTTTCGGAAGGACTAGGAACAGTTAGCTGATCATCATATAGATCTACAGTTAATTGACCGTCGCTATCGACTTGTCCTAAAAAAACATTTTCTAAAGCAACATTTATTTTTGAAAGTTCTGTTTCAAGCCATTTAGGATTGAGGGAAAGATTTGCTAATGATTCTAGTATTACTTTACCGTCCATAATGACAGTTTGGGGTTCCCTTTTAGGAGCCATTTTTATATTTAAGTCTTTTGCAGTGATTGGTGTTGTTGCCGTTTTGGGTAATACGGTAAGTTCTCCAGTTGGTTCTAATAAAGCGAATTCTACATCAGCAACTTCAAAAATTTGATTGGAACGTAAATGGTATAGTAAATCATCTGTCGTGAATCTTTCTTTTTTCATATTATCTTCCATAACTTTACCTTCTTGAATAATGATTGTACTTTTCCCTTCAATAAAATTACGAATTGTTTTACTTTTTAAAGATAAAAAGTCAAAAATAAATGAGATAATAAACCATACGAAAATGGCTAGCACCCCAGAAAAGAAATTGAGTTTAGGATTGAGTGTTATAATTGCGGCAAGACTACCGAGAACAAATCCTGTTATATAATCAAATATACTTAATTGTCGGATTCTTTTTTTCCCCATCCATTTCGTTATGAAAAATAAAATAAATACTAAAGAAATTGATCTAAGTAAAATATTAAGCCAATCTGCCATAATGATACTCCTCAGTCTATTTATATTGCGGTTCTTCTTGCGCCAAAAATTGAACTTGCTTGTTTAAATCATTTTTTACGTCTGTTAACATTTGTTGAGCTTTATGAAAAGCTTGCTTAGATTCTTTATTCACTGATTTTTGCTCTAACATTTGTAACGTTGCTTCAGCACTTTTTACTGAAAAATAACACCCTTTTACATTTGAACCTACTGTCATTTGTAACACCTAACCTTTCGGTTTAAATAAAATAGCACCAATTACGCCAAAAATGATTGCAGCGGAAATACCAGCACTCGTTACTTCAAAAATACCAGTAATTACTCCAATTAGCCCGTGATCATCAGCTTCTTTCAAAGCCCCTTGGACTAAAGAGCTGCCAAAACTAGTAATTGGAACTGTGGCACCAGCACCTGCAAAATATGTTAATGGTTTATATAATCCTAGTCCCTCTAAAACGGCACCAAGTACTACGAGAAATGTCAATGTATGTGCTGGAGCTAATTTAAACACATCAAATAATAGTTGACCGATTACGCATATAATCCCACCTGTGATAAAGGCCCAAAAAAACATCAAATGACATCACTCCCAGCATCGATAGATACAGCATGTGCTATACAAGGTATTGTTTGCTTTTGTTGAACACTCATAGGAGAGTGAAGGGAACCGGTTGCTACGAGCAAAATGCGTTTTATTTTACCTTGTTTCATTTTATTTAAATAATGGCCATATGTTACTACAGCTGAACAAGCGGCTCCACTAGCACCAGCTTGAACAGGTTGTTCATCTTTATATATCGTTAAACCACAATCTACATATTGTTTATCATTTATTTTTATCCCTTGTTTTTGTAATAAATCAAATGACGCCTCTCTGCCAACTTTTCCTAAATCTCCTGTTATAATAAGATCATAGTAGGAGGCGTCAATGTTTCGATCATTTAAGTGACGAATAATTGTATCTGCAGCAGCGGGTGCCATCGCTCCACCCATATTGAATGGGTCTGTTAATCCCATATCGATAACCTTTCCAATCGTTGCAGTTGAAACAACTGGACCTTCACCTGATTTTGCGAGTAAAACACATCCTGCCCCTGTTACAGTCCATTGAGCCGTTGGAGGTTTTTGACCACCATATTCCGTCGGATAACGGAATTGTCGCTCGGCTGCAGAATTATGACTTGATGAACCACTTAAAATGTAATCTGCACCACTGGAGTTTATGATAAGGGCTGCTAAAGCTAAACTTTCAGCTGTCGTTGCACAGGCACTAAAAAGGCCAAAATAAGGAACTCCGATAGTTTTTGCGGCAAAAGTAGTCGGTGTAATTTGATAAATTAAATCACCACTTATAAAATAATCAACTTGTTCTTTTTGAATATTTGCTTTTTTTACTGCAATTTGAGAAGCCTCTTCCATCATTAGTTGTTGTGCTTGTTCAAATGACTCTTGATTTAACCATGTATCTTCATGAAGAATATCAAAATCATTTGCGATCTTACCTTGTGCTTCAAAAGGACCACCTACAACACCTGAAGAGATGATTGTAGGACGGTTATTGAAAACCCATGTACTATGACCTATTCTCATTTTGCCACCTCACATACCGCCAATAAGCTTTTTAAAAATTGTTTTAATTAGTGCGATTACAAACGCAGAAAAAACACCATAGACAATGACAGGACCAGCAAGTTTTAACATATTAGTTCCAACACCTAATATGAAACCTTCTGTTCGGTGCTCAATTGCGGACGAAATAACTGCATTCGCAAAACCTGTTACAGGAACTGCTGTCCCTGCTCCTGAAAATTGACCAATATGATCGTATACTCCAAACCCTGTTAAAAACATTGTTATAATAATTAATGTTGCGACAGTAGGGTTTCCTGACGTTTGCTCCGTAAAATCAAAAAAATATATATAGAAGGTAGCGATTAGCTGTCCAAATAAGCAAATCAGTCCACCAACTAAAAATGCTTTTATACAATTTTTAACTATTGGCCGCTTAATTTCACGTTTTTTTTGTAAATTTTGATAGTGTTGTGCTTCCGGTGGCAATTGCTGCTTTTTTTTATTTGCCAAGCGTGTTCACTCTTTCTATTCTTAGGTTTGTTCCTTAGAGAGCTTTTTTAAATGTTCAATTTGTTTTTTTAATTCTTCTTTGGAAATGGACTTCGCTTGTATTTCTTTTTCTATTTTTTCTAGCTCAATTAATATTTTTCGGTCAGTAGATAAGGTAACAATCATATCTGAAAAGCTCTCATTAATTTTTTCTCTAAGTTCTTTTTCAATTTTTTTTAAATTAAATCGTTCGAGATGATCTACATCTATTGCAACTATTAATTGATTATCGTAGTTTACTGCCCTTACTCCAGCTATTTCTTCATAGCGACTAACAATTTCTTTCGCTTGATTGGAAGCATTTTGGTCAGCTACTCCATCCGATTTTAGTTTTACTAATTCGATAGGTTGATTACCTGTAGGCTCAAGTACTTGTTCCCGATTTTTATTCGTACAACCGATGGAAGTTAACAAACAAACCGTAATGAAAAGTAACAATATACGTTTCACTTTTTCCACCTAATTTCTCTGTAAATATTTACATTTGCTTATATTGTGGTTCTTCTTGCTCAATTTCTGAAATTCGAGGCTCAACTTGTTGTAGAACTTGCTTTGTCTGTTCCGCTGCATTTGTATATAATTGCTTTGCTTGTTGGTTTTCTGTTTGTAAAGCAAATTGTTCAAAACTTGCTTGAACACTTTTTAAACCTGCAATTGCTTGTTTTACTTGACTTCCTACTGTCATTTTAATTCCTCCTAAATGGATTGTAAAATTTTGTTTTGACATTATATATAGTTAAACAATTAAGCCGATTTATACATGTTGTTAAATCCCTGTTTTTACCAAAGTATAAAGATTGGTTGATAGCTGAAAAAAAATAATTATATTTTGAAAGTGGAAGGATATGTAATGAAGATTGTTCTCCATTTAAGTGTTCACGATTATTGATTTTATAAAACAACTATGAACATTTCGTTTTTTAGTTAACTTCCATAACTATTTACCGGAAGTGACGTTTTCCTTTCTATTAGAACATATGGTATGTGATATAATGATTGCAGGAGGTAAGTCAATTGAAAACATTTAAATTAAAAGGATTAGAAATTATGGAAAATAAAGATGAATTAATTGATCGTAAAACTTTCAATTTGTATGATGGACTCATTATAAATCGTGAAGATGAATTTGGATGGCTCATTGAAGCATATATGGATGATACATATTATGACTATTTTACATCTATGGCGGATAATGATGAAATAATGGTGAAGGTGAAAATAAGCCGTGAGGATAACGACCCGGCATTTTTTATTACGAAAATTGTTAGTATCAACACAATTGGTGAAAATAAAATGAATGTGCTTTTTCAAGGGAAAGTTGTCGATCATAAAAAGAGCCGAATTGAGGAAATGTTGCAAATGATTATTGAGGAAGGATACCAAGGAGAATCGTTATTAAAGAAGTTTAAGGAACTAATTTGATAATCAATTAATTTTTTAGCCACTCTTAACTTTTTCATGTTAGGGTGTTATTTTTGTTGTTAAGGGAAAGATTTTCTTACTACTGCTTGTTCAAAATGGTAGTCGAATAAACTACCTATTTCTGTTATAATAAACTAATTCCATGATGAAAATTAAGAGGGGATCTTTTTTATGTTTAATAAACAACCTCCATCAAGTTTGTTTCACCGGTTATCACCGGCACAAATATTATTATCGTACTATCTTATTGCAATCATAATTTCAGCAGCAATTTTATCTTTACCATTTGTTTATAAACAAGGTGTAGATATTGCTTTTATCGATATTTTATTTACAGCGGTAAGTGCTTTAAGTGTTACGGGTTTGACGACAATATCAATAGGAGATTCTTTTTCTACGATCGGGTTGTTTGTTTTAGCAATCATTTTACATTTAGGTGCCGTTGGGCTAATGACAGTTAGTACACTTATATGGTTAGCAATCGGTAAAAAGATAGGTTTATCAGAAAGAAGATTGATTATGACAGACCAAAACCAGACTACTTTTGGTGGGATGGTACAAATGGTTAAAGAGATAATCTACGTTGTTTTAATTATTGAATGTATTGGGGTCGTTTTATTAGGTACACATTTCTTAAAATATTTCCCTACTGTCTCAGAGGCTTATTTACATGGATTTTTTGGGACGATAAGTGCTATTTCAAATGCGGGATTTAGTATTGAAAATAATTCATTAATCAATTATAGTCATGATTACTTTGTGCAAAGTATCATCATGTTTTTAATAATTTTTGGTGCGATTGGTTTTCCTGTATTAATTGAAATTAAAGCATTTTTACTTTGGAATCGGAAGAAAAAAAGAAATCGACGATTCCGTTTTAGCTTATTTGCAAAATTAACGACGACAACTTTTTTTATTCTCATTATCGTTGGCACTATTCTTATTTATCTACTAGATATGAATCATTTTTTTATTGATAAGGGATGGTTAGAAAGCTTTTTTTACGCATTATTTCAATCTGTTACGACACGAAGTTCAGGACTTTCAACGATGGATATTGGTATGTTTACTGAGTCTAATCATTTATTATTGTCCCTTTTAATGTTTATTGGTGCTTCTCCAAGTAGTGCGGGAGGTGGGATTCGTACGACGACCTTTGCACTTGTCGTTATATTTATCATTACTTACGCACGTGGTGGAAAAAAAATAAGGGTGTTTAATCGTGAAATTTATGATGAGGACTTATTGAAAGCAGTAACGGTTATGATTTTGGCCATTGGCTTTGTTTTTGTTAGTTTATTAATTATCTCTATCATAGAACCCTTTACAATGACCCAACTATTTTTAGAAGTAACATCTGCTTTTGGTACGGTTGGTTTATCGTTAGGGGTAACAAATGAATTAACTTGGTTTAGTAAAGTCATTTTAATGATTCTCATGTTTATCGGAAGAATAGGAGTAGTTACATTTTTACTTTCTTTTAGAAAAGAAAAACAAAATGAAGGAGTTCGTTATCCTAAAGAAAGAATGATTATTGGCTAAATAGAAAGAGTATACAATGATTATTCATGTGTAATTTGTTTATAATAATATTAACCACAATACTTTCATTATTCTTATAAACTTGATATAATTCTTAATTGAGACAACGTGTCGCAATGTAAAATAAAAAGGGGCGTTTACATATGTGGATTACAATGTTTGGTATCATTTGTTTAGTGATAGCACTGTTAAATGTTGGATATTGTCTTTTTGATCACGAATAAGTAAAAAAAGGTCAAATATTTTAATATTTGACCTTTTATCTTGTTATTTGCCACTCATTAAAAGGATAAACAACGAATTCAGACCTTCCTATTACATCTTTTCTTTTAATGAATCCTAAGCCATTTCTGCTGTCTTTACTTATAGCTCGATTATCACCCATGACAAAATAACTATCTTCAGGAACTAAAATTGGACCAAAGTTACCAGTAAGCCTTTCGTTTTGTTCATCGACAAAGGAAGAGTCAATCGCTTGTCCATTTACAAATAGTGTATGATCATTAATCTCAATCGTTTCATTTGGTAAACCAATAATTCGTTTCACATAATTTTTTTCTGGGTGTTGAATGATAACAATATCCCCACGTTCTGGGTCGGAAATAATATAAATCAATTTATTGAATATTATTTTTTCTCCATCTTCAAGGGCTGGATACATACTCTCACCTTCAACTACAGATGTTGCAAATACGAACGTTCGTAATAGAAATGCAAGTAAAATGGCAATGATTATTGCTTTTACCCAGTCAAGCCATTCATGATTGTTTTTTGTTTCAGCCACTGAAGACATCCTTTCTAAGCATAAAATAAATTATATGTGTAGCATAGCATGTAATCATAATTATAACAATTTTCTTCCGATTGAATCAGACATTAATATATAATAAATTTAGGTATTATTTGGAAACATCCTCTAAATGTTTTATAATTAATAAGAGCTATTAGAATCATTCATGGAGAAAAATGGACCATGAAGAAAGGATTATATACATGAATTGTAACAACACTTTGTTAAATAGGATCGAAGAATTAAGAAAAAAGTTAGTCCAAGTTGTTTCCGATAAGGGTTATACAAACGAAGAAACAGTAAAAGTAAGTCAACAACTCGATCAACTACTTAATGTATATAACAGCCGTAAAAATTTAAATTAAGAAAATTCATAATTGATTTTGTAAAAATTTATTATTTATTTTTATTGCGTTTTGCTAGGTACTTTCTTTGAGTCTAGTTGAATAAGAATAACTGCTAGTATTATTAAAGACATTCCAATCATCTGTACAAATGAAAATGGTTCGGTAAAGACGAATATACCAATAATTGTCGCTACAACAGGTTCAATTGTCGATAAAATAGAGGCTTTTGAAGCTTCGGTTTTGTTTAGTCCATACGTATAAATAATATAGGCAAAAGCTGTGGGTAAAATTCCTAACCCAAACGAAAATAGGAGAACTTTTATTTCTAAAAAAAGCTCAAGTTTTTCTTTAAACGGAAAAAAAGGGACTAGAGCAATTGCAGCCATTATAAAAGTATATGTCGTAATACTTAAACTTGAATATTTTTTTAAAGCAAATTTACTGAATATACTGTATAAAGCATATCCTAACCCAGAACCAAGGCCAAAAAGAATGGTTGTAAATTGAAATAATTCTAAATTAAGGGGAATTAATCCAGCAACAAAAGCACTTCCAATTAGGGTGATCAACAATGTTGCTAATTTTATCTTTGTTATTGGTTCTTTAAAAAATAAGAATGATAAAATAATGACAAACCCTGGGGCAGTATAAAGTAATGCTGTTGCAACAGGAATAGTTGATAATTCAATCGTCATAAACATGCAATAATTAAAGAAAATTATACTAAATATACCTGTTCCTATAAAATATTTAATGTCTGTAAACTTTTTTAATTTCAGCATTTTTGGTGATGTAAGACTTAAATAAACAATGAGTACGAATGCTGCAGTAAATGCCCTTAATGAAACAACTTCCATCGGTGTGAATCCATATGCATATAAATGTTTCACAAACCATCCTATCGTACCCCATAGACCGGCCCCAGTAATAATAAAAATAAATGCTCGATTCATGAATTATCTCTCTTTTCCTTAATTGAAGTATATTTTGGTAGATACTAAGATAATAATATAATTGAATAAATAATTTTAAATGTGTGGTATGTAATATGTTTACTATTGAACAGATTGTTGATCTTATACGTTTAGAGCAATTAGAAATTCTAGGTTTTCCTAAAGAATATGTATTTATTGTTTTTATTTTGCTTGCCCTTTTTTGTGCTTTCATTTGTTGTAGACTAATTGTTGCTTTATTCGGTATAAAAAAAAACCCAATTGGCTTTACATTTATTTTAAGTAGCTTATTTGTTTTGTCAGCTTTTGCAATTTATATTACTGCACATGGAGAATTTATCATGTTACGAAATGTTTTTCAAGCAACATTTCTATTTGGATTATTGTTAAGTGTTATTATAACGATATTATTATTTTTAAATAAAAAGAAAAGGGTATAGGTTTTAATATATACCCTTAAAAAAGAATTGAAATTTGCGTAGCGAAAATATAATTGTGTAAGATGAAACCCGCAAAATAAGTAGTATATGGCGAAAGGGTTATAGATTAATGATAGCGGGTATTCCTTCTGGAAGTCCAATCCATTTTTCCAAGTGAAGAAGGTGTATAATAAGAAGAAAATGTTTTTTTACGCCCTTTTTTGGTGGATGTTTCTTTCCAACCAATAAAATCATAAATAATCCGTTTGGCGTACGATAAGGACATTTGGGTTCTTGGATTTCGGAAATTATGATCGAGTGAACCAAGATGTTTTAAATTTTTGAAGTCTTCTTTTGAAGGTGGTATATGAAAATAATAATCTTGTACCTGGATTAATAATGTTGAATGCTGATTACTAAATTTCGGGTTATTTGAAAAGTGCAAACCAATTTTTTTTGCTTTATTTTTTTTTAGCAAAAGGGAGAGTGCTTCTTTTTTTATTGTGTATAAATGTTGGGGCTTTGGCGCAGCTTTTGCATGTCGATTAATTATATAAATCGCTCGAGCAATTTCATCAATATTATTTTTATCTTTCACAAAAGTTCCTCCTTAATTTATTTGAAAGCTTTATACAGAAGATTGTCTTACGATAAATATACCACTTTAACATGGTGAATTCTATCTTTTAAGCAAAGTTAGTATTTGAAGGATTGAAAAGTGTTACCTTATTTTTACATAGAATTATGGGGAAAAATGTAATTTTCTATCTCATAATTGTGAGAAAAGGTATCGGTTATAGAAGGGTAACCAATGTTGTAAAATAGTTTGAAGTTAAGGCTAACTAATTACATCGACGTGTGCTTCTAATTACTGTTAGTTCCATTCATAATTCCCGGAACTTTTTAACGATTTTTGTTAAAAAAAGTTGGGATTTCATATAACATAAAGTAATACTGCAAAGAAATGTAAGCAAGACCCCGCAATAACAAACAGATGCCAGATGACATGATGGTACGGAATTTTTCTCCATACATAGAATATAGCACCGACAGTATAAATAATACCTCCAGAGACTAATAGTAAAATTCCATTATGATGAAACACATCTGTTAATGGCTTCCATGCTATAACAATTAACCATCCCATTAAAATGTAAGTTAATGTGGATAATATGATGAATTTTTTGACAAAAAACAGTTTCAATACAATACCTATTAATGCAATTCCCCAAACAATCCCAAATAAGGTCCAGCCGATAGTGCCTGGTAATTGGGTTAATACAAATGGAGTATATGTTCCGGCAATAAATAAATAGATGGAAGCATGATCAATTATAAGGAAAATGTTCTTCCATTTACTAATCGGTAAGCTATGAACGATAGTAGATGATGTGTACATGAAAAGCATTGTTGCTCCAAAGATAGTAACAGATACGATAAGGATGGGCCCACCTTTTATTGATGCGAGCACGATTAATAATACTAATGCAGCAATACTCAATAATGCTCCGATTCCATGGGTAATGGCATGGGCGATTTCTTCTCTTTTTGTAAAAACATGAACGTTCATTTCTTTCATCCTTTTTAATTTTATTGTGCTATTCACATGTTACTATTTCATTATATATGGTAAACTGTAATTAAGGTTCTTTTTTCTATAGTTAGAAGACTGTTCGTTTCCTGTTGTTGACAAAACTTGAGAGAATAACTGAAAACGGTATTATTCATTGTAAAATTTCTGTTCGATTTGTTCCACACTTAAATCTAAATAATTCATTATAGTAGTCGTTTGATAAAATAAAATAGTTTATTAAATACAGAGGGGTGTCTTAGTATGAGTATGACACAAGAAGACAAACAATTAAAGGATATTACTGTGAAAGAGTTAATGATTCCTGCAGAGAAAGTCGCCCATGTGCAATTAAATAATCCACTTGAACATGCATTGTTAGTATTAGTTAAATCGGGATATTTCGCTGTTCCAGTTTTGGATACGTCATATAAATTAGCCGGTTCTATTAGTAAAACTGTGATTTTAGATCAAATCTTAGGTTTGGAAAGATATGAAGTTGAAAAACTATCTGCCTTAAAAGTACATGAAGTGATGGTAAATGATTTAAAAAGTATACAAAAAAATGCCAGTTTTATTGATGGATTAAAGGCATTAATTGATGCTCCATTTGTTTGTGTAGTAGATGAAGAAGGCTATTTTGATGGAATTTTAACGAGAAGAGCTATTTTAAAACAAGTAAATAAAGAATACTATACATCATTAAAAGGTAGATAAGGCATTAAAAGAAACAAAGTTTATCCAAACCGAAATTGTAAAAAAATCAATACATTTGTTTCAACAATAAAGAGCTGTTTTATTTTTGGCACTTATTTAATAAAACCAAGTGCCTTTTTTGTTTTTAGTGTGTATATTTATTGAAATTAAAGGATGAATTTATTTTACATAAGTGAAATTTTGTATCTATACAATTAATTATAAAACGTATTTACTAATATGTTTTTCATTTATTATTGTGAGCTAAAATTTGGAATTTTATTAAAAAAAGAGTTATATTAAAAAATGTGTTATTTTTATTTAATTGGTTGGGAGTGAATATTCTGGATACTTTTAAAAGATTAAAAAGTTATTATTGGCCCCATAAAAAGTATTTTATTTTTTCATTAGTATCTTTATTTTTTGTAACTGCTATTACAGTTGTTTATCCAATTATTTTACAATTAACAATCGATGATGTTGTACTTGCAGATAAATTTTCGCTTATTCCTTACATTGCGATTGTGTTTTTTATATTAATGATCTTGAAAGGGATTTCAACATTTTTCCACCAATATTTAGGAGATCTATTCGGGATTAAAACAGTTTATGATATGAGAAATGCATTATATGAAAAACTGCAAGTATTATCTTTTAAATATTATGATAATGCTAAAACAGGTGACCTCATGTCTAGATTGACCGCAGATGTGGAAGGGTTTCGATTCTTTTTGTCGTTTGGATTTGCAGAATTAATTCGGATTATTTTATTAATTGGGTTTAGTTTAAGTGTCATGTTATATTATTCAGTTCCATTAACCTTCGTTACAATGGCAGCAATGCCCTTTTTAGGTGTCGTTGTATATAAATTTGATCAACGGGTACATCCAGCGTTTAGAGGTATTCGAAAATCTTTAGGAAGATTAAATACTCGTGTACAAGAAAATATAAGTGGCATGCATACAGTTAAATCATTATCGAGAGAAGACTTTGAAGTTGGTCGGTTTTCAATGAACAATGATAATTACCGGCAAAATAATTTGACTACGTCCTTTATTTGGGCTAAATTCTTTCCTTTAATGGAATTAATTGGTAATATCTCTGCAGTTTCTTTACTTGCTTTTGGAGGATATTTAGTGTTGAAAGGCGATGTTCATTTAGGAGAGCTTGTCGCTTTTTTTAGTTTAGTTTGGTATATTTTAGGACCATTAATGAATTTAGGTTTTGTCGTTAACTTATTTTCACAAGCAAAAGCTTCTGGTGAACGTTTAATTGAAATTCTTGATGCAAAAGAAGATATCGTTGAAAAAGAAAATGCAATAGATAAACCGATTAAAGGCGATGTTCTATTTGACAATGTATCGTTAAATTATACAGAGGATAATGACGAAGCATTAAAAAATATAAATTTTCACGCTTGGGCTGGTAAAACAATTGGTTTAATTGGTCCTACGGGATCAGGAAAAACAAGTATTACACAATTAATTGCTAGATTTTACGAAGCGATTGATGGGCAAGTTTACATTGATCATTACCCGATTGAAGATTATAAATTAAAAACTTTACGCAAACATATTGGGTTTGTTTTGCAGGAATCATTTCTATTTTCTACATCGATTCGAGAAAACATTGCTTACGGACGTCCTGAAATTTCAGAAGACCGAATTATTGATGCTGCTAAACGGGCACAAGCACATGATTTCATAATGGAAATGCCAAAAGGGTATGACACGATGCTCGGGGAAAGAGGTATGGGATTATCTGGAGGGCAAAAGCAACGAATCGCTATAGCACGTGCTATTTGTATTGATCCAAGTATTTTAATTTTAGATGATGCAACATCTGCTGTTGATATGGAGACAGAATTTAAAATTCAAAAGGCGTTAAAGGAAGTAATGAAGGGTCGGACTTCTTTTATTATTTCCCACCGTATTTCCTCTTTAAAACATGCAGATGAAATTTTAGTACTGAATGAAGGTCGAATAGTAGAAAGAGGAACACATGAACAATTAATGCGTTCAAAAGGAAGTTATCAACAAATTTATAATATTCAATATCAAGATAGAGATACAATTATGAAAGCAGTAAATTAGGAGGTGAATTCATGAGTGGAAACCAGGAGACAAAACCGCGTCATTTAGAGCGATTTTCCTATACGATAGATCAGACGATAGAGAAACAATTTAATTGGATGCAAATGTTACGGTTATTATCATATTTAAAGCCTTATGTTAAAAAGTTATTACCCGGTGCCATTATTGCAATGCTTTTTTCTACAGCAATACGATTAATTGTACCGATCTTAATTGGTAAAGTTGCTATTGATATTGCATTAGCTAACGATAATATGCGTCTTCTCGTAATTTTAGTAGTTGGAATTTGTATTTTATATATTATAAGTTATATTGCAAATATATTTAGAATTAAATGGGTTAATATATTAGGGCAAAATGTTATATATGATTTGAGACAACATTTATTTACTCATGTACAACGATTGTCCCACCGGTTTTTTGATTCAAGGTCAGCCGGGTCAATTCTTGTACGAATTATGAATGATATCAACTCATTACAGGAATTATTTACAAATGGTATCATTAACTTGTTAATGGACGTTGTTATGTTATCAGGTATCATTGTAATATTACTTGTATTAAGTCCAAAACTGGCATTGGCAATTATGGTGATTATACCTTTAATGTTTTATATTTCAACAAAACTTCGGCGTAATATCCGACGTTCTTGGCAAGCTGTTCGGATTCAGCAATCGCGATTGAATTCACATTTGAATGAAAGTATTCAAGGAATTAGAATTACCCAATCTTTTTCACAAGAGAAAGAAAACGAGGAATTTTTTGAAGGAGTAAATTGGGATAATTATAAAAGTTGGCAAGATGCGACGAAAAAAAGTGCTTTTTTCCGACCATTCGTTGAGCTAAGCAATGCTCTAGGAACAATAATTTTAATTGCTTATGGAGCCTATTTAATACTAAATGGGGATATAGAAATTGGTACGTTTGTTACTTTTGCATTTTTTCTTGGTATGTTTTGGGAACCCATTTCTCGACTCGGTCAAATGTATAATCAATTATTAGTTGCGATGGCTTCTTCTGAGCGAATCTTTGAATTTTTAGATGAACAACCGAATGTAGAGGAAAAGGAAGATGCTGGATCTTTTGATCAAATGGAAGGTATTATTGAGTTTGATCATGTTAAGTTCTCGTACGATAATGAGAGGATTGCTTTAAACGATATAAGTTTGAAAATTAATAAAGGAGAAACGGTTGCTCTTGTTGGTCACACTGGTAGTGGGAAGTCAACGATTGCAAATTTAATTTGTCGCTTTTATGATCCAACAAGTGGCGCGGTTAAAATCGATGATAAAGATATAAGAAATATGAAGCTAGACAGTCTTCGCAATAAAATTAGCGTCGTTTTACAGGATACGTTTATCTTCTCTGGTACAATAATGGAAAATATTCGTTTTGGTCAACCAAATGCTACAGATGAGGAAGTAATTGAAGCTGCTAAAACAGTTGGTGCCGATGATTTCATTCAACGACTAGCTGATGGATATATGACAGAGGTAGAAGAACGTGGAAATATTTTATCAGCAGGTGAAAGACAGTTATTATCTTTTGCTAGAGCTCTTTTAGCAAATCCAACAATTTTAATTTTAGATGAAGCGACAGCAAGTATAGATACAGAGACAGAAATTAAGATTCAAAAAGCGTTAAAAAAGTTATTAAAAGGTCGAACCGCGATAATTATTGCGCATAGATTATCAACAATACGTGATTCAGATAATATTTTTGTATTAGCAAATGGAAATATTCTTGAAAATGGAACACATAAACAATTAATGGAGCGTAAAGGGGAGTACTATGAACTAGTTAAATCCCAATTTGAAATGCTAGATGTGATATAACCCAAACGAGTATAGGGTTACGTAATTTTATATAAAAATAATTTCTTACTTTATTGAGCGGGTGATTCATAACCCCGTTCTTTTTATATTATTAAAATGCTTGATTATGAAAATAGCAATTGGCTTATTTATAATAGCATTTTTACCAAAG
>Ga0209487_1001762_pt1 | contig 17971 bp, 17 predicted proteins | sample Poulit2012_FD_187524 | JGI IMG/M metagenome (GOLD analysis project Ga0209487, IMG submission 187524) | Agricultural soil microbial communities from Georgia to study Nitrogen management - Poultry litter 2012 (SPAdes) (version 2) | ecosystem: Environmental > Terrestrial > Soil > Agricultural land...
CCCTTGGGCTATGTCAGAGAATTCACCAGAACCTGAATCAGATAAACGAGGTTTATCCTTTTTAAAACGGTTATTTAACCTACGCAGCGAGCCTGCAGATCGCGAAGATATCAAAGCTATCTTGCAGGCTGCCCTGGACCGCAGCGTGATTGATCATGAGGCTTACTCGATGATTAACGGGGCGCTAGACGTTTCTAGCAAAACCGCCAGCGATATCATGGTCCCGCGCTCGCGCATTGATCTATTAGACATCAGTCGCCCCCTATCCGAGCTTTTGCCCATTATCATTGAAACCGGTCGCTCGCGCTTCCCGGTTTACGAAGATGACCGAGACAACATCATCGGGATTTTATTGGCCAAGGACTTATTGCTCTCAATTGCTAATCCCAGCATTGATTTGCGCCCACTCGTACGCCCCGCAGTTTTTATCCCCGAGACGAAAAAACTCAACGTATTGCTACGCGAATTTCGCATGAGTCGCAATCACATCGCTGTAGTCATTGATGAACACGGCGGTACCGCAGGATTAGTCACCATGGAAGACGTACTCGAGCAAATCGTCGGGGATATCGAAGACGAATTCGACGAGGAAGCCGAACAAACGATTTTCCAAGCAGGCCACAATAGCTGGCGCGTTATGGCTTTAACTAACATTTGCGATTTCAACGAAGCCTTTGGTACCACATTATCAGACGATGAATACGACACCATAGGTGGTTGGCTTGCAGCCGAACGCGGACAAATCCCCAAACGCGGTGACATCTTTCCCCTCGAGGGTGGGATCAGTATCACTGTTGTACGTGCTGACCCTAAAAGAGCTCTTTGGCTGCACGTCCAACGTGATGCCGCCCCAGATACCCAACCCGTCCAAGCCACCGCAAACAATTAATCCTCATTGGCCCGCATTCACGGGCCTTTCTATTGTATGAGCCCACTGCGTCGTTACTCTGCCCTGTTGTTTTTCTTTTTCCTGGGCGCTATTCACAGCCTGAGCTTTGCTGCCCAACCGCTGCCAACAGCGGTATTGCCCTATGTTCAGCTCATCACGCTGACCATCCTCATATACCAACTGAATATTCGCCCCAGCGCGCGAGCCCGCTTAGCACCAGCATTTTTCTTTGCCTTTGGCAATTTCATGCTTGGCTTGTATTGGTTATTTATCAGCCTACACACCTATGGCGAACTACCCGCATCGCTATCCCTCATAGCGGTTATCCTCTTTAACGCATTACTTAGCCTCATCTATGTACTCATCGCCCTCTGTCACGCCTGGATATTACCCCAGAAAAAGCTAAGTAACAGCGCCCAAGCACTAGCCAACATATTACTTTGGGCTAGCCTGTGGACATTTTTTGAGTGGTTACGTGGCAACCTCTTTACCGGCTTTCCCTGGCTAAATATAGGCTATGCGCATATAGACGGGGCCCTCGCGGGCTGGGCCATAATAACCGGGGCCTATGGAGTCACTTGGATGGCTGTATTCACAGCGGCTGCCCTGGCGTGTTTCTTCCAATTGCACCGTCGTCCAGCCAATACGGAAAACTCAGCACAAAACAAACCCTGGCAGGCCTCAAGCGTCTTAATCCTGGCCTTTGTGTTGAATATTATTGGCCTATTTCTACACGGAATACATTGGTCCCAGCCCACCGGCGAACCCTTTTATGTACGCCTAACACAAGGCAATGTCCCTCAATCAATGAAATTCGCCCCCGAACGATTTGAAGCGGGCATACAAACCTATTACGAACTCACAGCACTCGCCCCAAAAGACCCCAAAGCCCAACCCTCGGTAATCATCCTGCCTGAAACAGTCATCCCGGTCTTCCAAGATCGATTGCCCGCAAATTTTTGGCAACAATGGGTTGATCTAGCGCGCCAACAAAATGCAACCCTACTCATGGGACTGCCCCTCTATGATCCCAACAACGGGGAATACACCAACAGCGTAGTATCTATTGACGCAGACACCACTGCTCTGGACATCATGCAGCTAAAACTAAAGCATCGATATGACAAACACCACCTAGTACCCTTTGGTGAATTCATACCCACAGGATTTGGCTGGTTTATTGACATGATGAATATGCCCCTAGGCGACTTTCAACGCGGCACCACCACACAAGCCCCATTTGAAATTGCGCATCAGCGCATCGCACCTGACATCTGTTACGAAGACGTATTTGGCGAAGAAATCATCCGCAGCGTACGCACACAGCCTGACAGCCCAGGCGCCACCATGCTCGTCAACATCAGCAACCTAGGCTGGTTCGGAGACTCCTGGGCACTAAGACAGCACCTACAAATCTCGCGCATGAGAGCACTAGAAACCGCACGCCCCATGATACGTGCCACCAACACCGGCATCACCGCCGTCATCGACCCAGACGCAGTCGTACGCGCGATGCTGCCACAAAACACCATCGGCGTTCTTGACGTAGAAGTGCAAGGTTATAAAGGACTCACACCCTACGTGCGTTGGGGCAACCACACCATTATGATAATCAGCCTAATATGCATCCTGGGCCTAGGCCTAAGCAGAAAACGTTGGACATAACACCGGTACAACCTAACCAAAAAGACAACCAAAACGCCAAGTGTTGATAAAAAACATCAATTCACAAACAACACATAAAAAACTAGCTAAACCCACCAAAAACCAGTACACTTTCTTTTCTTTTGGGAAAGCACACGCAAAGAAACCTACAAAAACTGGTGGATTTGCAGCAATGCAACAACGGCTTTAACCTAAACTTGCAACTTTTCCGAAAACCAGTCATAATAATTTTTTTGGTTGGGATGGCACATACGTCACGATAACCAAAACAGCGTGGGGGTATAGCTCAGCTGGGAGAGCGCTTGCATGGCATGCAAGAGGTCAGCGGTTCGATCCCGCTTACCTCCACCAATAAAACTAAAATTGCTTGACAGGTTCTTTTAGTTTTGTTATAGTAGTTTTTTTCCTTGGTCCCCATCGTCTAGAGGCCTAGGACACCGCCCTTTCACGGCGGCAGCCGGGGTTCGAATCCCCGTGGGGACGCCATAGGAGCGGTAGTTCAGTTGGTTAGAATACCGGCCTGTCACGCCGGGGGTCGCGGGTTCGAGTCCCGTCCGCTCCGCCAAGATTTAAGCCCTTGATATTAGGTATCAAGGGCTTTTTTGTTTTCATAAACACAACAATAAAAAAACCACAGCCACGCAGAAAGAACTATTTTGTAGATATACCGAGCAACAGAGAAATAGCAAAAAACAACTCCTGCAGTGCAGCGTACAAAGATCACCCTAAACCGATACACTATTCCCCCAAACAAAGCTCATAACAACCTAAACTAATACCAGAGCAACAAACGAAAAACACGGAGGAATAATGACCAACAATTCAATCCCCTCAAAAAAAGCAATCTTAGTGATCGGAGCAGGTGATGCCACAGGCAGTGCTATTGCCAAGCGCTTTGCCCGCGAAGGCTACATCGCCTGCGTGACACGTCGTAACGCGGACAAACTCAAACCTCTGATTGATGAGATCACTGCACAAGGTGGCCAAGCCTATGGATTTGGTAGCGATGCACGTGCCGAAGACGAAATGATCGATCTCGTTCAAACCATCGAAAAAGATATTGCCCCTATTGAGGTGGCGGTATTTAACATCGGCGCCAACGTGCGTTTTCCAATCACTGAAACCACTGCACGCGTGTATTACAAAGTCTGGGAAATGGGCTGTTTCGCTGGCTTTTTAATGGGGCGCGAGGTCAGTAAAGTCATGCTGCCCAGAAAACGAGGAACCATTATTTTTACAGGCGCAACTGCTAGCCTACGTGGTGGTTCTGGTTTTGCAGCATTTGCAGGGGCAAAAAATGCTTTGCGTGCACTAGCACAAAGTATGGCTAGAGAACTGTGGCCCCAGGGCATTCACGTGGCTCACTCGGTGATTGACGGGGCAATAGACACTGCATTTATTCAAGAGAATTTCCCCGAGCGTTATGCAACCAAGGATCAAGGAGGCATTTTGGATCCCGACTCAATCGCTGAGGCTTATTGGCAAATCCATCTGCAACCTCGCGACGCGTGGACACATGAATTCGATCTCCGACCTTGGATGGAATCTTGGTAATAATATTATTTTTAATATAACACTAGTATTTTCATCCATTCACAAAACCGCAAAGGCAGTTCTATGATTGCATCGGTAGAGTTTCATTTTGACTTTGGGAGCCCTAACGCTTATCTAAGCCATCGGGTGATTCCACGCATACAACAACGCACTGGCTGCACCTTTGAGTATGTTCCGATATTGCTCGGCGGACTGTTCAAACTCACCAACAATGAGCCTCCGATGGTGGCTTATGAAAACATTCCAGCTAAAAGTGCGTATGCTCGCCGTGAATCCGAGCGATTTATACAGCGTTACGGGTTACATGATTTTCGTCGTAACCCTTTCTTCCCAGTCAATACTCTCAAAATAATGCGCGCTAGCCTAGCTGCTAAAGAGCTGGGATGCTTTGAGCAATATATAGAACATATTTTTAAATGTATGTGGGAGCACGAATTAAACATGTCCGTTGATGAAACCATTATCCAGGCTTTGGATCAGGCCGGTTTAGATGGCCGCATCCTGCTCGAACGGGCCCAAGAACCCCACATCAAAGAACTATTAATACAAAACACTCAGCGCTCAGCTGATATGGGCGCTTTTGGTGTACCTACCTTTTTTGTAAACAATGACATCTACTTTGGAAAAGATAAATTACCCGAAGTCCAAGAGGTGTTGCTGACTACAAAACAAACATAAACAATCAATAAGTATGGTGACAATATGAGGTTTATCAGTAGACGTCGGATCTTGAGTTTCTTGTTGGCTGCAGCAGCTAGCCTACCCTTTGTCGGCACAGCTCAGGCTGCGGATGATTTCCCCAATCGTCCGATTAAAGTGTATATCGGCTTTCCTCCTGGGGGCTCTACAGATGCACCGATGCGTGTGCTGGCGGAAAAGGCTGCTGATATTTTGGGCCAACCCATCGTGGTAGAAAATAGGACAGGCGCTGGGGGTACGCTGGCTACTTTGCAATTGCAAAATGCCACCAATGATGGTCATACTCTAGCATTAGCGCCCATCAGCCTTTATCGCATGCCTTTTGTGACCAACTTCCAAATGGATCCACTCAACGACCTTTCTTATGTAATTGGTTTGACTGGTTACGCTTTTGGGATTGTTGTACCTGAGTCTTCGCCTTTCCAGACCTTTGAAGAGCTGGTCGAATATGCTCAGGATAATTCCATTAGTTATGGCACAGCAGGCCCGCTCACGTCGAACCATTTGACGATGGAACAAATCGCAGAAAAAACCGGTATGCAGGTTGAGCATATCCCCTATAAGGGTGCAGCAGAGTCCATTAATGCCGTGCTGGGGGAACACGTTGATGCCTCGGCCGAGGCAAGTGCATGGGTGCCTCATGTAAAGGATGGCAAACTACGTCTTTTAGTCGTCTGGAGTGGCGAGCGCCTCAAGAGCTTTCCCGATGTACCCACCTTGCAAGAGGTTGGCATCGATATAGTGCAAACCTCGCCTTGGGGGATTGTGGCGCCCAAAGGCACAGATCCTAAAGTCGTGAAGAAACTGCATGATGCTTTCAAAGAGGCGATGGAAAGCCAAGAATTTATCGACATGCTCGATAACTATGATATGACACCACACTATATGAACTCAGAGGATTTCAAAGAGTTTGCGATTGAATCTACTGCCGAGCAAAAAGCAACCCTAGAACGTCTGGGGCTGATGGAAAATCAATAATGATTTGATCATCAGTTATTTGAATATCATTTAAATCACCCTCCCGATGCCGAAAAATGCACCGGGAGGGTTTTTCTATATCACAAGAACATCAAAATCGTTATCAATCGACCGTAGCGCCTGATGCCACTACGACCTCACCCCAATTATCTACTTCAAACTCTAAGAAGTCTGCAAACTCTGCTCTCGAAGTGAATTCGGGTACTGCGCCTAAATCAGACAAGCGCTGGCGGATTTCTGGTTTCTTCATCGCCTCGTGCATGGCTTCATTTAGCCGCTGTGTGATTGACTCTGGGGTACCCTTGGGCGCGATGATTCCAAACCAAGAAGACACATCAAAGGTCTCGAAGCCTGACTCTTGCATGGTGGGCAAATCAGGCGCCGAATCAGTGCGCTCACTGGTGGTTACGGCCAAAGCCCGTAATTTGTCACCTGTCACATGGGGCCAAGCCGAGGGCATATTATCAAAGGCATAATCCACCTGGCCGCCAATCAGGTCTGTCAATGCCGGTGCACTGCCACTATAAGGAATATGAGTGACATCGATATCAGCTAACTGTTTAAACAGCTCGCCAGCCATGTGGATAGAGGTACCACTGCCTGATGAAGCAAAGTTTAAAGTGCCTGGATTTTCTTTGGCATGGTCAATGAGCTCTTGGACGCTATTCACGGGCAGATTGGGATTAACCACCAATACATTGGGAACCTTGACTGCCAAACTGACCGGTTCGAAATCATTTTTTAAATCAAAGTCGACATTTTCATATAAAGTCTGGTTAATAGCAGCGGTCACAGCCACCATATACAAGGTATAGCCATCAGGTTTTGCACGTTTAGCCATATCAGTTGCGATGTTACTGCCAGCACCTGGTCGATTTTCTACGATGATAGGCTGCCCCAAAGACTGACTCATGTCCTCCGCTAAAATACGCGCAACGACATCCGTAGTCCCGCCTGCATTAAAACCGACAATCAATTTAATAGGCCGATCGGGCCAATCATCCTGTGCTGCAGCAGGGGCAGCTAAACCAAAAGTCATGGCACCAGCCGCAGCTGCACTCAGTGCTGCTACACACAACCGTCGACGCAAAAAATTAATCATTGAAGCCTCCAAATTATTTTTAATCAGTAAGTTAAATGTGAACAGCGCACTGCCCTATTTTGAGCAGTCGTCGTGTCAGTTTGAAATCTACAACAAAAGGCCATGGCGCACTAGCATATTAACCCTAGTTAAATAAAGAGAATTCGCTATAAAGTAGCTGTGGGGCAATGAGCTAAAAGCCAAACAAACAAAAAGTTACATATATGAAAGTAACAAAATGTTCACTAAAGATAGCGCTATCTGCCTCTATTTTCGTTTAAATACCTCTAACTCCCCTTAATTCCCAATCAAAAATCGTTTATGGAAAGAAGCCTGCGAGTTTTATTACTCGCCAAAAAAACCTTTTGTCCTTACATTGACAGCCATCTTTCAAAGAAAATACTTACGTATGAACAATGACGACTTATAGTCCTTTTTACAGGAGCGGATGATGGCTGACACCGGCACAGAAAATGTTTACTGGTCTGAACAACAAGTATTAGATTTATTTAAAAAGGGCCTTTTAGAATTATTGTGGCAAGCGCAGCAAATCCATAGACAAAACCATTCTCCCGATCAGGTTGAGTTAGCTACTTTGTTATCTATCAAGACGGGGGGCTGCCCTGAAAACTGCGGTTACTGTCCGCAATCAAGACATTTTGATACTGGGGTCAAAAATGAGGCGTTATTACCGCCTGAAACCGTACTAAAAGCAGCGCAAAAAGCCCGAGACCAAGGTGCCCGACGATTCTGCATGGGGGCTGCATGGCGCTCACCCACTGAAAAACAGCTTGATGATGTCATCGCCCTAATCCAAGAAGTAAAGGCTTTAGGTTTAGAGACCTGCGTTACTCTAGGCATGCTAAAAAAAGGACAAGCCCAACGCCTTAAAGCAGCAGGATTGGATTTTTATAATCACAATCTGGATAGCTCGGCTGATTTTTATCCGGAAATCATCAGTACCCGTACCTACGAAGACAGACTTAACACCATCAACGAGGTTCACGAGGCACAGCTAAAAAGCTGCGTCGGGGGCATTATTGGTCTCGGGGAAAACCTCGAGCAGCGCGCCCGATTAATTGCCACCCTGGCTAATCTAAAGCCCTACCCTAGCTCTGTCCCCATTAATCAGTTGGTGCCCCACCCAGGTACCCCTTTAGCAAACCAAGAGCCGCCACACCCCTTTGATTTAGTACGGACCATTGCCGTCACGCGCATTTGCATGCCTACAGCCGTAGTTCGCCTATCCGCCGGACGCGATCATTTGACCGACAGCGAACAAGCCCTTTGTTTTATGGCTGGCGCAAACTCTATTTTTTATGGCGATATGCTTTTGACCACGCCGAATCCTGAACAAGCGCGTGATCTCGCACTTTTAGATTCATTGGGATTAAGCCCACGTCAGTAAAATACCCATTTAAAAAGAAAGAAAACATTATGTGGTTTTTGGTTTTTAGCATTGTCTGCAGTGTCAGCGTATCTATCTTATTAAAGGTGGCGCGGCAACACTCAATTCAGGTCAGCCAAGCAATAGCAGCTAATTATGTGATGGCCAGTGTTTTGACCCTAACTTTATTGCAGCCCCGCCTGGATAATTTATGGCAGCCTGAATTACCAATCGTTGTTTTGCTGTTACTGGGTTTACTTTTGCCCAGTATCTTTATTGTGATGGCCTATGCCGTACAATACGCAGGCATTGTGCGCTCCGATGCTGCCCAAAGACTATCCTTGCTCATCCCATTATTGGCTGCTTTTTTATTATTTAATGAGCCCTACGATCATTACAAGCTGGGCGGCATCCTATGTGGTCTGCTGGCAATAGGTTTTCTTAGCCTGCAGCAGTCCTCGGCCACCAGTAGTCATACCGCGATGGCAGCCAGACGGCGCGCTATGGGTCTACTATTCGGTGTCTGGGTGGGCTATGGGCTCATTGATATTTTATTTAAACAACTTGCCCAAAGCGATTTGTCCTTTATTAGTAGCCTGATTATTACTTTTATGCTGGCAGGGGTGCTGATGTTTGGCGGGCTTTTTTACCGTCGCACAACCTGGCATGTACCGAGTTTATTGGGTGGGCTGCTACTTGGATTGTTTAATTTTGGCAATATTTATTTCTATATCCGGGCGCACCAACAATTTCCCCAAAACCCTGCTTTAGTGTTTGCTGCCATGAATATCGGTGTCATTGTAGTGGGCACATTAGTAGGGGTTGGGTTATTTAAAGAGCGCGCGACCGGCCGCATCGGTATCGGTCTGGTTTTAGCTTTGGCAGCCATCGTACTTTTGCTGCCCTAAAATAGGGTGGCGTCTGGCTCGTAACGGCTCAGACGCCGATTATTCACTAGGGTATCAATGCATAATTAGTCACCACACTAGGGTGACATCAGCGAGATTACGGATGAATGCTCTTTTCGCCATCGTGCTGGCCCTCGGTGCTCTTCCAGCCCTCGGTCCAGTGCGCGGAACCTGGCTCGTCGTGCGATACGGCATCTAGTGCAGAATCGGGCTGCGCCTCTGACTCGGTCACTGGATCATGCGAAACGTCTATTTCAACATCAACCCGAGGGTCTAACGGTGAGATCCCCCCTGCCGATTGCAAACTATCAGGCATAGGCACATACTCGGTCGGTGCGTCGGCACTGACATGCATACCGCTGACCTTGGATGGTTTGATAAAGCCAACCATTAAAGCACAGCAAAAAGCAACGAAGATGAAATAGGCATCGCTGCCCCAAGCGTCCATCACAATACCAACCAACAAAGGCCCCAAACACGCTCCCAGGCCATATACCATATACAACATAGCGCTGAGACCTACTCGACGATCAGGATCCACATTGTCATTAGCAAATGCGGCGCCTAATGGATACAAAGTAAATTGCAGCACACCGAAAACGGCAGAGAGTAGCAGCAAGGCTTCGTAGGGTAACTCTAGCCACCCCCATAGAGGCACAGAAAGCAAAAACATGAGTACGGCGCTATAACGTATCAATGCAACGCGGTTTACCCGGTCAGCTAACCAGCCTACCGGCCACTGGGCCAACACCCCGGCTGCAACTGAGATGGCCACAAACATGGCGGCTTGGTCACTAGTAAGCCCGACCCGCACCGCATAAACAGGTGCTAAACCATAAAATGCACCCGTGACCATACCGGCTACCAACAAAGACACTAATGACATGGGCACGCGCTCGAAATAGTAACGCGCATTGATGGGCGCAGGGACCTGTAAAGCCGGGTGCAAACGCCGGGTCAAAGCAATCGGTATTAAGCTAAGCACCGCGCATATGGCAACGAAAATTAAAGGGCGGTAATCCAATACAGTAAATTGAGTCAAAATCAACTGCCCCAGCACAGTACCCAAACTGGTCATCACCATATAAAAAGCAAAAACAATGCCGCGCTGAGAGTTTTCCGTTTGCTCATTAAGCCAACTTTCCAAGGCCATAAACTGTGTCACCATGGCTGCCCCGGCGATAAAGCGTAGGATTAACCACAGCCACAAAGGCTCTAGCAACACCTGTACTAAAAAAGCGACTGTCACAATGGCTGCCGTCGCCGCGTAGGCGCGTATGTGCCCAACACCTATGATTAGCTTGTGCCCCACCCGAGCACCAATCACCAAGCCTAAATAATAGGCTGCCAACAGACTCCCAACCCATACTTCAGAAACAGATAGTTCTGTTAGACGCAACCCTAAATAAGTATTAAACAAGCCCGAGGCTGTTAATAATAATAGAGTAGCTAAATACAGGGAGAAGAACGCACCAACGGTATGCAGCATAGATTTATAAACAGTTTAAACAGCGTGGAAATAAACCCTAATGGGAACCAGAAATTGTAGTGAACTATGAGCTCACAGAAAAGCAAAAAAATCCAAGAATCCTGTGTTAAACAGAGTTTGTTTAGGACTTTGTGAAACTGCTGTTAAAATGGGTTGCTTAGAACCAACTATCCGATAGAACATACACAAATTCATGAGCACCATCGATCACACCAAACAACCACAACTTAGTCACCTCAGTGCCACAGGCGAGGCACAGATGGTCGATATCAGTCACAAAAAACGCAGCATGCGCGAGGCCACTGCTCGCAGCACAATTAGGCTCAGCCCCAAGACATTCAAATTGCTCTCTGCCCAGGAAAACGCCAAGGGCGAGGTCCTCAATACGGCGCGTATTGCGGGCGTTATGGCTGCCAAACGCTGCGCTGATCTCATCCCCATGTGTCATCCTTTGCACCTGGATTATGTGGGCATTGATTTTGATATTGACGAGGCCGCCCATACCATTACAGTACGCGCCACATGCCGCTGCGCGCACACCACCGGGGTCGAGATGGAGGCACTCACAGCCTGCAGTATCGCAGCCCTAACTATTTACGATATGTGCAAAGCCGCTGACAAAGGCATCGTAATAGAGAATACTCAATTGGAATTCAAATCTGGCGGGAAAAGCGGCGTCTGGAAAGCAACAGATACCGCTCTAGACACAGACAATCACCCGCCCGTGCAGGAGACACCATGACAGACACAAAAATCAAAGTTTTGTATTTTGCTCAGGTCGCAGAGCTGCTGGACAAGCGCGAAGAGCTATGGCCCGCGCGCCCGGATCTCACCGTAGAAAAGCTCTTGGACGAGCTTTGCACTCATTATAGCGCGCTTGAGCCTTTAAAAGAACGCCTACAGGTAGCAATAAACCACTATCATGCCCAGCCTGGGGATACTGTCTCAGCCAATGATGAGGTAGCGGTCTTTGAGCCAGTAACCGGAGGTTAATCACCATGATTCGCATTCAAACCGATGACTTTGATGCGGGCGCATTACTCGAAGAAATGCGCCGCAGCCATGATGGCGCCCAAGGTGCCATTCTTAGTTTTGTAGGTTATGTGCGGGATTTCACCCCTGATGCACGCACAAAAACATTATTCCTAGAGCATTACCCTGGGATGTGCGAAAACGAAATTGAACGCATTTGCCAAGCAGCTCAAAAACGTTGGGACATCCTTTCTTATCAGGTTGTCCATCGTGTGGGCGCTTTGCACTACGGCGATCAAATTGTATTTTTAGCTGTGGCCAGCCGCCATCGCACCGAGGCTTTCCGAGCTGGTGAATTTATTATCGACTCTTTAAAGACACGTGCTCCGTTTTGGAAGCGCGAACACTTGCGCGATGGCGAGAGCTTCTGGGTCGAGCAACGCCAAGAAGACGCCCAGCGCACCGCTGAATGGCAAGCGCAAATTGAACAAGAGGCTGCCGAGCAAGATTCTTGATCTCTCGCATTGGCAATCTGGCTCTATACCCTTTACATTGATTAAAACAAACCCTAAACCAAGGAGCTCCTATGGCTACAATATCCCTCAAATGCGCGGTGCTGACCATCAGCTCTGACCCCGAACGCGCTGACAATACCGGAGACTTTCTCGAACAAGCCCTCACTGCTGCAGGACATCAATGCGTCGCACGCGAGCGCAGTAACGGTTGCTTATATGATATCCGCAAGCACCTCAGTCAGTGGATTGCCGACTCAGGCGTCGAGGTTATCCTCTGTAACGGCGGCACCGGCTATGGCGAACATAAAAACACTGTACCCGCAGCACGCGCTCTTTTTGACGAAGAGGTCTCTGGGTTTGGGGAATTATTCCGTGCCCTGTCGTATGCTGATATTGGTAGTGGCGCAATCCAATCCGAGGCCCTGGCAGGCTTGGCCAATGACAAAGTCATTTTCTGCGTTCCGGGCTCCGAAGGCGCTGCTAAATTAGCATGGCGCGAACTCATCCAGCCCCAGCTTGACGAGGGTACCACTCCTTGTAATTTCGCCCGCCACTGCGCTGGTTAACTCTTTAAATCTCCCGAGTGATATACATGTTAGATTTTGACTCTGCACAAGATCGTCTCATCCAAGCTGCTGCCGTCCCGGTGCGCTCCGAGCGCATCCCGGTCGATCAGGCCTTGGGACGTATCAATGCCCAAGTGATGTATGCAAACCTGGACATCCCTCCGGCAGATAACAGTGCTATGGATGGCTATGCAGTCCGTCACCAAGACGTGACTGTAGACCATCCTTTGCCAATCCAAGACCATATTTATGCAGGTGACGAGCCCATGCCGCTCGAACCGGGCAAAGCTATCCGCCTATTTACTGGCAGTGTGATGCCCGAGGGCGCTGATACCGTGGTCATGCAAGAGCATTGCACCGAGGATAATGGCACCGTAGAAATTAATCGTTTGCCCCCTCAGGGTGCCAACGTTCGCCTACGGGGCGAAGACATGGCCAATGACCAGTCCATCATTCTCCAAGGACAGCGTCTGAATAGCAGGCATCAATCATTATTAGCCGCTCAGGGCTTTACTCATATTGATGTTTATCCTGTCCCCAAGATCGGCATTTTGAGCACAGGCGACGAGTTAGTCGACCCAGGCAAGCCTTTGCGCGAAGGCCAAATCTACAATTCCAACACGCCCATGCTGGATGATTTGATTCATGAGTTAGGGGCTGAAACTGTTGCACGCCGCCATGCACCAGATACCATCGAAGGCATCCAAGAAGCTCTCAAACAACTGACTGAAAGCTGTGATGTGGTCTTAACCGTTGGTGGCGTTTCTGTCGGGGAAAAGGACTTTGTCAAACCCGCCATCGAGCAAATGGGTGGACAGATGGACCTATGGCGCGTACGCATGAAACCCGGACGCCCCGTGACTTTGGCCCAAGTACGCCGCACCCCGGTCATTGGACTGCCAGGTAATCCGGTCTCTGCTTATGCCGTATTTGTACTGATGGTCTCCCCGCTGATCCGTCGTCTACAAGGGCGTACACAGATACTGCCTACTGTACTGTATGGTTATTTGGACAGCAGTCGCAGCTTTTACGGCCAAAGAGATGAATTCTTGCGCGTCCAAGCCACACCCAAAAGCGATGGTCGTTTACAGCTGATACCGCACCCCAAACAGGGTTCAGCCATGATCAGCTCATTGGCATGGGCCAACGGCTTGGCACGTATTCCTGCCGATCAAGAAGTAAAAAATGGCGATATCGTCCGTTATTATGACTTTAGGCTTTGGACCAGTTAGTTAGCTGGCTCTGCGCTGCCTCAAAATCTGCCGGGGTATTGATATTGGCAAAGTGCTCATCCGCATGTACGCCGAAATCGACCACCTCGGCAGGTATTTTTTCCAACCAGGGGATGACACGGCGCTGACCACTTTGGATATAGTCCTCTAACCCTTGAGCAGTATCTGTATGAATCAATAAGCACAAGGGGTAATCTCGTTGTGCGCGACAATAATAAGCCAATCGTCCTTGCCCGCTGGATTGTGCTTTTAATAATCTGGTCACATAATCAACTGGCAAAAATGGGCTATCTACTGGCGCTATCACAACCCATGGGGTACGGCTATGCCGCAAAACACTAAGCACACCTATTAAGGGTCCCTGCTGGGCAGGTAGATCACTATCATCTGCCACGACGCGGCCATAGGCAGTGTAAAACTCGTTGTTTTGGTTAGCATTAACAATAATTTCACTGACCCAAGGCGCCAAACGTGATTTTTGCCACGCTACCAACGGACGTTCTTGCAAGGGTAATAACCCCTTGTCAATTGGCTGATTGTCAGCGGGCATAAAAGTAGCAGATGCCTCTTGAGTAGGTAGCGATTGCATGCGTCGCGCCTGCCCTCCAGCCAAAATGGCGCCTGTTAAATCCTGCACACGAATCACCTGCTTAGCCCCCGATATAGCTCATTTCTACTTTGGGCGCCTGTTCATCGATGATGCCCTGCCCACGCAATTCAGAATAGCGCACATCACGGTGACCCCACATTTGACGGATAAATTGTGCAATTTCCTCGTCATTGGCTGCTGAACGCAGTTGGGTGCGTACATCGTAGCCCTGGCCGCCAAACAAGCATAAGAAAAACTTGCCCTCGGGTGATAGTCGCAAGCGCGTGCAATCACCACAGAAAGGCTGTGAAACGCTGGTAATCAACCCGATCTCGCCTTCGCCATCGGTATAGCGGTAGCGACTGGCGACCTCGCCGCGATAATGGGATGAAATCGGCTCGAGCGGATAATGGGCTGAGATGCGCTCGAGGATTTCTGCACCAGTGACGACCTCTTTCATATTCCAGCCGTTGGTATTGCCAACGTCCATATACTCGATATAGCGCAAGATATGATTACGACCGCGGAAATACTCGGCCATTGGGACAATCTGGTCGTCATTCAAGCCTTTGCGCACAACCATGTTTACCTTGACAGGTCGCAAGCCAACCTCGTGGGCTTTTTCTATCCCGGCTAATACCCGCGCCACCCCAATTTTGCTATCACTCATAGTTTGAAAGCGTTCGTCTTCGAGTGCATCCAAACTAACCGTAACGCGCTCTAAACCGGCATCTTTGAGGCTTTGTGCCTTTTGCTCAAGCAAAGTGGCGTTTGTGGTCAACGCAACCTCGATGGGCTCCCCCTCGGTCGTACGTAAACGAGACAACATCTCGATCAAGACCTCGATATCTTTGCGTAGCAAGGGCTCGCCCCCGGTCAGGCGTATTTTACGTAAACCCAAGCGCGTACAGATAGCGGCGACACGCGTTATTTCCTCGAAGCTGAGCAACTCATCGTGGGATAAAAACGGATAATCAGGACCAAAGACCTCGCGCGGCATGCAATACGTACAGCGAAAGTTGCATTTGTCAGTGATTGAAATACGTAAATCCCGCAAGGGCCGTTGCAATTTATCCTGTGCGAGCTCTGCAGGCACAGTACTGCCATGCTGGGATGCATTACGTACGATACGAATAGGCTTAGACATATTGGTGGGTGCTACAGTTGAATGAAATAACTATTATCAGATCGGTTACTAAAAGCTTAAACTAAACCAGCCAATTAGACCAACATCCCCTTGTGGCGGATACTGAAATTCTACACCTTATTAGGCCACAAGTCGCCCTAGTCCACCGCATATCCGCCCGCGATTGCTGTTAGCACGCGATACACAAGGTGTATTTTTTCCAAGTACAATGGAACCATGATCAATGCTATAGAGCGTATCTGTCTATTATTTATTAAAGAGACCTAACTGATGTCTTATCCTAAAACATCACCCCCCCGCCCTGATACCGATATAACTATGGAAACAGCGTTGGATGCCGCCACCGAGCATTACAAAGTCGAGCAGTATTGGCCTGCTTCGGGCGACAGCACCGAGCGTACCGATACCCTAGCCAGCGAGGTTCCAGTCGCATTGCAATACAATGGCACCAGTCATGTAGTCATGCTTGCTTCGGGGATGAATCTAACAGATTTAGCCTATGGTTTCTCGTATACCGAGGGGATCATTCGTCGTCCTAGCGATATTTACGACTGCGAGGTACACACCACCCCACAAGGCTATGTATTAGACATCACCATCGCCTCGGCTTGTATGCAACAGCTCAGACTGCGCCGCCGACGCATGACCGGGCAGACCGGCTGTGGGCTGTGTGGTATCGAATCACTCGAGGCATTAGAGCATGCGCTACAACCCTTGCCTAGCCCATCACCTGACCTGAGCAGCACCGCGATAGAACATGCTTTGCATACCCTGTCACAACAACAGCCCCTCAGGCAGCGCACGGGGGCAACACATGCCGCTGGCTGGGCTAATTTCACAGGCGAAATACAACTCATCCGCGAAGATGTTGGCCGCCACAATGCTCTGGATAAGCTGATTGGTGCCTTATTACGCGAGCAGCACACCGCTGCTGATGGCTTTGCAGTAGTCTCTAGCCGTGCCAGCTATGAAATGGTGCAAAAAACCATACAAGCGCAGATTCCTGCCTTGGTCGCTGTTTCTGCGCCTACTGGCCTGGCCGTGCAGGTCGCCCGTGACCACAACCTAATCCTGGTGGGCTTTGCACGCGGAGAAAAATTTAATATCTACCACGGTAGTCAATACATTAAACATATCGCCCGTATCTGACGCTCGTATGTGACGCTCGTACGTAAATACCAAAATAAAAAAGCGAGGCTTTAAAACCTCGCTTTTCAGATCTACCTAAATTTTAAATAGGTAGTTATTTACTCGGTGGGCTCTTTGACGCGGTATACCAATACAGCGCAAGGTGCGATATTTAGTACTTTTATGGTGACACTGCCCAACAATAAACGCGACAAGCCACTGCGACCGTGACTACCAATAAAAATCATATCGCAGTTTTCTTCTTTGGCGGCCTGCACCACCCCATCTGCCACATTAAAATTTGACATACTACGTGATGTGGCTGGTACGCCAGCTGTTTCAGCGCGATCGAGTACTGAACGTAGGTATTTGTTTGACTGCTCGCGGGCGGTGCGCTCGTAATCCTCGTCAGTGATAGCATATGCAGCTGCCATACCATCAAAGCCCACTGTCGCCGCGAATGGCTGGGTGACGTGCAGGGCAACAATTTCAGCGCCGATTTGGCGGGCAAAGCTCACCCCTTTGTTGGCTGCCTGTGCAGAAAGTTTTGAACCGTCGGTTGGAATCAGTATTTTTTTAAACATAAACGTCCCCAAGATGAGTACACAATAAGCCGTATGAGTACTTTTAAAAAATGATGGGAATTGCTATTCATCCCCCATACGCCTGATTTTATTGTAACCAAAAGCGTTGGTAATAAAAACTTAATCTGCCCAAGTTTTGTGCCTGATCAATCTTTTTATTAATAAATATCAATGTATTTTGCTCGCCAGCGGCAGACATTAGAGATTTTTATAGGTGAGTGTAGATGAGCCTAAAATGCATCATTAGCTTCTAGTAGTAGCAACTGCCGCCTTAGAGCTTTATAGCCTAGGTTAGTCGCGCTCACGCAAAGTCTGCGCAGCATGGAACAAACTAGTACAACGGCCCCCACTGCGACAATAGGCCAAAATTGGCTTGGGCAGGGTTTCGAGCAATTGCAAAAATGTTTCGGCATCTTTGGGTGTGAGCTGACCACTAACTACAGGTTGGTAGACTGCTTGCATACCCGCTGCCTGAGCGGCCTCGATGACTTGGTCAGATGAAGGCTGCAATGGCCCTCCCTCTTGATCGGGACGGTTAATTACAACGCTTTTAAAGCCGGCTTGGGCTACCTGAGCCATATCCTCGGC
>Ga0209487_1001763_pt1 | contig 17943 bp, 6 predicted proteins | sample Poulit2012_FD_187524 | JGI IMG/M metagenome (GOLD analysis project Ga0209487, IMG submission 187524) | Agricultural soil microbial communities from Georgia to study Nitrogen management - Poultry litter 2012 (SPAdes) (version 2) | ecosystem: Environmental > Terrestrial > Soil > Agricultural land...
ATATATTCTGTATTGCCATTGTATTCTACCCATACAGCATCATTAAAATCATAACCATAAGAGGTTTCCGTTACGGCAAGCCGAATGATAGTAAAATCAACTTCTTCCATAATTTGAATTATTTCCCCAGTATAGTATACAAACTCTCCAGCATGATCGTTTGGATTCTTGCGTAATTGAGCATAATCTAAAGTGCCATATAGATCTTTATCTTCTTCAAATACAACTTTATCATATTCTGCTAGAGTATAGGCATCAGTAATTTCCAGCTTTCCTAAAGGAATTTCTTCTATTTTAAAACCGCTATCAACCTCTTCAAGCACACCATCTTTTAATTCAAAATTCTCAAGAAAATGATCATAACTCTTGTAGGTAGCGAGTAAAGACTTATCATCATGTGTAGACACACTTGCTCTGATATCATACTCCCCATTTAAAATAAAGGTTAGCAACGAATCATCTTCCATATGATAAATATCCAACACTAACTTCCCACCATCTATCTTACCTGATGAAACAATCGTAGGAACGATAAAATCCTCAGCTGTATTATAAAACCCTACATGTACCTCAACATCCTCAGCAAAGTTTGTTTCTACTTCAAGAGACACTTTATCTTCATCTTTATTATAAGTAGAGGAAATCAAATCCATATACAGTTCCTCCTTTTCTATCTCTTTTTCGACTTTTTCTGCAACTTCTTCATCGTTTATTTCATTCTCTGTTTCGTCCATTTCTTCCGAGTCTTCTTCCTCAACTAATCCTGATTGTTCTGCTTCGACCTCTGGCGGCTCAACTACTTCAGAAACATCGCTTTCTGAGAATAGTGCTATTACGAAAATTATTGAGAAAAAGCCTGCAAATACAATACGAGGCCGCTTAGAAAAATGATCATATTTCCACAAGTAATAAATTCCTATTGGTGCAAGAAAAATAGTCATGACAACAGCAAACCACTTCTTCTCATAGAAATTTTTTTCATTCATTTCTTGTTTCATTAAAACCTACTCCCTCTCTATATATTTAAAACAAGCAGATTTTTCATCTATACATCTTTTAATGTTCTGGGAAGCCAGTAAATAGCGGTCACTCCCCGATATTGGAAACACTTTATTGAATAAATGAATAAGTATCAATTCCTTGTGGAAAAACATATCTTTCTTTATTTTATTTTCGACATAGGGGGAGTGGCAGTGAATCGCAACGCATAGGAACTAACGTATAAATTCCTATCACAGTCTATTTTACTTTTTCTATATTTCCTTCTGAATCCTCTACAATCAATTCATGCTCAACATTTAAAGCAATTGCCTCCTGCACACACTGTTCCCCCAAATTACCAATTCGACTGTAGCCTTGTTTCCTTAATACTTCCCGAACCAAATCTATTTTTGGAAGTCGAAGCGCAGTTTTCATGATATTCATTACCCCGTTAGCATATTCAATCACGCTAATATCCTGGGGCTCTCTTCTATAATCATTCATTACTCTAAATTTAGTATAGTTCTTATACTGCTCCTCGTTTTTCCATAAAAATTCTCCTTTTTCTTCGGTAGTTATATAAAGTGTTCCCATAGTCATCGAATTTTTAATTGTTCTTTCTATATTTGCACCACTTCGACTGAATCCCCAAGCTTCGATAATTCTTCTCGTTAATTCCGAAAAACTTATTGGAGCTTCTACATCTATGACCTGCTGGATTTGCTTACTGATAATTATTCGTCCCTCATGCGTATAAAATGTATCATTAGGGAAGTCAACATTTTCTAGTATTACTCGATTGTAATAGTCTTGATTTTCTTTATTGTCTTCTTCATGGATAACTAAGTTGCCAATCAATTCCTGAATAGATTTCTTCTTATTGTTATCTGAAGCAATAGATTTTTCTTGTCCTTCCTTAGCAATCTTTTCCTCAATTTCTTTCAATCTCATTATAATTCTTTCAATTTGTTTTTCCTCACTATGCCACCATTCAATCGACCAGACCTTTATCACCCACCACCCTAACCTCTCAAGGATAATATCCGTTAATTTATTTCGGTCTCGGGTTGTAATTCGATTCGCATACTGGTGACCATCAACTTGAATAGCAGCAAGATACTGATCCTCATTTTTCGGATTAACAACGGCTAGATCAATCTTAAATTCACTACTTCCCACATTTTCTATAACATCGTATCCATGTTTTTCCAGGGTCTCTTTTATTCTTGGAATAATCACAGTTGAATTAGGTTGTTCTTTTCGCTTATGATTTTCAGATAATAATGGTTCATTACCCCTCTTAGCAAACTCCATAAATGCCCTTAAACTATGAACACCCTCTGCCTTTGTTCTTGAAAGGTTAATCTGATCTGGCTCCATAGATGCGACAATAATCATTTCTTTCTTGGCACGAGATACGGCTACATTTAATCGGCGCCAACCACCTTCTCTGTTTAATGGACCGAAATTTAATGTCATATGACCAAGTTGATCTGGCCCATAACCAATACTGAATAATATAATATCCCGTTCATCACCCTGAACATTTTCTAAGTTTTTAACAAATACCGGCTCAGGAACCTCATCCGAAAAATACCTTTCCAACGAAGTCTCTTTTTTTAACCGTTCATCAATCAAATCTTCAATTAATGTCTGTTGTACCTGACTAAATGTAACAATACCAATGCTTTCATCACTTCGCAGGGGATCATTTAGTCTTGTAAACACCTCTTCAACAATTGACTCTGCCTCTACTTTATTTTGCCTTGTTTTTCCACGATCATAGATTCCCTGAACATTTTTAAATGAGACTCTTGAAACAGTATCATCAATTGACGGAAAAGTAATTAATTTATTTTCATAAAAATGGTTGTTTGAGAACGAAATTAAACTTTCATGTTCACTTCGATAATGCCACTCTAAATGTTTTTGTGGCAATCTAATGGCTAAACAATCATCAAGAACACTCTCTAAATCTTGTAATTCAAAGTCAGCCTCTGCTTGCTGTGCATTAAAGAAGTTTGTAGGTGGAAGTTGTTTGGGATCACCAACAACAATGACATTTTCACCCCTAGCCATTGCTCCAATTGCTTCACTTGTTGGTAACTGTGAGGCCTCATCAAAAATAACTAGATCAAATTTAGGGAAAGTTGGGCCAATATATTGTGCTACAGATAATGGACTCATTAACATACATGGTTTAATTTTAGGCAATAGATTGCGTGTTCGTTCAAACAATTGCCTGATCGCAATTCCACGTCCTCCACTCCTTATCGCTCTCATCAAAATTCCAGGTTCAGAACTTTGAATTACATTATTCATTAAATCTGGAACATTTTGCATTAACCGCACATAAACCTCAAGTTGGGTCAATTCACTTATTTCATCATCAAGTTCATTAAACTTTTTCAACTTATTCTCAAAGCTCGCTTTTGTGAATGTTGATAATACTTCACTTCCAGTTATTTCTTCATCAATTCTAATCCTGTAAAAACTATATAAATAAGTTGAGTAAAGATCTTTATGTTCAATCTGACCCTCTAAATATGGGGTCGTCACATTCTCTAAATCTAGTGATTCTGCCTCTTCCACCATAAGTGCCAAATGACAATTATCCTTCAATTGCGGCAAAGCATCGATTAATTTTGTGGCTTTCTTCACGGAAAAATTAACCCATCCAGTTTGCTGTGGTTCATGAAAGTTTGGTGACAATAATTCATCTGCTACTATCTTCCAATGATCCATAACATCTGTATAAGCATCTTGGTATATTTCCATTTCCTCTTTCAGCTCAGTACCCTTTAGTACCTGTTTATTATCCTCGAACTTCGGTGCTAGATCCTTTACAAAGCTTTCGGAACTGTTTATTTCCTTAATTAGTGTATAAACGGAATCAATCCAGTTTATCGCTTTAAGAATCTCATCCCATTTTCCTTCAGAGTCATTCCAACTCTCTGAAAAATAGAGTTCCATTAATTCCTTATGACCGTCTAAAAACAACTGTTGCTCCTTAGTGTCCTTAACAGCTAATAAAATCATCTCTAGTTCACTTGATTCTACTTTTCCTTTTCCAATAAAATACTTTTTCAATTCATTGGACACTTTATTTCGACCTATTAACTTTTTCAAAAACCAGCTGTTATCTGCTAATCTTAATTCCTGTAACAAGGTTTCAACATCTAGTTTTAAAATTGATTTATCAAAACGCTTATTAAGCTCTTCTCTACTTTCATCCCGTTTTTTTCCACTAGTAATGACCTCTAATACTATTCCTTTTATCTGTTCAAAATTATCGACAGCTAATAAGTTTAAGTTAATCATAGGTATATCTTGCAAAGCTGGGATTAATACATGAATAAACTCATACCATTCATGCCGTTTATCTTCATTTGTTATGCCTAATTTATCTAACATCTTTGGCAATTTTGGAAGTTTTACAGTCTTGGACGTAATGGCTGTTAATTTTTCTTTAAGCATATCATGGAGTTTTAAAGAATAAGCCGTTTGTTTAATATTAGCCCATGGATTCGTACCTAGATCACCACATGCCCTACCTGCGACTGTTAATTTTTCAATTGCCTGTTTAGACTTTCTAAATTTCAGTTCATCCATATCTATCACTTGTTGTCTATCAAAAGATATCAATTTCCCAGGTGAGTCTAAGCTCGAGTAAGATTCAATCATTTCGAAAATATTTATCCCTAGTGATGTTGGTGTGTGCAAATCAGTTACGTATTTATTTAATTCCTTTTTCAGATTACTAATTTCTTCCGACTTTTCTTCCCAATTTGTCCCTTTTGTTTTATGCTGTATTTCAAACGAAGTCTCAAGTTGTGCCAGTATATCTCTTTTTTGTCCTTTGTTTGAATATACTTCTAGACAAAAGTTTTCTAATCCTATATCTGTCAGCCGGCTTTGCACGACACTTAAAGCAGCCATTTTCTCTGCAACAAACAGAACAGTTTTCCCAGTAGCAAGTGCCTGTGAAATCATATTTGCAATTGTTTGTGACTTACCTGATCCAGGTGGACCATGTAACACAAAACTATTATTATTACCTGCTGCCAAAATTGCTTCCATCTGGGTACGATCTGAACTTAATGGTGTAAAATATTTTTCTTCCTCGTCTTTTTCAGTCGTTAGGTCTGTATTCATAGATTCATCTATTTCACCGATATAATGTCCTTCCATTAAACTTTTAACTACTTTATTTTTCATTAATTCATCGGCATGATTTTCAAGATCATTCCACATTACAAATTTTGAAAAGGAAAAGATTCCAATACTTGCCCTATTATACACATCCCATTTTTTCATTGGCATAATGATTCTTCTCAGCGTTGTTAATACTTTTTTTACATCGGCACCATGTTCGTCCTTAGGTATATCATATAACCTTGACGCATCAATACTGAAATTTTGTTTTAAATATTCAATTAGCGATATATTTATTTGAATTTCTTCATCGCGAACGCGAATATAATAACCCTGTTTAGCAGATAGACGTACTAAATTAACTGGTAATAATAAAATAGGTGCAAACCTTTCTTGCCAAGGAGACTTAGGATCAAACCATTTCAAAAATCCTAACGCAACAAAGAGTGAGTTTGCCCCACTTTCCTCTAAATCATTCTTCGCCCGACGATAAAGATTTACAAGTTCTTTTTCAAGACTCATTTCAGTCAATGTAGATCGTAATCGTTTGTTTTTTAAATCAGTTTGTAATAAATCAGAGTGTAAGAGTTCCGCCTGATTACCAAATTCACGAATTTTACTACGCAGCTCATTTGGCAATGTTTCAATATATACCTTTTCTCCCATGGCAAGCACATCTTCTGTTTTCGCCAAGTTAGGGGTAACCAATGGAATTCCTTGACTATTGATCCTAAAATTCAATAAACTATTTCTTAGCGTCATATCAATTAACTGGTTTTTCCAATAAGTGATTTTTTCATGTTGTGAGCTAGTATCGGATGGCCTATCATCCTCCGGAATAATCTCTACCTTTTCAAATGAAAAGTTCTCATTTATTTTGACTGGTTCTTCAGTTTGGGGAGCAGCTTGAATTTTTTCACCATCACTCACTCGTAGGGAAATCGGTTTAATTTGTCCAATACGACTTCTATGTACATCAATAAAATAATGGAAATAATCTGGTTTATCCAAACTTTGCTTAGCAGATAAGACAGCGCTATTAAAAGAAGCATTTTGATCAGTTAGTAAAGTAGACTCCACAACAATCATCTCGTTGATTCCACTAGCCATATGTTTCGTTAAAATACTTTTATCATCTTGGAAACTCTCTGATAATGATCGTTCCATTAACCAAAAAGCTGGAAACGCATGTCCACGTACAAAAACTATCAATGGATATATTCCAATCGCTTCCGCACAAGCTGCATATAGTAATGTTAAATCAAGACATGTTCCTAATCTATGTTGCTTAATTGTGTCTGGAAATCTAATTTTTTGACCATCACGTTCAAAACTTGCCGGAGGATTGGCATATGCTATTCCATCAGATTGAATCGCAGTGAAAATAGCAGAAAGTTGAGCTAACACACGGTTTGGATCTCCACTTTGATATCCGTCCATCGCATTGCTTTTGGTGTTTTTTTGCATTATATTGGAGGCACGCTTAATAATGTCCATAATATATGGACGGTTAGGGGTTATGTAACTTGAAATGATTTCTGGCAAAAGAGAAGAGCCTGGCCATGAATCGAAAGAAAGGACATCAACTGGCAAGTATTCTCTGTAAACCTCTTGGTCTTCCGAACTAACTACTATTTGAAGATGTCCCGACATACTCTCATCCAAACTGCTTAAAAATTCAGATGATAATACAAGATCTGGATGACGGAATTCTACAATTTCTCCCGCATACAATTCATCAATCGTGATCATATGTGGTTCCGAGAAACTAGGATTTGCCTTAATTTCAATTTTTATTTTAGTAAATGATTCTGAAGATGCATTTTTGATCGTAAGATATTTTATGACTGGTACGTGACTTTGTTGAAGGGCAAAGTTAACTTTTTTATCATATTCATATTCGCAAATAATGGCTTGTTCCAATGAAATTACCTCCCGAATCTGGTAGTTTTTATAATTGTTGGGTATTATTGACTATTATAGCAGATTTAGAGCGGAAGTAGTCGATAATTGGTAAATACCAACATTTTGTTTTACTTCCCTCAAATTTCTACAATACGATATCATAAATTTAACATAGTTCGGGAAGTGATAGCATAGACCATAATAAAAAACTGTTAGATGCACACAATTGTCTTAGTTTGGCATATGTGATCTAACAGTTGTTATGCTGATTTTATATTGTATATAGTTCAGTGCTAGGCATCTTCGAATAAATATGGTCCCTTCTTTTGCCTAAACGTCTTTCGACATAACCTTACAAGTGACAGGGGCTGCTTATGATTAATTATTCAACTTGAAAACATAGAAGAAACAAATCATATTAATTTGTTTCTTCTATGTTTATAAATTGGTGATCCTAATAATGCGAATACCTTTATCAATCTAACATATCGTCCCAGTCAAATATTAAAGAATGAGCATCACTCCATATATTTTTATAAGGGGACTTTGGATATAACATTATTCTTACAGCACCTTTTATTGGATCATTCTCTTGACGTGGAATTCTTATAACTTGATACTGTGTTACACTTTTTGGAATATATTCTTGTCTGTCATTACCTCGAAAAAAATACTTTCCTGCTGGCTGCAACTGTTGATTAATCTGAGGTACAATTCTCCTAGCCAAATTATCCAAGTCAACATCTATATTTTTAGGTGGAATATAAAGTATTAGTAAAGATAAATTAATCAATAATGGTGACATAAATGCAAATTTTTTAGAGTACTCTTGTAAAACCTTATCAATTTCATTCTTAAACTTTTTTGTTTCACCTTTTTGTGTTGGTAGGTCTTGAATATTAATGCCACTAATTCCGCTTCTCCCACCAAGTGCAAACCAATACTTCCGATGATCAAATTCTAAAATGTTGAAACCTTCTGGAAACTCTAGAGTCTCATTAAAATATAAATCAACTAAATTAACAATGTTAAAGTTTATTTCTGTTAAAAATGATCTCTGTGCATGATACAAATGTATATCTTCCGAATTTTTGTGATCACCTTTTTCTCCGTGATTGTTATAAAAGTCCTTCATATCATAATAAGTTTCTAAACTCTGTACCCAATCTATAAGCATTTCATCGTTATGTCTTTCTAGCAATTCATCCATATCAAAATTCCGATTCTGAGCTTCGCAATCAAAATCATTCCATTGTATTTGTTTAATCAGCTTTAAATCCTTTACAAAATTAGAATAGCGCATTATTTTAATTTGAATTGATGGTCTATTGTGTCTTTCTTCTATTTGGTGATTAACTATTAGAACTTCCACTTGCCTGTCATCTTTAAATAATAAATTTTTACGTTTGATTTTATTCTTATCTAAAGGTGTCGAAAGAAGATCTAAGTAATTTTTCGTTAACGTATGAATATGTGGTGGATTGTTACCTGTTGAATAAAAGTTTATTTTCATAATAACTGGTCCCCGGAAAGCACGTCTATTTAATTCTGTCATTTGTTTATTAACATGAAGTTGAAATTGTTGTTTATCTATCTCACTGAGGCTCTTTTTACTTTTAGGTTCCATTGGTATATTAAGCTTTAATATTTGGCTGAATCGCTCTATAAACCTTACATATTGACCTCGTCGAGATCTATACAAGTAATCTAGCTTCTTCAATTTAAATATACACACTCCCGATAAAAATTATATTGTGGTATACAATACTAAGAATGATTAACAAAAAGGCCTTCAATACTTATGATACCAGGTGTGTCAGTTGAGATTAAGGTTTATAAACAGAATTATGAACAGTAGAATAGCCGATATATTTGCATTGGCTTTTTACTATGCTGCTTTTTAGTAAACTTTTAGTTGTTAATCACCAATTTAACAGTGCCACTGTTACTCCTCCGCATTTGACATATTTGGTCGAACAAATGAATATGTATTAACACCTAAGTAAATAATATTATTCTTTTTTAATAATCAGATTTAACCCTCTAACCATGTACAATACGATATAACATATTGAACATAATTCGGGAAGTGAATGTGGACTGTTTATTAAAAAGTATTCATATCAATATTGGATACCGAAGTCGGAATACTTTCTAATTTTTCATTTATATCAGATATGGAGTTATATAAACCGCTACCTTTTACTTCATCTAATTTTTCGATCACATCAGATAGGGAGTTATAGAAACCATTACCTTTTATCTCATCAAGTTTTTCATTAATATCTGATATAGAGTCATGTAATCCAACGCCTTTGATATCATCTAATTTACTATTCATTTCTTGTAACTCATATTTAATATCTTTTAAAACATCAACTAATTCTTCCATTCTAATCCGCTCCTTTAACTTACATTTTTATAATTTTATAGATTCATGTAGTTAAACAATAAAATTATGATATGCTTGCTATTTTGATTTGGGTATAATACTTAGTCTGTTTATATTGATCTGTCACGATAAAGATTTTGGCATGTACTATTTAATTCAACTTTTACTTTTCTTGATTTCCATGTATTTAATAATTTTAAATCATAAAGTTAACTTTTAACTTTATCAACCCTAAATTTATATCCATCATGACCCCCTGTTCAGTTCAATTGTTTGTAACCGTAATCTTTTTAGTGCTTCGTATAAGTACATTTTAATTAAAGTAAATTCAAGTGGGTCATAGTCTTCATATGACTTGAAATTAATGAATATATGTTACTAAACCCATAATATAATTCTATATTACTAGTATAACAAACAAAACATTAGAAAACCATGTAATAATTTCTTTTATAGTGATTGATATGACTGCTAAAGCATACAGTTATAGATGTCAATGGTGAAAGTTATTAAAGATTAAAAGTTCGCATAAATATTTCTCTATAGTTCTATGAAAATATACCTAAAAAAACTCATAACCTTAATCGATTATGAGTTTCTAACTATTTAATTTACTCCCAATGCCTTAAACACCGCATCTATCGGATCCGCATAAAATATTGGTTGCACCTTTACGATCAGTTCATTCGGGACCGTTTGTAAATCAGCTACCTGTGCAGCAGGAATAAGTACTTTCTTGGCGCCTGCGTCAACACAAACCTGAAGCATATTCGCAAACTCATCTACTTTTGAAATCGTCCCACCTACTGTCATGTTTCCAATAATAACCGTACTATCTTGAACGGGCTTTTCCATCGCTGCCGAGAATAGACCAATTAATTGAGCGACACCTAGCGCATCTGTTAATCCAATTCCTTGGAGATCACTCACATGCATTAAGTAATCTCTATTTTTAGAACTAATGGTATTACTAACATTTTTGCTATTTGCTGTAAAATATCGAAATGCTGTGTCTAAACTTTCCCGGGCTCCACGATGCGATCCGACTCCGGATTTATCATACTTGCCTGAACCAGATACGACTTGGTTTTCAAGCTTATAAATACCGAGCATTCCTGAATCACTTTGTCCAGCAACATATACATGCCCCGGTTTATCTAATCCCTCAGGTATCAGCTTTCCTCCACCTTGTTCTGGGACGGATACATTTTCTTCTTCAAGCGTGTCTTTATCAATATAGGAAAACATGACATCATAAAATTCCATGCCACCTATTTTCTTTAATTGTTCTTTAACACGCCTGCGACCTTCTAATGCATACTGTAAAATTTCTTCAACATTATCTTTCGTAAACTCTCCATGTGGATAAATAAGCTTTATCATCCCTGAAGCAGTTTTACTTATAGCAATGATATCACGTTGATTAATATGGCTACCAAGGTTAAAATATCTTTCTGCAACATCTGTAAATGATCTCTTTCTCATTTCACGGAAATACTCTGCTATGTAATCGACAATAAAACCATAGCGGTCGGTAATTAAATCCGGACGCATTTTTGGTATTTCCCATCCTGGCAAGTAATAATGCATGCGATCAAAAAAGGCTGAATCATTTACCATTTCTTCAGGAAACGGTGCAAATAAATGAGACGTTTTTACAAGTACGTCAACACTTTGATTTATGTTCCCAACGAAAACCATTGACGCATTCGCATTCTTTTGTTCTCTCCCTCTTGCAAAGGACCCTGAGGCCATGAAGTCTTTCATAATTTGAATCCCATCTTTATCTTTAAAGCGAATTCCTGCAACTTCATCAAAGGCGACACAATCCCACATACCTACTAATCCAATCGTTCGAGACGCCATATTATAAAATAAATTTGCTACTGTCGTTTGACCACCGGAAACGAGAATTGAATTCGGTGATAGTTCTTTATATACATGGGACTTTCCTGTGCCTCTTGGTCCTAATTCACACAGATTATAGTTATTTTCTACAAGTGGCACTAATCTGAGTAACAAATGCCATTTAACACGCTCTTCAAGTTGAGTAGGTTCCATACCAATTGAACGCATTAAAACATCGATCCATTCATCCTTAGTGAATTGAGCTCTTCCTTCAAACACTTCTTCCATATCCATATTCGGCATTTGTATCGGTTGTAAATGACTTACCGTAAAAGGGTTATGATCGCGTTCGAATTCATCGAAGAAATAATCAACTTTAACCATGCACCAAATACCACCTACAAGTAATTTATCAAAATCTTTTACATAATTAGTAGGTACAGGAACACCTTTTAATCCTAAATTAGAAAACACAGCTTCATATCGATCATTTCTTGGATTCAAAGCCACAGTTACTTTATCGATGATCGAGTATTGTCCTAGTTCACGAATACGCGATTTTATTTTTTCAGCTTCATCAGGACGGACAAAGTTATCTGACAATATCTTTTTAACTCGCTCGACACCTTCTTGAATACTTGCTTCATCATCGGTTGCAGCATACATTCCGAGCAAATATTCGAGTACATAGACTGGAACGTTTGCTCCTTCTTTAATTAATTTTGTTAAATCTTTGCGAACAACACGACCAGCAAAAACTTTATTTAATTTCTGATCCAGATCTGCCGTTAGTTCTACATTTTCCATATAGACTTACCTCCTCACCATTAAAAGTCAAAGTCACTTACGATACTTAAATTAATTGTAAAAGGAATTCTTTCTAAGATACCATCTGTTTCAGTATCTTTTATGATTAAATAATAGGGTTTATTACGATCATATTGCATGTTTTTTAAAACGAGTTGTTCGTTAAACATACGTTTCCTCGGATCATCAGAATCAAGGTCTCCGATGATTGTTTCTTCATTCGATAATATATTATTTAATTCATCAGCCATATACACAACAACCGTTCTTGGTATTGTTTTATCCCCTACTTTTTCAGTTTGGAAGAAATCAAGTGTAAAAATTAGGTTCGTAATGCTACGTGTTCTGCTCGTTAAACTAATATCAACCTTTTCAACTGATTCAGCCCCACGCTGTCCTGCCCGTTTGTTACGAATGTACAATAATGGGACAACAACTTCTTGTAAACTTGCGCCTCCGTGAACAAAGTTGGCACCAGCACCTTGAATCCGGTATCTCATAGTTGCATTTGGTACATATGCATATAATGGTGGCTCATTATCAAGAATGGAAGCTAAATTGATACACTTTTGACCTGAAACTTCTTTCGCGGTTTTAGATAACATATATCGTCGACTACCGTCAAATGCATCAACGTCTTCTTTGTTCATTAGATCAGTTACTTCTAATTCTTCTCGCTGATAAATAAATCCATGATCAGCAGTTACGTAAACATGTATCCCGCTTAAATCATTCCGGATAATTCTTAGGAGATCAGAAATTTGATCGATTGCATCTTCTGCAGCATTAAACGTATTTATTTCTGTCGCAGCATGATCACCAATGGCATCAATCGTATCATGGTAAATATAAATTAGTTTTTTCCCTCTAAAAGTTTCGCGACGTTCACCTTTATTCATCGTTAAAATACTTTCATAATGTATGGCCATACTTTCTTCTACATAAGATTGCAGGATCTTTTGACGATTCTCAATGCCAGATGTACTTTGACCATCAATGAGTACTCGACCATCATCATTAATTTCCAGCTTTTGATGGGGTAATAATGCTGCCATTCCCAATTTTGTTACGGAAGGTACGACGCCTAGCATCGTGTCCAGCTCACTGCTACCTAATATTTCGCTCTTCAATCGCTCCTGTAGCTCAACCCCAATTTCATACCTTAGAGCATCAGATATAATGACAAATACGCGCTCATCATCATGACGGGAAATTATGTTTGAATAAAACTGTTGTTGATTATATGTGCCTGGCAACGCCCATTTCTTTGGTGTGTCACGGTGTAATGCTTGTGACCAATGGGTGCTTAATTCACCCATATACCAATTTGTATATTTATTTTCAACTAATGTTTTTAATTTTAATAGCAGTTCATTACTTCCTGCTTCATCAAATGCAACATAAAACTTCCTATAGAACATATCCATCACATAATAATCTTCCGTATAAGCTTGATAAATGTCTATCGCTTCACCTTGAGGAATCCCGTGACTATATCGTTTATGGAAATCGAACATTTTCACTGTATAATAAAGAGCTGTATACGTATGTTCAAATTGGTCATAAAAATGCTTACCTCGACGTTCGTTGATTAAGTTAATGTAAGCACCATAATCCTCATGATTCTCCATTAAATTATTGAAAACCTCTATAATAATCGCGCGATCAATATATGGGAATACATCAGCACTTTTAAATATGTCTATCGGTAACGTATTTATAATGTCTTTCAACCTAATTTCCTCTTCGATCAATTGAATGTATTCATTATAGATTTGATAATCTGTTCGATGATGCATCCACTGATCGATAAAGACGTAAATATTTGCCCTGTTTTGATCAGAAATAAAATGCTGCAAAGCCGTTAAGTTATCTTCAGGGATCGATTGACTAAATGCTGTTACCGCTAAATGAATAAATAATGTTTTTAGCGTTTTATCCCCCCTGCTGTATGCATATTCTCTCTCAACATATGCCCAAAAAGTATTGATATCGAAAAAGCGTGTAAAATCATGTAGATAACGATTATCCTCATCATTCAACGTGTCCATTAATACCGTTCTTAAAACAGTTTGGAAATTAAGGGAGTGCTTCTTACAAAGTGCATTCATTATTGCGAGCTCAAGAACCTCACGTGTTTCAAAGCTCATTCCAAAATCTTTTAGTCGCTTCCGCCGATCTTGTGCACCAAAGAAAACAATATATTTTTGAACATATTGCCTTAGTGACGCATCAATATTAAACTCATTCATAAGGAGAGATACTCGATCTGCATAAAATGTTTTAGAGTAGCCTACTATGTCATACAACCAATTCTCACTAGATGTTACATCAATATTTGTATAGACTAAATAAGAGGTACTTACATCCTCTTCCTCTAATAAATGTTTCATGTAAAATTGATTATTCTTATGTAAATGTATTGTTTTTATGCCTTCTAGATGAACCTTTTCAAATGCGTCTAGAAAATCTTTATCTGTATCCGTCCAAAATACAATTTTTCTTTCTTCCCCATCTTTTAATGGTTCGTTAAACATTTCCGCTAAAGATTTATTAATTTGTTCAAGATTCATAAGAAGAAAACCTCCTTTTAAACATTATAATCTAAAGTGATGACAATTACTTTAGTTAACCAATTAGATTTCTCATCTATACAAATAACCATCCGGTCGCTAACACATTAGGATGGTTATTCGCCAATATAAAAATATAATAAGACAATATGTATATCAACTTTATTCTAATGCTTTAAATATTCTATAGTATCTATTACTTAATGCCTCTTTTCCACCTTCCATAACGTCACATACTGCTTCTCTAATTGTCTTATCTTGAAGCGCCCCTGATTCAGCAACATAGATTTGTCCGTTTGTAAATTGCATTCGAACAATCTTTTCCGCCGCTCCATTTACAGGTATATTAGGGTTATGAGTAACAATAATAACCTGTTGCTTTTTTTTAATTTTCCGTAACCCTTTTACAACGAGATTTGTTATCATTCTAGTATCAAGGTCGTCTTCTGGCTGATCAATTATTATAGGTGACTCATCTATTGTCAATAATAATGATAACATAGCTGCAGTTCTTTGACCTGATGATCCAACATCAATATTTTCTTCCTGGCCCTGTATTTTTAGTTTTAATATAATTAGATCTTCAGGAAACCAGACTTTTATTTTATCGATATCTTCCGGATGGTCAAGCTGAATATTTTGAATATGACTAATAAACGGCCTAGTATATCCATTTGGACTCTCTAAAGTAGCTGATAGTAGTTCGTCTATTATATTTTCCCTTTGCTCCCATTTGTTAAGTTCCTCTGCTTTATATAATCGATTAAGTAATCCTCTGCCTTGAGAAGTATCATTCTCATAAATATCCCTTGAGAATGTGTGCCCTCCTCTCCTAATTAAATCCCTAAACGTATTCTCACCTAACTCTTGGTCACCAAATTCTACAATACTTATTATTAAATCCTCATTATTTTCATTCCAATCTTCAATGATCTTCCTTCTCTTTTTCCTTAATTCACGTTCATGTAGAATTATGTCTTTATAAATTTCTACTGAAGCTTCCTCCTGCTGATTAAGTTCTTCTTGTATTTGTTCAGTTTCTTCAATTTGGTGTGTTAAAAATTGTTTTCTTCTTACCAATTCCTCATATTCCTTTGTAAAATCTTCTCCTTTACTGTTTAATTGTTGTGTTAAGTCTTGATATTTTTGTATAATTTCCTTTTTTCTATTTTGCCAAGGTAAGGTTTTTATTGCTAATTGTAAACTTTCCAGGAACATCTCATAATCTTTAATTATTCGTTCAATCTTTTCGCTAATTAAATTCAATTCAGTATTTTTTTCATTAATTATTGAAAGGGATGCTTTATCTAAATAGGTTTCTAAGTCAACAGTATTAATACTAGCGTTTCTTAATTTAAGATTTTGTAATGGGAGTAGTAATTGCTCAACTTCTTGTAATTGGTTGGTAAGATTTTTTTCTGCCATCATTGCACTTTGATACTTAGCTAATAATTCTTGGTTTCCTTTTCCCTCAAATATTTTTAGTTTAGCATTTATATCACTTAATTCAGCTTTAATGTTAGACACATTTAATATTCTTTGGCTTAATTCTCTCTCTTTTCTACGAGAGTCTAACCATCTTCTTGCTAGTGATTGTCTTTTTACATTCCAATCTCTTTTATTCAATTGATTATCAATTGAATTCAGTAACATATGTGGATCTTGTGTCAGTTTAAATAATTGCTTCTGACTATATATTCTTATCGGAAATCGCTCTTTAATATTGTCACTCTTTTCCTGAACTTTCCACCCTTCTGTTGCTATTAAGTGTGACTCAACTATTTCATTATCCTTCCACTCTAGTCTAATGTCCCTACCATCTTTATAAAATTCAACTGTTATTTTCGTTTCATCTGTAAGCATTCCTGTATGCCCACGATTATGTATTTTTGCAAATTCCTCAAACTTGTTCTTTAAATTTTCGGGTAAATCATCCCCATACGTCATAGCTAGACGTAGATACTCAATTACACTTGACTTACCCGATCCCCTTCCTCCAATCAATGTAGTCATCCATGGACTAAAATTTACTTTGAGTGGATTACCCCTACCCGCCTTTGCTCCATCATTAATGGATATATTTTTAATATAAAATCTTTCCGTATGATCGTTTGGACTATGCGGATGTTTATCCATATGTAAAACTCCATCTTCTCCATCATGTAAAGCTAATCGTAAAGCATCAATAGTGGGATATTCCATCTTCACCCATGTGTATTTTGAGCCACATTCTTCTAAGCTATGACTATCTGAACCAATCACTTTTGAATTTTTCATCTTTAAATCGGTATAAGATTGAGGAAATGAAAAGTTTAAATCAATCAATTCAAAAGCTAGCAATCCATCCACTTTTACTGTTTCCACCAAAGTAGGGCCTCTTTGCTCTATAAATAAACCAGCTCTCCTATCAACATGGGCAGGTATAGCAATTCCATTCTTTTCATTTATATATCTAACTATTTCAGTAAAGCTTTTACCGGTTACTCCATCTGACTCCCCAGATGTTCCATTGTATTCTGTCCATCCCATTAATTCAGTAATTTTTTCACTGGACTCTGCTGGATCAAAAAGAGCAAGCAGATGAGTACCGCCCATTACACTAATTTCAACCCCTGGAAAAATGACAAGGGGCCTATGTATTTGGCAAGTAATAAATGTATGAAATGGCATTTAAAAATGTATGCCACTTGCCAGCTCCTATTATTCATGTAATAAAGACTCTTTGTACCGAAAACTGTCTCCTGTAAAAAGCAGTAAATGCGAATGGTGAATCAATCGATCAATAACTGCCTCAGTCAATATGGGATCCCCAAAGACGTGATTCCATTGGCCAAACTGAAGATTGGTTGTGATCACTATACTTTTATTTTCATAACACATGGAGATCACTTGGAATAAAAGCTCCGCACCTTCTTTATGGAGTGGAATATATCCTAGTTCGTCAAGCACTAATAAATCTAACTTTTCAATTTGTTTCATGATCCTTGCCAACGATCCTTTTTCATTTGCTTCAATCAATTTATTTACTAAAGATGCCACGGTATAAAACTTAACCCGTTTGCCAAACTTATGTATGGCATTTAAACAAATTAAGGTTGCCAAATAAGTTTTACCAGTGCCGACTCCACCATATAAAATAAGATTTTCTTTTTCATTCATAAATTCTCCGTTAAGGATCGCTTCTCTATTGATCCCCTGTGGAATTTGAATATGCTCCCATTGATAAGCCTGATCACCCACTTTAGGGAGTTGCGCCTGACTAAGCAATAAATTTATTCTTCG
>Ga0209487_1001764_pt1 | contig 17941 bp, 15 predicted proteins | sample Poulit2012_FD_187524 | JGI IMG/M metagenome (GOLD analysis project Ga0209487, IMG submission 187524) | Agricultural soil microbial communities from Georgia to study Nitrogen management - Poultry litter 2012 (SPAdes) (version 2) | ecosystem: Environmental > Terrestrial > Soil > Agricultural land...
CGTCATTTTTCCGTGGAGCTTTCGTCACTTTAGATGAAGAGTCTGCAGACCAACGTGTAGATAGCGATGGTGAGATGGAAATTCCTGTCCTCGTACGTGTGACAGAAGCTCCAGCCAAAGTATTCACGGGTTCTTTGGGTATCGAAAGTGATTACGGGCTGCGTGCCGAGGGGTTGTATCGGCATAATGTGATTTTTGGTTTGCCGCTATGGTCAGAAACAGGCGTAGGTGTGGATAAAAAGCGCCAACGTTTCTTTCACGACATTCATTTCCCGCCTACAGTGGGCGGTTTTAGAAACAGCCTAGGGACGATCTACGAGCGTGAAAACATCGAGGGGGTCCGCCAAGAGCGCGCTGCTGCGGGGGTTAAAACTCGCTATGATTTTGATGGGAAAGGTCGTGTCGAGTACGAAACCCAAGGCAGCCTGATGGCGGTTTGGAACAAAACACAGATCAAAGGCATTAGCCAACGCCAAGAGGGCACCGCGCTGGAATTACTTGGGCAATTTTTGCGTCGGGACGTAAACGATAAATACGATCCTCGTGAAGGTAACCTGATCGATCTTGATTTAGGGGTGCACTATCCTTTTAAAAATCGCCACAAAACCCTCTATCGAGCAGGGTTGCGTGTGCAACAGTGGTTCCCGATAGGAAAATACGATGTCTTTACCATTCGTGGCGAAGTCGGTCGTGTTTGGCCGCGCTCGGACTACATCCCCCTGGGATTCGGCTTCCGTACTGGTGGGGCGCGTTCCATTCGTGGTTATAAATACCAAAGCATTGGCCTACACCGAGGCCGTGCGACGGTGGGTGCACCAGCAATGGCGGTTGCCAGTGTTGAATATATTCATTATTTCAACGAGATGTTTGGCATGAGTGTGTTTGTAGATGCCGGTGATGCGGCCGAGAGTTTCAAAGACTTCAAAACTCATTTGGGTTACGGGGTCGGCGCAGCAGTGCGAACCCCGGCAGGTCCTTTTTATGTGGACTTGGCCTACGGGCAGCGTGATAAGAGCGTTCGTTTACACTTTTCACTGGGGATCGCATTTTGAGCAAGTCCTCCTCCTCTTCATGGTTGCGTAAAGGGTTCATTTGGCTGGGCCCCGTTGTTGTCCTGTTATTAGCTTTGGTGTGTGGTTTTTTGTATTGGGTCGTGGCGACCCAAGCAGGGACGCGCTGGGCTTTGCATACGGGCGTGCATAGTCAAAATGGAACCCTTCAAGGGGTGCGTGGAAATCTCTGGGAGGGGGTGCAGTTTGAGCGCCTGGATTTGCCCTTGCCTGATGACATGCATGTGCAAGTTCAGCAATTTGATCTCCAGGTTGATTGGGCGCAGTTATGGCATCAGCGTCAATTAATGGTCAAAGCGCTCAAGGTCGGTGATGTGGCTGTTGCTTTGCCCGAACAGGAAAGCCCCGAGGATGATGAGCCTTTTGAGTTGGAATTACCCCAATTGCCTGATTTGCCCATTTCGGTGGCCGTCAAAGAGCTTTACCTGGGCAATCTGGATTTGGATATTGGTGAACAGCATTTGCCTTCGGTCGTGGCTGGGTTAGATGCACAATTAGACTTTTCCCATGAGTTGGGGGTGCAGCTACATCAGGTGCATGTGTCTTACGAGGCCGCTCATGCTCAGTTACAGGCGCATTTAAATTACGATGGCCAACAGGCTGAAGCCCAATTAGCCATTGCGGATGCTGCGTTCGAGGATTTTTCCGGATCAGGTCAATTACAAGCTCATCTACAAGGGCAGCAGGTCAAAGCACACATACAAGACCTCGAGGTAAACCATGACGGGATGCGTGCCAAGCTGCAGGCTGAGGCAACATTAGAGGAAATAGCAGCCCCCTGGGCGTCCACCTTGGACGCACATCTCGAGGTGGATAGCAGTCGTTCAGACGCGCTTATTTGCGCTCAGCAATATTTACCGCAAACGCTACATCAACAAAAAACTAATGTTGATGCAGATGACGCGACCCAAATTGACTCTGACATTACTTATACCACCCCGGTCACAAGCGTAATGACCGATGGCGCTGTACCGCCAGCTCCTGCGTCCGAATGCGCCGTTGCGGTGGAGCTCCATTGGCAAGGTTCCTTAGAGCAAGGGGAGGTGCGTGTCAATGGTGATGGGCAGGGGTTCCATTTGGATGCGCAGGCCGATGTGCAGCCCGAGTCAGTAATGCCTGTTGAGCGCGCTTTCATCCGTGCCCAATTGCCCGATGATTCTTATTTAAATGCTGATTTTGATTGGACGCCCAGCGTGATGGCACCCGAGCGGGCTCATGTGTTTGCTCGCATGGATGCGCGCGACTTCGATTTAGGTGCTTGGCTAGAAAGCTTTGATATTCCGGTGCCTGCTGTGCTCAATTTGAATTTGGACTTACAGGCTCAGGTTGATCCCGAGGACCAAGAGCTTTATCACGCGTCTACGACATTAGAGTTGCATGAGGGTACGGTTTGGAATGCTTTGCCTGCTCAGGGGCATTTGGCGCTTGATTTAGCTCGCCAGCCCGAGCCCTCAGGGCAGCCGTGGTGGATGGATTACGTCTTGGTGCACTCAGATGCTGATATTAATTTGGGGCAAAACCATCTCGCTCTTGACGGCCGCTGGGCACAAAATCCAGATGATAATTTACATTTGGTTTTCAAAGGGCCTGCTTTGGAGACCCTTTGGCCCGGTTTGGACCCCATTGGGCATACCAATATCGACCTACAATTTGGTGGTGATTGGACACGCCATCGCCTGAGCTTAAAAGCCGAGCATTTGCTTAGCCCCGCCGAGAGCGAGGCGATTGCCGCTGATACCCAAGAGGTCCAAGACGCTGCTGATGGGGCTCAGCAACGGGGTCCACGGCAGCGCTTGGGTACCGGGTGGATACGCGCCGAATTGGATCTGCGTGGTGCGCTAAGCATGCACAATGAGCATGGTGGTCAGGACAGCCAAGGCGCCCAGCAGGGATTGCCCTTTGATCGCTGGGCAGCAGATATCCAGCATTTGCAGGTGCAGCATGGTGCCTTTACAGTCAGCAGCCAAAACACTACCCATTTTGAATTAGAATTTGAAAAAAACGATCGTCCACTGTCTGTAGAGTTAGGTGCGTGGACATTATTAACTCAGGTAGAAGACTATTCCTGGTTGACATTGGTGCATGAGCACAGCATGTGGCGAGACGGTCAATGGGCCACCAAGGGCCATACCGAGCCGGTGCGGTTTTCAGGGCGTTTCATCGATGTTTTGATGCATAATTTAGGGCTCAAAGATCAGCACGAGAAAAAAGGGGGCATTGTCTTTACAGACCAGCATATAGAGCCTTTGGCCGATATAGAGCTGCAGTTAAATTGGGATGTAGCCTTCCGCGAGGCTTTAGGAGGGCAGATTAGTCTGCGTCGTGTCGCCGGTGACATCATGGTGCCCGATGAGCCACCGTTTCCCTTGGGCCTTGATGAGGCGGCCGCGACAGTGAGCCTCAATCCACAGGGGGCTGGACGCACTCAGGTCGATGCTCAAGTAGTGTTGCGCACTGAAGCCATGGGTTATCTGCAAGGGCAGTTGGATACGATGTTGTATTTTAGCCCTGAGCATGGCTTTGAGTTGCGTGAAGATGAACTTAAAACTGTGCTGCTAGATGCTCAAATGGAGGATTTAAGCTGGACTCGACTCATCATTGGGGATGCGATGGAATTGGGCGGTGAGCTCAATGCGCATGTGGAAATGCAGATTCGGGAACTCGATAATTTAACCATGCAGGGAGAAATCCGCGGTGAAAATCTGCGAGTGACCCGCTTGGATGATGGGGTGCGATTGTTGGATGGTACCTTAGAGGCGCGCCTGGATGACCATCGTTTTATTATTGATAAATTGTATTTCCCGGCTCGCTTGCGGGTAGAGCCTAAAGAGTGGCGTACGGCGACCTGGATTACCGAGGAAGAAGACGCTAAGGATGGCTATATTGATTTGTCTGGTTTTTGGGATCTAGAAGAGGAAACCGGGCATTTCGAGGTTGATTTGCATCGCTATCCAATTTTACAGCGGGCGGATCGTTACGCCATGATGAGTGGCGATCTGACAGTCGATGCCCTCATGCCACAAATCAATATTAAAGGGCATTTGACGGCTGACGCGGGTTGGTTTGATTTGGATATGCTGGGTGGGATTCCCACTGTCGACGGTGATGTGGTGGTCATTCGCGCAGGGGATACAGTCAAAGACGACGAGGACGAGATCGATGACACCCCCTTGGATATGAGCATGGATATAGAGATAGATCTGGGCCCACGTTTTTATTTAACAGGTTACGGTGTTAATTCGGGGTTAGTGGGGCAATTGCGCGTCATGATGGTTGGTGACCAGTTGACTGGTTTAGGTGCTTTACGAACCCGTGGTGGGGCCATTGAAATATATGGGCAGCGTTTGCAATTGCGTCGCGGAACCATCACCTTCCAAGGCGATATTACCAATCCCATTCTCAATATCGAAGCCCTGCGTACCGGGCTGGCCGTCGAGGCAGGGGTACGCGTGGCCGGGACAGCCCATCGGCCTAAAATTGATTTGGTTTCATACCCTGAAGTCGACGAGCTCGAGAAGCTTTCTTGGTTGTTATTTGGGCACGGTCCTGATGAAAGTGGCGGGGATGTGGCCTTGTTAATTTCAGTGGGGACATCCATGCTGAGTGATGGCGAGCCCTTTTATAAGCGCTTTGGCATTGACGAATTGAGTTTACAATCTGGTGATATTGGCGGGGCAGGAAGTATTTTGCCCCCCACCAGCACAGCCAGTAGTATGGAGAGTGAGGTTTCCGAGGTGGAAAAACGCTTCATACAGGCCAGCAAAGTGTTTGGTCAGGGCTTTACTATAGGGGTGCGCCAGGCATTGGCTGATTCGGGTACAGTTGGACGCGCTACTTATCGATTGAGCCGTCGGCTGACTGCCGAGGTCACGCTGGGAACTGTCAGTGGGATGGCGTTGCTGTACCGCTGGTTTTCAAGAGATGATTGATGGCCTCTAACCGCTAGATATGCAGGCTTTTGGCTTTTGGCCATCACAATCAGTAGAGGATTTTATGGGCATTAAAAATGACCGTTGGATACGGGAACAAGCCGCAAAAGGCATGATCGAGCCCTTCGAGGCAGGGCAGGTCCGCGAGGCCAATGGCCAGCGCATTGTTAGCTACGGTACCAGTAGCTATGGCTATGATGTGCGTTGTGCCCGCGAGTTCAAGATTTTCACAAACATTAACTCCAGTGTCGTCGACCCTAAGAATTTTGATGAAAATTCTTTTGTTGATTTTGAAGGGGATGTCTGTATTATTCCTCCTAATTCGTTTGTGCTGGCGCGCACGATGGAGTATTTCCGCATCCCGCGCGAGGTGCTCACCATCTGTTTGGGTAAGAGTACTTATGCACGCTGTGGCATTATTGTTAATGTCACCCCGTTAGAGCCCGAATGGGAGGGGTACGTGACGCTGGAGTTCTCAAATACAACCCCGCTGCCAGCTAAAATTTATGCTGGTGAGGGCTGTGCACAAATGCTTTTCATTGGCGGAGACCAGGTGTGCGAGACCTCGTATCGCGATCGTGGTGGCAAATATCAGGGCCAAACAGGGGTTACGCTGCCGCGTACTTAATACAGGAGCAGTTGTCATGAAATTTCGATTTCCTATTGTCATCATCGATGAGGATTACCGCTCGGAAAATATTTCGGGTCTGGGAATACGCGCGTTGGCAGAAGCAATAGAGGCCGAAGGGGTCGAGGTGTTGGGCGTCACCAGCTATGGTGATCTGAGCTCTTTTGTCCAACAACAAAGTCGTGCCAGTGCGTTCATATTATCCATTGATGACGAGGAGCTCGAGGACAGCTCTCCCGAAGAGGTCGCGGCCATTATTCAGCAGTTGCGTGGCTTTATCGCCAAACTGCGATTGCGCAACGAAGATATACCCATCTATTTATATGGTGAAACGCGTACTTCACAACATATCCCCAATGACATATTACGCGAGCTACATGGCTTTATTCATATGTTTGAAGACACGCCCGAGTTTGTAGCGCGTCATATCATTCGTGATGCTCGTAGTTATTTAGCCAGTGTTGCACCGCCGTTCTTTCGCGAGCTGGTGCAATACGCTTCAGATGGCTCTTATTCGTGGCATTGCCCGGGACATTCGGGCGGAGTAGCCTTTTTAAAAAGCCCCGTAGGACAGATGTTTCACCAGTTTTTTGGAGAAAACATGCTGCGGGCAGACGTGTGTAATGCAGTTGACGAGTTGGGGCAGCTACTCGATCACACCGGGCCCGTAGCCGAGGCCGAGCGCAATGCGGCACGTATCTTTAATGCCGATCATTGCTTTTTTGTGACCAACGGTACCTCGACATCTAATAAGATTGTTTGGCATGCAAATGTGGCCCGTGACGATATTGTGGTTGTAGATAGAAACTGCCACAAATCGATTTTGCACGCCATTACCATGACCGGTGCTATCCCAGTTTTTCTGCGGCCTACCCGGAACCATTTGGGAATTATAGGGCCGATCCCCCTGGATGAGTTCAAGCCTGAAAGTATTCAGCGTAAAATCGAAGCTAATCCCTTTGCTCGCGAGGCTAAAAATAAAAATCCGCGTATTTTGACCTTGACGCAAAGTACCTATGATGGGGTGGTCTATAATGTGGAAATGCTCAAAGAATTGCTCGGTGATCAGATCGAAACGCTGCATTTTGACGAGGCTTGGATACCGCACGCACCCTTCCATAAGTTTTATAAAAACATGCATGCCATTGGGGGCGATGATCGTCCTAGACTCAATGACAGCATGATTTACGCCACCCACTCAACGCATAAGTTGTTGGCAGGCCTATCACAGGCGTCGCAGATCACTGTTCAAGACAGTCAAACACGTAGCCTGGATCGCAACGTTTTTAACGAGGCTTATTTGATGCATACATCTACTTCGCCTCAATATGCGATCATTGCGTCATGTGATGTATCAGCGGCGATGATGGAGCCTCCTGGTGGGACAGCCCTGGTCGAAGAAAGCATCCGCGAGGCATTGGACTTCCGCCGCGCGATGCGCAAAGTATCCGCTGAGTACGGGGCCAATGACTGGTGGTTCAAGGTCTGGGGGCCCGATCACTTGGCTCACGAGACACAGAGCATCGGCTCACGCGATGATTGGATCTTGCGTTCCGAAGACGAATGGCATGGCTTTGGGTCGTTGGCCGAGGGGTTCAACATGCTTGATCCCATCAAAGCCACGATCATCACACCAGGGTTGGACATATCGGGGACTTTTGCCGATGAAGGTATTCCGGCCGCCTTGGTGTCTAAATACTTAGCCGAAAACGGTGTGGTGGTTGAAAAGACCGGTCTGTACTCTTTCTTTATTCTCTTTACCATCGGTATTACCAAAGGCCGATGGAACACGTTGCTGACCGCTTTGCAGCAGTTTAAAGATGACTATGATCGCAATCAGCCGCTGTGGCGTATTTTGCCCGAATTTTGTCGCAATTACCCACAATACGAGCGCTTAGGGCTAAAAGACCTGTGTCAGCAAATCCACGAGGTATACAGAAAATATGATCTGGCTCGCTTAACCACCGAGGTTTACCTAAGTGACATGGTTCCAGCCATGAAGCCCGCAGATGCATATGCAAAGATGGCCCACCGCGAAATTGAGCGGGTTGCCATTGATGAGCTCGAGGGGCGTGTGACAGGGGTGTTGTTAACCCCGTATCCTCCGGGTATTCCTTTGCTTATTCCGGGTGAGCGCTTTAATGACATGATTGTGCGTTATTTGCAGTTCGCACGCGAATTCAACGCCCAATTCCCTGGTTTTGAAACCTATGTACATGGATTGGGCCAAGAAGAGGACTCCAACGGAGAAATCCGCTTTTACGTGGATTGCATTAAAGAGGACGATTAAATCTTTTTGGTTTATGACAAGGAAATTAAATGACCATACCCAGTGACCGTTATTATGCTGATACCCACGAGTGGGTATTATTAAAGGACGAGATCCTTTATGTTGGCATTACTGATTACGCCCAAGAGCAGCTCGGTGATCTGGTTTTTGTCGGTGATTTTAAGACAGGACAGCAGGTGGCTGCAGGCGATACAGTGTGCGTGGTAGAGTCGGTCAAAGCAGCCTCGGATATCTATGCCCCTGTGGCCGGCGAGGTGCTCGAAGCTAACGACAATGTCAGCAATGATCCTGAGCTTATCCAAAAAGAACCCTATGAGGCTTGGCTGTTTAAATTGCGCCCGAACCAGCTCGAAGATGTGGATACCTTGTTAAGCTCAAAACAATACGCCGAGACACTATAATAAAACTTTTAAAAATTAATATAGCGTTTCGATTTTTAGGTTTTGGATTTGCATTTCCACATTTTTGATTGACTCAATGGCCTGGGGACCTAGTTCCCAGGCCACTTGGTTTAAGAGGCCCTCGGCAAACACAAAATAAGCTGAAATACTATTGCTGTAAAAGCTGCTTTGGACCGGGATAGCAAAAGTAAAATTGGCGGACTCGGCCAACGGCGACAGTGTGTGGTCGGTCAGAGAGAGCAGGGTCACACCCTGTGCTGCTGCCTGCTGACCAATCTGTACGACCTCGCGCGTATATGGGCTGACACTGGCTGTGATCAGTACATCGCCAGGTTGCAGCTGTGCAAGCCCCTCGGCCAATCCTAAATTGTTGGGCTCAAGCAGTCCTACATGGGGGCGAATGAGCGTCAGCCCATAGCATAGAAATTGCGCCAAAGCGCTGTATTGGCGCTTGCCATGAATACGTACCTGCCCTGCCTGGGCGATGGCCTGTGCGGCCAATTGAAACTGTTCACTATTTAGTTGTTGCATAAACCCGTGGATATTATTTATGTTTTCACGGGCTAGTTGCTCGAGCCGTTGCCATGCCTGTTGGCTGGTCGAGGTACCATGGCCAGAATCTGAGCGATCCAGGCGGGGCTCTAGTAACCTCGTTGCCTGTGTACTATAAAATGACGCCTGTCGTGTCGAGAGACTGTTTTTAAAGAGCTCTTGGAATTGGTTAAAGCTCTCAAAGCCCAAGCGGCGTGACAGCCGGGTTAGGGTCGCCGGGCTGACATCAAACTGCACCGCGAGCTCGGTGATGCTGCTGTGTGCGGCATCCTTTGGATGTGTGAGCAACCCATGCAACGAGGCCATGGTTTTTTCCCCTAGCCGATATTCATCCGGCTGCGCCTGTATGTGCAAGAACAGCTCGTGCAGTGCTTCTAAAGTATCCGGTGGGCTTTCAACCATGGCAAAGGCTCGTTAGTTTTAAATAGGCGACTGTTGATTTTATAGACGTTGTAAATCAGTAAAGCTGAACAATGGTGCCTGGTTAGGGTCATCATAAACAGCCCAGTGAACGGCCTGGTTATGGTAATGAAAATCGGCAGTTGCCAGCGTGTTTTCATTATCCGTGTCATTGGGTTGGCGTCTAAAAATAGGGAAACGATTGTGCTGGTCGTTGCCCAGTACGGCGAGTGGATCGCCATCAAAATTAGGATGCTCAACCAAACCACGGCCCTGAATCTGTCGGTATCCTGAGCTACCAGTAATGCGTTGTGGGTAATCTCTAAGCGCAGAATGGATGGCGTGGTTAGCGTGAAAGTACGGACTTTGTACGCGACGCACCGATACATCCGCATCGTTAAACTCGATGCTGTGCACCAGCAAGTGTCGGTCAGTCACATTGAGGTTAAAAGCACCCCCTCGAGGATGTGAAGTTAAAAGGTCAATCAGCGCGCCGTGGTCCGGACAATCTAAGGCGGCACGACAAAGCACCATGCGCGGAATACCGGGTTGAGCATAAAGTGCACGGATATTGTTGACGGTGATGCTCAGTTGGTGCTCATTGATGGCAAAGGTATGACCTGGAATAGAACCCGGATAAACGAAAGAGATAAAATCTACTCCGTCTTGTGGTTGGGCATGAACGATACCGCAGTGGCCATAGAACCCGGGGTCGCCATCCTCGTTGTGAGTGACCCGAGGGTAGGGGTCAATCTGCAGCACACTAGAGCAACCATCAGGCGCATGGGCCCAAAGGTCGCCGCGGGCATTCCAGATAAATATATCCTCGATGGGTAAATCCAGGCCGTCAGCCAGGCCACAAAGTTCATCCCAAATATTTGGGAAATGGTCATGGACCCACTTTTGCATTTGCGACACAGTGGGGTGTTTGCGCCAAAGCATGAGCTCGGCCCAGGCAGATGTGTGGATCAGGTGTTTGCGGACTGCGTCAGCCCCAAAGGCCCCCAGTTGTTGGCCTAACTCATAAGGGCTACCAGATATCTCAAAGTATTCTAAGCTATTCATTTACTCTACGTGCTGTAAAAAAGAGCGTAAACGCTCGTTGTCTGTTTGGTTGATGAGTTCGTCAGGGCTGCCATCTGCGGCGATTTTGCCATGATCCATAAAAATAATGCGATTAGCCATGCGTTTGGCAAAATCCATTTCGTGGGTGACGACGATCATGGTCATCCCTTCTTCGCCCAGATCCTGCATCACGCGCAAAACCTCGTGGCGCAATTCAGGGTCAAGGGCCGAGGTGGGCTCGTCAAAGAGCATGAGCTTTGGTTTGATGGCCAAAGCGCGGGCAATCGCCACGCGTTGTTGTTGGCCGCCAGAGAGCTCGTTGGGGTAGTGTTGCGCACGTTCGGCTAGACCGACCTTGTTAAGCAGTTCCATGGCCTCTTCGTGTGCCTGGTGGCGGGGTGTTTTGCGAACTTTACGCATACCAAACGTGACATTTTCCAGCGCTGTCATCGTCGGAAACAGATTAAACTGCTGGAACACCATCCCTGCCTCTTGGCGTATTTCGCGTATCTGTTTGCGATTGCCCAGTACACTGAGGCCGTCAACGATTAGATCGCCACCATTGATTTTCTCGAGCACATTGATGCAGCGTAACAAGGTGGATTTGCCTGAACCCGAGGGGCCAATGATCACTGTGACCTCATTGGCATTTAGGTTGAGATTGAGGCCATCTAGTACCACCGTGGGGCCAAAGCTTTTGATCACATCGCGGAACTCGACCATCAGACGAGGGGATTGGGCGGGCTGTTGTGCGGTACTCATAGTATGTGCATCCTTTTTTCAATGAGACGTAATACGAGTGAGAGCACACCAATCATAGCCAGATAAAACAAGGCCACTGCGGTCCAAATTTCAACGGCGCGGAAGTTAGAAGCCATGATTTCTTGGCCTTGGCGAGTGAGCTCGCCTACGCCAATCACAATAAATAGTGAGGTGTCTTTGAGACTAACAATGAATTGGTTGCCCAAGGGTGGAATCATGCGTCGGAATGCCACTGGGCCGACGACAGAGGTCAGTACCTGCCATTCGGGCATGCCCAAGGCCAAACCAGCCTCGTGTAGGCCCTTGGCAACTGATTGAAAACTGCCGCGGACGATCTCGGCAATATAGGCCCCCGAATTGACGACGATGGCAGCAATGGCAGCCGGCAGCGGATCAACGCGTACGCCGATAAGAACGGGTAATGCAAAATAAATAAACATCACCTGCACCACGATTGGCGTGCCGCGTACGAGCCCGATGTAGATAGAGGCAATCAGGTGCAATAGTGGGTTGCCGTAGGCGCGCATCAGGCCTAAAAGAAAGCCGATGATCATCCCGCCAATGAGGCCCATGATGGTGATGTAAATGGTCAGCTTGGCACCCTGCACCAAGGGTGGCAGTGACTCGATGATGACAGACCATTGGAAATCCATGTGGTCCCCCTTATAGAAAGCACTGCAAAAAAATTGGGCATACCAGCCTATGAACTAGGCTGGCGCGCAGAGGGTGTATTATTTGGCAGGTGGTTTGGCATCAAACCATTTGACGTAAATTTCCTCGTAACGACCGTCATCCTTGATTTTGGCTAACGCTTCGTTGACAGGTTCGACCAGCTCGCTGCCCTTGGGAAAGGCTATCCCATATTCATGTGCCAGCATTTGCTCGCCCACTGTTTTAACCCGGCCACCCCCGGCTGATTTGATGTAGTAAAGGACGTTGGGTGTATCGTGCATGGCCGCGTCAACCCGGCCTGTCTGTAGCTCGAGATAGGCGTTATCAATGTTTGGAAACAAGCGCAATTCAGTGCCATCAAAATTATCACGGGCATATTGGGCTGCTGAGGTCCCTGTTTTCAAGGCCACAGTTTTCCCCTCGAGATCTTGGGGGCCAGTGATGTCACTGTCCTTTGCCACCATTAGAATAAAGCCGCTGTCATAATAGCCATCAGAGAAATCAATGGCCTGTTGGCGCTCTTCGGTGATTGTGATCCCCGCTAAGGCAACATCAACGTTATCAGTTTGTAGCGCGGGCAAAATACCACTGAAATCCATGGGGCGTAGCTGATAGTCGAGATCGAGCTCATCAGCTATGAGCGCCCATAGGTCGATGTCGAAACCGACGTATTCATCCCCTTGTTTAAATTCAAAAGGGACAAAGGCTGTATCCACAGCCACAACCAATGGCTGGGCAAAAGCGGCGCCAATGCTAGTTGCAAAACCTAGCACAGCAACGCTGGCCAACTGTAATAAATGTCGTTTCATGGGTGTCTCCTGTGCATGAAAATAAATTTGCGCTAACCACCTAAATGAAAATTTATTTTCATCTTAAAGGGATTTCACACCCCTGTATATAAGGTAAACACCTAGGAAAATACAGAAAAATCGCGCTACGTTGCCCGCTCTATGGCTGACGCTGATACCAGACAAAATCGTAGGTGTAGCCATTCTCAGCCGGTTGGGGTAGGCGTTTGGTCTCTAGCCATTGTGCATCCAAAGCTGGGAAAAAACTATCCCCCGGTACCTCGGCATGAACTTCGGTAGCGATTAGCTCCTGGGCTAAGGGCAAAGCCTGGGCATAGATTTGAGCCCCTCCAATCACACAGATCACCCCCGTGTATTGTTCATGATTTGCCGCCGCACGAATGGCCTGAGCCACATCAGTACAAACGGTCGCCCCAGGTGCCTGGTAGTCGGCATTACGGCTAATTACGTAGTTAGGGCGTCCGGGCAGCGGGCGACCAATGGATTCCCAGGTTTTGCGCCCCATAATAATGGGATGACCCAAGGTGCTCTTTTTGAAATGCGCCAAGTCACTAGGCAAATGCCACGGTAAAGCATTGTCTTTGCCAATACAGCGGTTAGTGGCATAGGCGACGACCAGGCGAATGATTGGTTCTGTGGTGGCTGATTTTTTGGGGTGAGAAGTCATAAAGGAGCTGTCCACAAGTCAAACGGCGACGGGGGCTTTGATATGAGGGTATGGATCGTAATCAACGATTTCAAAATCCTCGAGCTGATAAGAAAAAATATCCTTGGGGTGGCGGTGGATACGTAGCTGAGGATAGGGGCGCGGAGTGCGGGACAATTGCTGCTGCGCCTGTTCCAAGTGGTTGCTATATAGGTGGCAGTCACCGCCAGTCCAGATAAAGTCACCCACCTCGAGACCGCATTGTTGGGCGACCATATGAGTCAGTAGGGCATAGCTGGCAATATTAAAGGGAACCCCCAAAAAGATATCTGCGCTGCGTTGATATAGTTGGCAGGACAGTTGATTGTTGGCCACATAAAATTGGAATAAAGCATGGCAAGGCGGCAGCGCCATATCTTCTATTTGGCCGACATTCCACGAGCTAACAATCAGTCGACGTGAGTCAGGATTGTTTTTAATTTGATCGATTACTTGGCTAATTTGATCAATTTGGCGGCCATCAGGGGCAGGCCATGAGCGCCATTGGACACCATATATGGGGCCTAAATCGCCATTCTCAGCAGCCCATTCGTCCCAGATGGTTACTTTGCGCTCGTTGAGCCAACTAACGTTAGAGTCACCACGCAGAAACCACAATAATTCCGTAAAAATACTGCGTGTATGCAGTTTTTTCGTGGTGATGAGTGGAAAGCCCTGGCGCAAGTCAAAGCGCATTTGATAGCCAAACACAGACCGCGTACCAGTGCCGGTGCGATCGCTTTTTTCTACGCCGTGCTCAAACACGTGGCGCATGAGGGTTTCGTATTGGTCGTAACTCATGGTGGGCTCGTTAGTTGGTTGCTAGGTGCGTATTATTCGTCTGTTTCCGCTGTGTTCTCTACACTAACGGTATAGCTGATGTCGGCTGTCTTGCTGAGTATTGCACTGGCTGAGCAGTATTTGTCATGTGAGAGTTTGACAGCGCGTTCGACAGCCTGCTCAGATAGGTTTTTGCCACGAATGACAAAATCAAATTGAATCCGCGTAAAGACCTTTGGGTCACTTTCGGCGCGCTCAGCTTGGAGGCTGACTTTGCAGTCCTCAACAGCATGCCGACCGCGTTTGAGAATCAATACAACATCATAGGCCGCGCAGCCCCCCGTACCGGCAAGCAAAAGCTCCATCGGGCGTGCAGCGCGATTGTGGCCGCCACCCTCTGGAGCGCCATCCATGGTCACGACGTGACCACTACCTGTGCTGGCGACAAAGAGCATGCCATTTTGATCGTTCCACTGTACTGTTGCTTGCATGGATTCCTCCGGGTGACTGTAAAAAATTCAAAACACCCATTTTAACAGGTTGGCTGCTTGGCAGGCGAGTTAGATTTTCAAGCGCACCGTAATAAGCCGATACTAATTAATTGGTATCCTTGCAGCCGTCCTTAGGCGCGATGTTAAAATGATGCTGTGCAACTACACATAATCACCAGAGGATGTTCGATGACAACACAGCAATACACCCCTTCACCCGCTGATAATGCGAATTCAAATGAGACCATGCAGGCGCCCGCTTTTCAGCGCCAATATGGTGTGCTTGATGGTTTTCTGACTGAGGTCGGGCGTGCGCTCGAGGTGCTCAGCGGTGCCGCGCAGGCAACGCGTCCAAATCCAGCAGCGCGAATGCCACGAGATACCGAAGACACGCTGACCCCCGAACAAAGCCAACATGTTGCCGGTCTGATGCGTGTGAATCATGTGGGCGAGGTCTGTGCTCAGGCTCTCTATCGTGGACAGGCTGCTTTTTGCCGCGATGAGCCTACTCGCGAGTTGCTGTACGATGCAGCGACCGAAGAAGTAGATCACTTAGTTTGGTGTAATGACCGCCTAAAAGAATTAAACAGCCGTCCCAGTGTGTTAAATCCATTGTGGTATACCGCATCTTTTGGGCTTGGGCTTTTGGCCAGTCGTGCTGGGGTAGGGTATAACCTGGGCTTTATGGCCGAGACAGAGCGCCAAGTAGAGCAACACCTAGACAGTCATTTAGAGCGTTTGCCCGTTGATGATCAACGCTCTCGTGCAATCGTTGAGCAGATGAAAACAGACGAAATTGAACACCGCACGACGGCGGAAATGCATGGGGCACGCAAGCTACCTTTCCCTATTCGTTGTGGTATGCGTCTGATGTCCAAGGTCATGACCACAACCGCTTATCGCATTTAAATCAATAGGGGTTGCCTTTTAGAAAGCTAGGGTTTATACTTATAAACATTGCTAGGGTTTACACGGGCTTCCGAGGAAGCCAAACAGTTTTTACCTGATGCAGTGCTCAGTGGTTTTTTTGCATCACATAGATATTTATCTTGCACTGCACAAAAAAATTGACTACACTTTAGTCATCGGATGTTGAGTAGCAGGCAATAGGTAATTACCCTATCACCTGCTCAGGCTCGGAAGACATTTCTTGATGCCCAACATGCCACAGTTGTCTCCTCCACCCTCCTCCTTTGGTGGATTTTGCCCGAGATCTGATGATCTCGGGCTTTTTTTTGTCTGTAAATAGCATAAGAAACAGCGTAGAAAGCAACATAGAAAAAGCCCACCTGTATTGGGTGGGCTTTGTGTTTCCTACAGTCTTTAATTGTTTAAATGCATGTATTGCTGCGGTGCAGCATATTAGTGAAAACCCATGAAAACAAGTTTATAGGGCGCATAACATGCATTTTTAAGAAAGCTGTAGAAAACTAGATTAATCTAGAGCCTTGAGACCAGCTTCGGCGACTTGAGCATCTTGGTGAGGGAGTACGCCGGAAACACCGATACCACCGATCACTACGCCATCGACGATGATGGGTAGGCCACCACCGAGAGGAACGATAGGCATAGACAGAGCAGCGGTGCGCCCGTTATTGACCATGTCCTCGAGGTCTTGGCTGACGCGGCCGCTAATTGCGCTGGTGCGAGCTTTGTCCGGAGCGATGGTAGCGCTCATAGCAGGAGCCCCATCTCCTCTTTGGAACCACAAGAGGTGGCCACCAGCATCTGCAATAGCAACGCTGACTGCCCAGCCTTGTTCTTGTGCTTCGGCCTCGGCTGCTGCACCCATTTTTTTGACGTCTTCCAGGGTGAGTTGTTTGATGGTTTTCATAATGAAAGCTCCTAATTAAAGTAGTGGTTGATTTGAGGGCGTAATCAAAAGCGCCCGAAAATCATTGACATTGGTATGTGTGGGGCCTGTGACGAGCTGTTGATTTAATAAATCAAAAAAGCGATGAGCATCATTTTGATCTAAAAAATGTTGGGGGTTAAACCCCTGATCCCAAGCTTTTTGCAGACTGTGTGGGTCAAACCAAGCACCCGCCACTTCCATGCTGCCATCGACACCATCGGTGTCGGCGGCTAAACCGTACACATGTGCATTGCCCTGCAAGGCAATTAAAGCACCCAATAAAAATTCTACATTGGGGCCCCCTAGACCACGGTTGCGCACGGTTACGGTGGTTTCCCCACCTGATAAAAGTACGCAAGGCGCACCTAAAGGCTGCTGGTAGCGCACAATGCTTTGAGCGATACCGGCCATCACCTTGGCGACCTCGCGTGATTCGCCTTCGATGGCATCCCCTAAAATCAGGCTTTGATAGCCATGTTTTTGGGCGATCTCTGCTGCCGTTGTCAATGAATGTTGCGCGGTCGCGATCAGCTGGCTAGTGACGCGAGTAAAAGCCGATGCTGCAGGTTTTGGGGTTTCGTATTGACCCTGTTCTAAACCTGCGCGTACCTGCGCTGAAATTGGGACATTATAGCGATCAATGATCCTAAGTGCATCCGCGCAGGTAGTAGGATCGGCCACAGTAGGACCCGAGGCGATGTCAATCAGGTGATCGCCAGGTACATCCGAAATAATCAGATTATGGACTTGGGCGGGGGCGCACGCCTGAGCCAAATGGCCCCCTTTGATCGCAGATAGGTGGCGGCGCACACAGTTAATCTCACGAATAGTTGCACCACTATGCAATAAGGCCTCGTGGATGCGTTGCTTTTCCTGGAGGTCGAGCCCGTGAGCCGGCATGCACAGTAGCGAAGAGCCGCCCCCAGAGATCAACATAATGATCAGATCGTCGGCCGTTGCTTGGTCTGCTATTGCCTGTATATGTCGTGCCGCATCTAGGCTGTTTTCATCGGGAACAGGGTGCGCGGCCTGCAAGATTTGTATGTGTTTACAGTCCACCTGATAATCATAACGAGTCACGACTGTACCGCTTAGCGGGCCTGGCCAATGTGCTTCCAGTGTCTGAGCCATCACAGCAGCAGCCTTGCCTGCGCCAATCACATAGGTTTGACCGCGGGTAGGTGGACTGGGTAAATATCGCGGCAGGCAGTTTTCAGGACGAGCAACATCGATCGCTTTGTTTAGCATTTGCTCTAAGACGGCTAGGGGTGCAGCAGCGCTCATGGCGGGTGAATTCCTCGTGGTTGGCTGAGTATTTTAAAATGCTTTGATACGAGCAGCGCGCAGCTGCCCAGTAGCATTGGGTCATTATACGCATTTGTGTGCTTTATCTACCCGATTTATAGGCGTTGTTATTTATACTTGCCCGCTCAAATGACGTAGTAGAATAATGCGGGCATCAGCTTGGCTATGTATGAAGTTGGCTGTGCTGATGACGCTAATGCAGTAATAAATCTTGGGGAGTTCAATGAGCCGTTATACCGAATTTAGGA
>Ga0209487_1001765_pt1 | contig 17938 bp, 14 predicted proteins | sample Poulit2012_FD_187524 | JGI IMG/M metagenome (GOLD analysis project Ga0209487, IMG submission 187524) | Agricultural soil microbial communities from Georgia to study Nitrogen management - Poultry litter 2012 (SPAdes) (version 2) | ecosystem: Environmental > Terrestrial > Soil > Agricultural land...
GATGCGCCCGACCACTCGCGTGAGCCAGCCGCCGAGGTTGTCGATCCGCTCGTTGCGGTGACGGTCCAACCGCAGCCACGCCTCCTGCACGGCGTCCTCGGCCTCCGCGGTCGAGCCCAGGATGCGCGTGGCCACCGCCCGCAGGTGGCCACGACGGGCCTCGAACGCTGCGGACAAGTCGTGGTGGCCGGCCCCGGTGGTGTCGTCGTTCGTCCCGGAGGTGCCGTGGTCCCTCGAGGGGCCGCCGTCGTTCGTCGCGGAGGTGCCGTCCATCGTCGTTACCTTCCTGTGCCGCGACCCGTCATCACCATGACGCGCCCGGACGGGCGAGGTCACATGGAAAGGACACGATCGTGAATACAGCATTGTGGATCATCGCCGGCGTGCTGGCCATCACCTATGTGGGATGTGGTGCCGCCCAGATCCTGGTGCCGAAGGACAGGTATCGCGGCCTGCGTGGAAGCAGTCAGCACTGGGCCGACGATTTCCAGCCAGGACACCTCACAGCCATCGGCACCCTCAAGATCATCGGCGCGATCGGGCTCGTGCTGCCCCCGCTGGCCGGTCTCCCTCCGGTCCTCTCGCCGCTGGCGGCGTGCGGGCTCATGCTGGTGATGGCCGGCGCGGCCACCACCAGGTTCCGGCGCTGCGAGTGGGCCTACATGGCGGTGGACGTCGTCTTCCTCGCGGCCTTCGCCTTCCTGGCCTGGGGTCGCTTCGCGCTCGCGCCGTTCGCAGGCTGATCTCTCCCGGGGCCCTGGGCCCGTGCGAAGGCGGGGCCGGCCCGTCAGGATTCGGTGCCGGCGCTCCATCAGCTGAGCGGATCCTGCTGCCCGCATCTCGCGATGCCCTCTCGCAGAACGGAGCCGGGACCCGGCGCTCGCCCGGCCGGAGCGATAGGATCCCGAACGGAGCGCGACGCCGGGCCCCCGCCGCTGGGCCCCGGTGCCGGCCGTGCGATCGACGTATGGTCCGGTCCCGCGTGTACGACGTCGTGCGCCGCTGCCGACCGGCCGGGTCTCCCGGCACGGGAAGGAGGAGGTCAGACCGATGGAGCTGTTCCAGCATTTCTTCACGTCGTCGACCTCGGTGGAGTTCACCGCGCTGCTGGCGACCCTGGTGCTGTGCTCGCTCATCGGCCTCGAACGTCAGGTGCGCCAGAAAGCGGCCGGGCTCCGCACCAACGTCCTGGTCGGGATGGGCTCGTGCACCTTCACGCTGGTCTCGGGGTTCGGGTTCGCCACACTGCTGGGCAGCGAAGTCGTCCTGGACCCGTCTCGGATCGCCGCCCAGGTGGTCTCCGGCATCGGCTTCCTGGGCGCCGGGGTGATCTTCAAGGGCAACGATGTGGTCCGGGGCCTGACCACGGCCGCCACGGTCTGGGTGTCGGCCGCCGTCGGGATGGCCGCTGGCGCGGGCATGCTCGCTCTCGCGGTGACGCTGACCCTGTTCCACCTGCTCACGTTGTTCGTCCTCAGCCCGCTGGTGCGACGGATCCCGACCCCCGACCGGTATCGCTTCGTCGAGGTCGCCTACGAGGACGGCGCCGGAGTGCTGCGCGCTGTGCTCGGCGCGGCCACATCCATGGGTTTCTCCTCCTCGATCGAGCGCACGCGCCGCATCGACGAGGACGGCCGGGCACTGGTGATCGTCTCCACCCGCTTCCATGGACGCCCGCCGCTCAGCGAGCTCGTGCCGCGCCTGATGGATGTCCCGGGAGTCCGGTGGGTCTCGGTGCGCAGCGACGAGGACAGCGACGAGGACCACGGGGCCTGACGGCCGCTGCCGAGCCCGGCCCTCGCGCCGACACGGGCTATGGGCCGCGAGGTCGCTGCTGACCGCATCGCTCCGGACGGCTGACCGCTGGCTCCGCACCCCTCCGCGGACCCGGCACCCCACCAAGTACCGAAGGGGCGCCTTTGCACGTACCGTCCCCTCATGAGGACCATCCACCGTCACACGAGGGAGAACCCGCTATGACCACGATCGACTTCGAGGGCCACACCCCCCAGGTGCCCGAGACCGCCTGGGCGGCGCCGAACGCCACCCTGATCGGCAAGGTGACGCTGAGCGAGCGCTCCAGCGTGTTCTACACCAGCGTGCTGCGCGGAGACATGGAGGCCATCACCATCGGCGAGCGCTCCAACCTCCAGGACGGCTGCGTCGCCCATACCGACCCCGGTTTCCCCGTGACCGTCGGGGCCGGCGTCTCCGTCGGGCACAGAGCCGTGCTGCACGGCTGCACCATCGAGGACGACGCCCTGATCGGGATGGGCGCCGTGGTGCTCAACGGCGCCCGAGTGGGCGCCGGCAGCCTGATCGCGGCCGGCGCCGTGGTCACCGAGGGCATGCAGATCCCGCCCGGCTCGCTGGTCGCCGGCGTCCCCGCCAAGGTCCGCCGCGAGCTGGCCGAGGAGGACATCGAGGGACTGCGCGAGAATGCCCGCACCTACGTCGAGCTGGCGGCGAAGCATCGCGAGGCGACCGCCTGACCCGTCGGCCCCGACGGGGCAATCGACACCCTCGGCCCCGTCGGGCCCATCGACGCCCTCGGCCCGGGTGATGCCCTGGCAGCAGGACGGGCCATCACGCCGGGCCGGGCCGTACGTATCCTGCGCGGATGATCCGCCATCATCCACAGTCCCCGGTCGGCCCGGCGATGGCCGCGATGCTGATGCTGCTGACCGTGTTCGGGCCGCTGTCGATGGATCTGTACCTGCCCGTGCTGCCGGAGCTGGCCCGCGACCTCGAGGCACCCGCCTCGGCCGCGCAGCTGACCGTCACCGCCTGCCTGATCGGGCTCGCCAGCGGCCAGCTCGTCGCCGGGCCGCTGTCGGATCGCTTCGGCAGGCGCCGGCCGCTGATCGTCGGCATCCTCGCCTACATCGCCGCCTCCGTGCTGTGCGCGTTCAGTCCCGGTATGATCACGCTGGTCCTCGCCCGCTTCGCGCAGGGATTGGCCGGCGCCACCGGCATCGTGATCGCTCAGGCCTCCGGCCGTGACGTCTACGAGGGCGGCGCCCTGATCGCCTTCTACGCCCGCCTGACCGGGCTGGGCGGCTTCGCCGCGATCGTCGGCCCCCTGCTGGGCGGCCAGCTGGCGCGGATCATGGACTGGCGCGGGGTGTTCCTGGTGCTCGCCGGGATCGGTGTGCTGCTGCTGATGGCGACCCTGGTGATCTTCACCGAGACCCATGCTCCGCACCGCCGGACCGGGGTGGGGGCGGGCACGACCCTGCACAATTTCGTCCACCTGCTCGGTGACCGCCCCTTCCTGTGCCTGGTGCTGGTGATGGGGCTGGTCCATGCCGCACTGTTCTCCTACGTGGCCGGGGCGACGTTCATCCTGCAAGAGACCTACGGCCTGTCCCCGCAGGGGTACTCCTACGCCTTCGGGGTCAACTCTTTGGGCGTGATCGTGTTCAGCCAGCTCGGCGGCCGGGCCGCCCGGCGCTGGGGAGAGCGCCCGGTGATCGGGTTCGGCATCACCGTCCTGGCCGTGAGCGGTCTGGGACTGCTGGCTGCGGGCCTGCTGGAACTGCCCGTGGCAGCAGTGCTGATCTTCCTGTTCGCCCTGGTCGCAGCGGTCTCCGCGACGGCGCCGCCCCTGACTGCGCTGGCACTCGGCGCGCACCCGGAGATGGCCGGGACCGCTTCCTCCCTGCTGGGCATGGCCCGCTATGGCTTCGGGGGGGTCGCGGCCCCGCTGGTCGGGCTCGGAGGAGCCGGTGCGGTGATCCCCCTCGGCGTGCTCACGGTGACCGTCGCCGCCCTCGCCGCCCTGGCCGCGGCCGCCGGGCACTCACGCGCCCAGCCCAGCACCTGACGCCAGAGCCCACCACGGCCGCGCACGCCCCATCTGCCACCGCGGCCGGGCACGGGGCTGAGTACACGATCGTCGATCCCCGTGCCGCCGATCTCGACGTGGGATCAGTCCGTACTCGACCCCCACTCGTCAGGTACGCCTCGATGGCGACGGATGGTGTCATCGCAGCTCATCGGCATTGATGAATTTATCGTCGCGTGCTGGCGTTGATAGATTTATCAGCAGCAGGCAGTGCTGACGGGCTCATCCGGCATGGTGAGCGGACGTATCCTGCCTCGATGACCGTCTCCGCCGACCTGATCCGCGAGCTGCCGAAGGTGGCGCTGCACGACCACCTCGACGGCGGGCTGCGGCCCGCGACCGTGCTCGACCTGTGTCGTGAGCACGGCATCATCCCACCCGCCGGGTCGGCCGGCGCGGTCGCCGACTGGTTCCACGCCGCCGCCGACTCCGGTTCCCTGCCCGCGTATCTGTCGACTTTCGAGCGCACCGTAGCGATCATGCAGACCGCGCCCGACCTGCGGCGCATCGCCCGCGAGTTCGTCGAGGACATGGTCGCCGACGGCGTCGTCTACGCCGAGACCCGCTGGGCGCCCCATCAGCACACCGAGGGCGGGCTGTCCCTGGAGGAGGCGGTCCAGGCCGTCCAGGACGGGCTCGACGAGGGCGTGGCCGCGGCCCGGGCGACCGGCCGGCACATCGTGGTCGGCCAGCTGCTGGCCTACCTGCGCCATCTCGACCCCAGCGATGACCTGGTGGAGATCGCACGCACCCGCCGCGAGACCGGCGTGGTCGGCATCGACCTGGCCGGCCCCGAAGCAGGTTTCCCCGCCTCGCGGTTCCGCGCCCAGTTCGAGCTGGCCCGCCGCGCCGGGGTGCGTGTGACCATCCATGCCGGCGAAGCCGACGGCCCCTCCTCGATCGCAGACGCGCTGGACTGCGGGGCCGAACGCATCGGCCACGGCGTGCGCCTGGTCGAGGACATCGACGGCAAGACCTTCGGGCCGGTGGCCGAGCGGGTGCACCGCGAGCGGATCTGTCTGGAGGTGTGCCCCAGCTCGAACCTGCAGACCGGCACCGCGGCCGACATCCCGACTCACCCCGTCGGCCGCCTGCACGACCTCGGCTTCGCCCTCGCCGTCAGCTCGGACAACCGGCTGATGAGCCGCACCCGCACCTCCCGCGAGCTGGCCCTCACGGCCGAGGCCCACGGCTGGGGACTGCAAGCGCTCGAGACGATCGCGTTGACCGGTCTCGAGGCCGGCTTCGCCCCACAGGAGACACGGCGGGTGCTGCGCGAGGAGATCGTGCTGCCCGCATTCAGGGCGGCTCGATAGCCCTCTCGCGTCGCCGCCTCCCAGTGGACCCGCGCGTCGGGGCACTCATCGAAACCGAAGGGTTCCCGTCAGACCGAGCGCTCTCCACACCCGCCGAGGCCGCGTCGTTCGAACTCCTGGGCCAACACTGCCAGCGCATCGTCGCTGTCCAACGCACCGACCATGACGCGCTGGGCCAGGCCGTCCCCCAATGCCAGCAGGGCCAGGGCCTCGCGTTCGGTGCGGGAGCCCGCCCCGTCGGCCCCGACCTCGGACCCGTCGGCCCCGCCGCCCCTCTCCGCCCGGGCGGCGTGCAGCAGAGCGGTCGCCTCCGTGCAGGCGGTGTCGACGGCACCGGTGATGATCTCCCGCAGCGCCGGCTCCGAGACAGATTTCGCGAGGTAGGCGTACCAGACCGCCACCCCGATGCGCCGCGGCGGCGTGCTGGGAATGGGCGAGGTCACCAGGTGCCACAGCGTCAGGCACGGCCCCGCGCCGTCAGGGACCTCGGCGTACTGGTCCTCGGCGGCGCCGACGATCTGGGCGCAGCCCTCCCGGATCAGCTCCTCCTTCGAGGTGAAATAGTGCTGGATGCGGCCGATGGAGACCCCCGCCGCTTCGGCCACGGCCCGGAAGCTGACGCTGTCCAGGCCTTTCTCATGGATGACCGCCCACAGTGCATAGACGATCTCGGTGCGGCGCGCGGCATGGTCGACGATCCGGGGCATGCCCAGGACTTTACAGTACGAACAACTTGCCTCAGCATTACGATATGAACGTACTGGACAAGGGATCGGGGCCCGGCACCCCGCCAGAGCCCGATGCCGCATCGGGACCTGGCACCCCATCAGAGCCCGACGCCCCTGCGGATGCCCCGGATGCGTCGCGCCGGGAGCGCCGCCGGGCTCGTACGCGGCGGCGGCTTGGGCGCGGCGGGATCGCGGTGGTGATCGTGCTGGCGCTGATCGGTGCCTGGAGCAGCTGGGGCTGGCTGACCGCCACCCCCGAAGCCGGCCATTTCCGCAGCACGGAGGGCCGCGACGCCTACCTGCACGCCTACGAGGAGTCCTTCGAGGCGCTCCCGGAGCCGTCCTCGACCCACGATCTGCGCACCAGTTACGGGATCGCGCGAGTGTACGAGTGGTCGAGCCCGCAGACGGCAGAGGCCAAACCGGTGGTGCTGGTGCCCGGCCGTGCCTCCGGGGCGCCGATGTGGGCCGAGAACCTGCCGGCACTGGCCGCCGAGCATCCCGTGTTCGCCTTCGACATCATCGGCGACGCCGGGATGTCCGTGCAGTCGGTGCGGTTCTCCGACTTCGACGAGCAGGCCGAATACATCGATGACCTGATGGCCCAGATCGCCCCGGACGGTGCCCACCTCGTAGGCCATTCCTTCGGGGGCCGGCTCTCGGCCTCCTTCGCCCTCGCCCACCCCGAGGACGTGCTGTCGCTGACCCTGCTGGAGCCGGCCCTGACCTTCGCGAGCCCGCCACTGGGCATGCTGGCCTGGACCGGGGTCACCTTCATCCCGGGGCTGCCGGAGCCGGTCAAGCACCGGGCCCTGAGCGAGATCGGCGGGGAGCCCTACGACCCCGAGGACCCGATGGCGCAGATGATCGAGGCCGGCACCGAGCACTACAAAGCCGCGCTCCCCCAGCCCGATGTGCTCACAAAGCAGCAGATCACCGCTCTGGAGGTCCCCACGTATGTCGCGATCGGTGAGCACAGCTCCCTGGCCGGGGGTCAGCGCGCCGTCGAAGGGGCCTCGGCCCTGCCCGACGCCACGGTCGAGGTGTGGCCTGACACCACGCATTCGCTGCCGATGCAGGCCGGCGAACCGCTGAACCGCACCGTGCTCGAGCACCTCGACACCCACTCCGGCGGGCAGTAGGCCGACCGGAGACACCAGTGCCCGGCGGCGCCGGTACCGGAATCAGCGCCCGACGGCGGCCCGGGATCAGCGCCCGACGGCGGCGCCGGTGCCGGAATCAGCGCCCGACGGCGACCCGGAATCAGCGCCCGGCGACGGCCCCGGTACCGGAACCAGCGCCCGGCGGCGGCCCCGCCATCCCGGCTGTCGGCGAGATTCAGCCGAGCTGCTCACCGAGCTCCTCCCACAGCGGCGGGGCCATCTGCTCGCTGAACCGGGCGGTGAGGTGGTGCCCGTCGCGGTAGACCAGCGTGTTGCCGATGATCGTGGGACAGGTCTGGTCATTGCACAGGTACGAGGTCATGTCCACGTACTGCGCACCCCCGCTGTCCGCAGCGGCCTGCTCGGCCTCGATCAGCTCCGGGGACAGGGCGTCCGCCGCGGTCTCCGAGCACTCGCCGGCATCGTCCAGCTCCTCGGACAGGCACACCGACGGCGACTCGCCCTGATCGGGGACGTCGGCGAGCACCGCCACCTCGGGTCCATCGATGCTGGCGATGGTCGACTCCATCCCCTGCCGCCACCGCGCGGGGAAGTCGTCATTGCCTCCCTCCAGCTCGAGCTCGCCCCCGGCGTAGTTGGCCATGACCACCAGCTCGGGCTGCTCCTCGTCGATGCGCTCCAGCACGCCCTGGCGCCACTGATCGCATTCGGCGTACTCCACACCGTCCAGAAGCAGCGGCAGATCCGCGGAGTAGCACGAGCTCTTGGTGTTGGTGTCCAGCCGGATCTTCCCTTCCTCGGCGAGCTTCGCCAGCGCCGGATACCAGGAGGCGGCGTGGGAGTCGCCGAACAAAAACACCAGGGGCGCCTCCGGGTTGTCGCCGATCTGACAGCCGCTGGAGTCGGTGCTCCCCTGGTCGCGGTGGCAGTCGTTGGAGTAGATGACGGGGTTGTCGGACTCCGCGTCCTCGAGCGAGGGCGTGAGGTTGGCCGGCACGAAGTCGGTGCCGGCCGGGTCCGCGGTCAGCTCCTCCTGCGATGCCGTCTGCTCGCTGGCGGTCTCGGCCTGGGAGGTGGCCAGGTGGGTGCCGCCGGCGGTCGCGATCAGAGCCATCGAGGCGGTGAGTGCGACCGCCCCGGTCAGCAGCGGCCGACGGTTCCTCAGCCCGGGCCAGGCGATCACCGGGCGCTCGACGAAGCGGTACAGCAGCCACGCCAGCGGGATCGCCACCGCCCCCAGCAGCAGCCGCACCGCTTGGGAGAGCGTGACATCGTCCCCGGCGGCGACCTGCGGGATCACCTGCAGCGGCCAGTGCACCAGGTACAGCGAATAGGAGATCGCGCCGATCACCTGGAAGGGGGCCAGGCTCAGCAGGCGGTTGGCGTGCAGGCCCCCGGGCGCGCCCCCGCCGACGATCATCAGCGCCGTGGCGATCACCGGGAGCGCGGCGGTGTAGCTGGGGAACGGGGTGGACTCGTCGTACAGCACGCCGACCGCGATCAGGGCCGCCAGGCCCACCCAGGCCAGCAGGCCGACACCCGGTCGCTGCAGCCAGCGCGCCCCCGTGCGCATCAGGAACGCGACCAGCGCCCCCGCGCCGAGCTCCCAGGCCCGGGTCGGCAGGGAGAAGAACGTCCAGGGCTGCGAGATCTCCATCCAGACCACGCAGGCGATGAAGGAGGCCAGGGTGAGCACCGCGACCGCGTACAGCAGGCGGCGCTCACTGCGCCGGACCAGCCAGAAGCCGAGCGTGAGCAGCGCGGGCCAGAACAGGTAGAACTGCTCCTCGATGCCCAGGGACCAGTAGTGCTGGAACACCGAGGGGCTGGTCTCGGCCAGGTACTCCGTGCCCTCCACCGCGAACAGGAGGTTGGGCACGTACAGCGCGGTCGCCACCGCCCCCTCGAACACCTGGGTCATCAGCAGCGGCGGCATCCACAGCCATGCCGCCACCACGGTGAGGCCGGCGACCAGCAGGGAGGCCGGCAGGATCCGCCGTGCACGCTTGGCGTAGAAGCTGGCGAAGGGGATCCGGCCGTGGGTCTGGAGGGATTCCAGCAGGTGGGTGGTGATCAGGAAGCCGGAGATCACGAAGAAGACATCGACGCCGACGAACCCGCCCGAGAGGGTCTGCACCCCGGCGTGGTAGAGCACCACGAGCATTACGGCGATCGCCCGCAACCCCTGGACATCCGGGCGGAAGCTGGACTTCTTCCCGGCGCGGGGAGCCTGCTGGGCTTCGGCGACAGCGGTCACGCTTCTCCCTCTGATCGTGACGACAGATCACGGAAGTGTAACGGGTGCGCCGCGCTGGTCGGGAATCGTCGGCCACCGCGCTGCGGGAATCGTCGGCCACATGGACCACGGCCGTGGGTCGCAGCGATCACCCGCACCTGCGCAGCGCCCCTCATGCCAGCCGGCGCCGCTCCCAGGCGGGTCCGAGATCACGCTCGATGCTCCCCCGCTGCGCGACTGCGAGGGTGCCGGTGGCGCGGGTGAGAGCCACGTAGAGCGTCGCGACCCCGTGCTCGGCCTCGATCCGGTCAGGGTCGTGGACCAGCACGTGGTCGAACTCGAGGCCCTTCGCGGCCATCGGTGGCAGCACCACCAGGTCCTCGCGCAGATCGTCGTCGGAGGCGGAGGTACCGCTCGCCGTGAGCGCGGCCAGCACCGATTCGGGGCGCGGGCTGATGATCGCGCGCTGGCCGGCCCGGTCGGATCGCGCCCAATCCGTGATCTGCTCGCTCTCGTCGAGGTCCCCGTCGGCCAGCACCGGCTGCGTCCCCGAGCGGCGGACGGCGTCGATCGCGCGCGCATCCGGGCGCAGCTGACGCAGCAGCGGCTCGACCGCCTCGACCAGCTCCCGCGGAGAGCGGTAGCAGATCGTCAGCTCCTCCTGGCGGGGCGCGGTGCGCAGCGCCGTGAGCCGATCGACCCAGGTGGTGGTGGACAGCGGCGCGGAGGTCTGGGCGATGTCCCCGACCACGGTCATCGAGCGGGTCGGGCAGCGGCGGGCCAGCATGCGCCACTGCATCGGCGTGAGCTCCTGGGCCTCGTCGACGATCACATGGCCGTAGACCCAGCTGCGGTCGGCGAGCGCGCGAGTGGCGAGATCGCGGGTGTCGACCTCCGCGTTCTGCGCGGCCAGGTCCTGCGCGGAGACCCGTCCCGTCAGACCCGGGGTCGAGGCGATCACACGCTGAGCGTGAGCGAGCTGACGCTCATGCACGCGCTCGGCCGCCGCGCGCTGGTCGGAGTCGTCCTGGCCCAGCAGCTCGGCCGCCTCGTCCAGCAGGGCCACATGCGCATCGGTCCACCCGCCCTCGGCGCTGCGTGCGAGCAGCTCACGGTCCGCTGCGTCCAGGTGCGGGGCGTCCTTCTCGAGGCCGCCGTCCAGCAGACCGGTCACGGCTTGCTCCGCGGTCAGGTGCGGCCACAGGGCATCGAGCTCGCGGCCGACGTCCGGATCGGCTGCGAGCTCAGCGCGCAGCTGGCGCCGGGTGAGGTCTTCTTCGGCACCCGGGTCCTGCCCCTCCTGCGTCGGCATCAGGGAGTCGGAGTTGCGTTCGAGCGCGGCATCGACCCGGCGCACCTCGTCCTCGAAACCTTCCTCGACGTCTCGCAGCATCTGCGCATCCAGGCCCATCACGAGGTCTGTGAGCTCATCCAGCATCTGCTCGACGAAGATCTCGCGGGCCAGGTTGTGGTGACGGTCCAGCTTCTGGGCCCGGTCCGTGCAGAGCGCGATGGTCTCGCGGTCGATCATCACCTCGTCGCCGTCCCAGGTCACCACGTGGCCCTGCGGGCCGCTCGCGCCCTGCAGACCGGTGAGATGGGCGGAGAGCGCCTCGGCCATGCGCTCATCGCCCAGCAGACGCGCGACCTCGGGCGAGGCCGCGCCCGGCGGGTCCTGCCCGGGCAGCAGAGTCTCGATGGTGCTGGTGACGACGTTGGTCTCCCCCAGCGCCGGCAGCACATCCCCGATGTAGTCCAGGAACCTGGCGTTGGGGCCGATGATCAGCACTCCGCGGCGCAACACCTCGGGGTAGCGGTACAGCAGGTAGGCGGCTCGGTGCAGAGCCACCACCGTCTTGCCGGTGCCGGGCGCCCCTTGCACCACGAGCACCCCGCTCTTGGGGGCGCGCACAATCGCGTCCTGCTCGGCCTGCAGGGTCGCGACCGCCTCGTGCATGCGGCCGTCGCGGGAGGTGGTCAGCGCCCGCAGCAGGGCACCCTCGCCGACCACGTCGGAGGCGAGGCCGTCGGCATCCGGACCATCGCTGCCTGCGGAACCGCCGTCGCCCGGGTCGAAGACGTCGTCGTCGACCCGGACCACGCGCCGCTCCTCGAGCGTGATGTGCCGGCGGCGGGTGAGACCCCGCGGCTCGTGCGCGGTCGCGGCGTAGAAGGGCTCGGCGGCCGGGGCGCGCCAGTCGATGATCAGCCGCTCGTCACCATCACGCAGACCGGCCGGCCCGATGTGCAGACGCCGCCCGTCGGCGCGGTCGAGGCGCCCGAAGCACAGCTTCGGCTCGGCATGCATCAGGGCGCTGCGGCGGGCGCTCAGCCGGCGCACCTCGGCATCTCGTTCGGTCAGCGCGGTCGCGTCGTCGGCGCCCCGGGCGAGCGTTGCTTCCTCCTGTCCCTGCAGACGGTCCAGCTCGGCCTCGAGGACCGAGTAGGCGTGGTCGATGTGGTGCTGCTCTGCCGCGATCTGGTCGCTGACGGGCAAAGGCCGGCTCCGTTCCTGCGCGCGAAAGCACGCCGACGTCGGTCGGGGGTTCGGTTGGGGGAAGGCGGATCCTACGCCGGGGTCGAGCCTCGCGCAAGGGTCATGTGCTCTGGCCTGGGTCCCCTGCGATGGCCCAGGACTATCCACTGGCGTCATGCGCGCACGTTTTGCGATATGTCCATTACGTGCGCACATGGCGCCAGAGGATTCGAGTTCGGGATCCGTGCACGGAAACTCTGGAGCCCTCCCCGTCAGCGCCCGGTGACCTCTTCCAGGATCTCCAGATAGCGGCGCGCGAGCAGCTCGTCGTCGGCGTTGTCGGCCACCCACCGGCGGCCCGAGCCGTTGATCGCGGTCTGCGTGCGGTCCGCAGCCAGGCGCCGCCACAGCTGGACCAGGGCGTCCTCGTCCTCCGGGCGCAGCACGTCGCCCGCGCCGGCCTCGCGGACCACGTCGGCCGCCTCCCCCTCGAGCAGGGCGGTGATGTGGCGGCCGGTGGCGAGGATCTCGTAGAGCTTGGAGGGGACGGTCCAGGCGAACGGCGCCCAGTTCCGCAGGGAGACGATCACCGTGTCCGCCCAGGCGTACTGCGCGCCCACCTCGCGGTGCGGGATGCGGGGCAGCACTTCTACCGGGGCGCTGAGCTCCTCGGTGAGCGCGGCGAGCGCGGTGGCCTGCACGCCGTGGCCGAGCAGCCGCACCCGCAGGGCCGTGCCCTCCTGGTGCAGTCGGGCCGCGGCGCGCACCACGATCTCCAGGCCCTGGGACCGGCCCATATTGCCCAGGTACAGGCAGCGCAGCTCGGACCGCTCGCCGGGTACGCGCTCGTGCTGGGCACGCACCGCGTTCAGATCGGTGCCGTTGCGCACCACCTCCACGCGGTCGATGCCGCGCTCGACGAGGACGTCGGCGAAACGGTCTGTGGTGGTCACCACCGCCTGGGCGCCGCGCTGCCAGCCAGTGACGTTCTGATGGACCTGCCCCTTGGCGAGCACCACGGCCCATCTGCTGGCTCGGCGCAGCAGGCCCGGGTGCGGGGCGTGGGCGACCTCGGCGGGGATCGCCCCGGCCGGGCCGACATGGGTGACCAGGTCCGGCCAGGCATCGCGCATCTCCACCACCAGGGGGATCTGCCAGCGTGCGGCCAGGACTCGTCCCACCATCAGGGTGGGGATGGCGGGGGCGGTGGCGATCACGACGTCGGGCCGGTGCTCGGGGCGGGCGAAGCGCGCCAGCAACCGGCGCAGCGCGTCCCCGGCGGCGATCAGATGGTCGGCGGTGCGGGAGAAGATGTCGGTCCGGTGGGGAAGGTAGGCGGTGCGCAGCACCGTCTCCCCGTGGGCGCCACGCTCGATGTCGCCGACGTGGTGGGTGCGGCGCTGGGCGGGAGTGGGGCGTCCGCCCGGGTAGTGCGGCACCGGGGCGGCGACGGTGACCTGGTGCCCGGAGGCGATGAATCGCTGCACCAGCGCCGACCAGCGGCGCTGCGGGGCCCCGAACTCGGGCGCGTAGTAGTGGGTCAGCAGCAGGATCCTCATCCGGCGGCCGCCTCCTCGCGGTGGGCCAGCTGCAGGACTCTCATCCGGTGGCCGCCTCCTCGATGCCCAGTTCGCGGGCGGCGAGGCGGAGCTGCTCGGGCGTGGCGTGGTCGGTGTCGGGGGCACTGATCCCGGCGCGCACGGTCATCGAGTCCACCCTCAGATGCACGGCGGTGTCCTGCCCCTGGGGCGCATCGCCCGGCGTGGTCAGAGCATCAGCGGCCCGAGTTTCGGTGGTCGGAGCAGCAGCGGCGCGTGGTCCGTGGTCGGCCCGGCCCCCCTCGGGGGAGCCCCCATCAGCCCGGCCCCCGTCGGCTGGAGCCCCATCGGCTGGGCCCCCGTCGGCCCCGTCGGCCGGAGCCCTATCCGCTGGGCCCCCGTCGGCCTGCGCCCCGTCGGCCCCATCCGTCGCGATGCAGGGCCCGTCGACCCCCTCGGTGGCCAGATCCGCGATCGCGGCAGCGGGGATCAGCACGGTACGGGGCGACAGCTGCCCGGGCTTCACGGTGATCGCGGCGAACTCGCCGGAACGGTCGTGGAGGTAGATGTCGCGCACGCGACCGACCAGCTGCCCATCGCTGCCGCGCACCACTGCTCCTGGCAGCACCCTGGTCCTCATGCTTCTCCTCCCGGGCGGCATGGCATCACACTATGCCCCCGGCTCTGATGGCGTCAGCCGACGATGTAATGGCGGACGAAGGCGTGCACGTCGGCGACCGGCTCGGCCTTCTCCACCCGCTGCAGGGCACGCACCGACCGCTCCCGCACCGCCAGGGACAGCAGCAGCGAGAAGGTGGATCGGGCCACGAAGGTGGGGTCGGCGCCGTCGGCGAGCTGCCCGCGTGTGTCGAAGGCCTGCAGCACCTCCTCCAGCACGTGCTCGTGCACCAGCCGCAGCCGCGCGATGCGGTACCGGCCGGGATGCTTGGGGTTGACGACCTCGGCGGAGAGCGTGGCCAGCAGGCCCATCAGGTGGTTCTTCGGGTTCCAGGGGCCGCCCAGGGCCGCATCCAGCGAGGCTTCCGAGATGCCGATCTGCTCGATCGAGTCCAGCAGCCCCTGCGCGTGATCCTCCATCCGGTCGATCACCGCGCTCAGCAGCGCATCCTTCGACGCGAAGTGGTGCAGCATCCCCGGATGCGAGATCCCCACCTCGCGGGAGATGTCGCGCAGGCTCGAGCCGTGGTAACCGCGCTCGGCGAACAGTCGCGCGGCCCCGTCCAGGATCGCCTCGCTCCGCGTCTGCGCCGCCGGGGCGGGCGTGCGGAGCGGCTCGGGCGGGCTGGCCGGGATGGCGGGCTCATCGGCCGATGGTCGCCTCGCCGGTAGGCCCGGGCCTTCCGGCCTTCCCGGGCGCACCGGGGCGGCCGGGTCGGACCGACCGGGCGCGGGGGCGGCCGGATCCGTCGGGGCTGGATCCCCGCCGGCCGGATCGGTCTGGCTGCCATCCGGGGCCTGCTCGACGGTGCCGACCTCGTGCGTCCGGACCGGGCCGGCGGGCATATCGATCGAGTCCAGTGTCCGCAGCACACGCGCGAGCGGGTCATTCGGCGCCGAAGCCGTCTGGTTCTCGAAGGACTCCTCGCCCGCCCGATCGGAGAGCGTCACCGCGGGAGAGACCGGCCCGGGACTCTTGGTGCTCATGCCCGGGGCCTGCGCGGACGGACTGATGCCATGCGCAGACGATCCGGCATCCGACGCACGGGGGTCGGCATCCGCCGCTCGGGGCCTGGGGTCCGCCGCGCGGGATCCGGCATCCGACGTGGAAGAGCCCGCTCCCCCGTCGGACTCGCCGTCGGCCGAAGACGCCGTGTCGTCGGATCGAGATGCAGCGTCCGCGGCCCGAGGACCGGACTTCCCGTCGGTACTCACCGTTATGCCTCCTGTGCGACCAGCTCCGTGATCTGGATGGCGTTCAGCGCCGCGCCCTTGCGCAGGTTGTCGGCGACCGCGAACAGCACCAGGCCCTTGCCTTCAGGTACAGAGTAGTCCTCGCGGATGCGGCCCACGAAGGTTCCGTCCTTTCCGGCCGCATCCAGCGGCGTGGGCAGGTCGGTCACGGCCACGCCCTCGGCCGCCTCGAGGACCTCACGGGCCCGCTCGGGGCTGATCGGCCGATCGAACTCGGCGTGGATCACCGCGGCGTGCCCGGTCATCACCGGCACCCGTACGCAGGTGCCCGCCACCGGCAGCTCGGGCAGCTCGAGGATGCGACGCGACTCGTTGCGCAGCTTCTGCTCCTCGTCGGTCTCCCCGGTGCCGTCATCGACCAGGCCGCCGGCCATCGCCAGCACGTTGAAGGCGATCGGAGCGACATAGGTGCTGGGCGAGCCCAGATCCACGGCCGAGCCGTCCAGGGCCAGCTCCTCCATCCGATCGGCGCCGGCGCGGACCTGGCTGGCCAGCTCGGCCACCCCGTCCACGCCCGAACCGGACACGGCCTGATACGTGGCGACCTTCAGCCGCGCCAGACCCGCCTCGGCGTGCAGAGCCTTCAGGGTGGGCATCGCCGCCATCGTGGTGCAGTTGGGGTTGGCGATGATCCCCCGCGGACGCTCGGCCATGGCCTGCGGGTTCACCTCGGCCACCACCAGCGGCACCTGCTCGTCGCGGCGCCAGGCCGAGGAGTTGTCGACCACGGTCGCCCCGGCCTCGGCGAAGCGCGGGCCCAGTGCCTTGGAGGTCGAGCCCCCGGCCGAGAAGATCGCGATGTCGACCCGGTGGCCCTCGGAGGTGATGTCGGCCGTCTCGGAGTTCTCGACGACGAGGTCGAGACCCGCGTAGGAGATGGTCTTGCCGGCGCTGCGTGCGGAGGCGAAGACGCGGACGGCGCTGTGCGGCACCGCGCGCGACTCCAGCAGGCTCAGCAGCACGCGGCCCACCTGGCCGGTCGCGCCGACCACGCCGATGACCGGCCCGTCGGCCCGGTAGCCGGGGGTGGCGGTGAAGTCGGGTGCCTCGCCGGGGGCGGTGCCGGCCGCGGAAGAATCCGCTCCGGGGCCGGCGCCGGTCACGGCCGCATTGTTCGCGATGCCTGCGGCTCGGATGCTGTCGTCGGTGCTCATCGTCCGGTCCCTCCATACACGACGGCTTCGGTCTGCTCGGCGTCCAGGCCGAACGCGGAGTGGATCGCGCGCACTGCGTCGTCCAGGCGCGCCTCCTCGGTCACCACCGAGATGCGGATCTCGGAGGTGGAGATCATGTCGATGTTGATGCCGCCCTCACCCAGCGCCTGGAACAGGGTCGCCGAGACACCCGGGGAGGACTTCATGCCCGCACCGACCAGGGAGACCTTGCCGATGTCGGGGTTGTAGCGGACCTCGGAGTAGCCGATGGCCTCCTTCGCCTTCTCGATCGCGTCGAGGGCGGCGGCGGCATCGTCCTCCGGCACGGTCAGCGAGATCGCCACCGTGTCATCGACCGTCGAGGTGTTCTGCACGATCATGTCGATGTTCGCGCCCGAGGAGGCGACCACGTCGAACAGCAGCGCCGCCTTGCCGGGGACGTCCGGCACCTCCACGACGGTGATCTTGCCTTCGCTGCGGTCATGCGCGACGCCCGCGATGATCGGCGCCTCCAGGCCCGGGTCGGTCTCTTCCACGGTCAGCTCCTTGCTCGGGTCGGCGGGGTCGCGACGGGCGACGTCCGCGGTGCGAATGGTGACGGTCGGATCGATGGGGATCTGGCGCTCGAGATCGTCGGACACGACCGTGCCCACCCGCCCCGAGTACGAACTGCGCACATGCAGCGGCACCCCGTACCGCCGCGCGTACTCCACGCTGCGCGCCATCAGGATCTTGGAGCCGTTGGCGGCCAGGTCCAGCATCTCCTCGCTGGAGATCAGCGGCACCCGACGGGCCGACGGCGCGACCCGCGGATCGGCGGAGAACACCCCGTCGACGTCGGAGTAGATCTCGCACACATCGGCCTCCAGGGCCGCCGCGAGCGCCACCGCGGTCACATCGGAGCCGCCGCGGCCCAGCGTGGTGATCTCCTTCGAATCATGGGAAACACCCTGGAAGCCCGCGACGATCGCGACCGCACCGTCCTCGACGGCCTCCTTGACGCGCCCCGGGGTGACCCTGAGGATCTGCGCCTTGCCGTGATCGTTGTCGGTGATCAGGCCGGCCTGCGAGCCGGTGTAGGCGCGCGCCGTCACTCCCACCTCGTTCAGGGCCATCGACAGCACCGCCATCGACATGCGCTCGCCGGCCGTGATCAGCATGTCCATCTCGCGCGGTGGCGGGTTGGGCGAGATCTCGTCGGCCAGATCGATCAGCTCATCAGTGGTATCCCCCATCGCGGAGACCACGACCACCACCTGGTGACCGGCCTTCGCGTACAGGGAGATGCGCTCGGCGACACGCTTCATCGCGGCAGCATCGGCGACTGACGAGCCTCCGAACTTCTGGACCACCAGGCTCATCGGACGGGCTCCTTCATAGTTGCTGTCACAGACACAGTGGCCCAGTCTACGAGGGATCGGTACGGCAGGTCACAGCGCTCCGGCGGGGGTCGCGGCGCGGTCAGGCAAGGTGAGAGCGGGGTTTCGCCACCCACGTGGCGCACCGGGCCGATCGGGGTGACCGTGACCAGCTTCACGGCCCCTGCCTCGCAAGCCCGTCACCGGCCGGGGCACCCGCGAGCATCGG
>Ga0209487_1001766_pt1 | contig 17934 bp, 22 predicted proteins | sample Poulit2012_FD_187524 | JGI IMG/M metagenome (GOLD analysis project Ga0209487, IMG submission 187524) | Agricultural soil microbial communities from Georgia to study Nitrogen management - Poultry litter 2012 (SPAdes) (version 2) | ecosystem: Environmental > Terrestrial > Soil > Agricultural land...
TGTAGCGAAGTACGATAAACAATTACGTTTAATTGGTTCGGATATCGATCATCGCATGGTTGAGGCGAGTGAGCAAAATGCATTAGAGGCAGGTTTAAGTGGCGTTATTGAGTGGAAGCAGATGCAGGTAGGGGACTTAACGTTAAAAGAAGATAACGGTTATATTGTTAGTAATCCACCATACGGTGAACGAATGAAGGATAAAAAGTATGTTGAACACATCTATAAAGAGTTTGGAAAAATTGTACGTAAAAACGAATCGTGGAGTATTTATACGTTAACATCGCATCGTGGATTTGAGCAGCTCTTTGGTAGGCGAGCAACAAAACGTAGAAAACTGTTTAATGGGTTTATAGAAACACAGTACTATCAGTTTTATGGACGAAAAAATAATGAATAGTTGTAATGAGAAAAGAAAAAAGTTCTGTGCAATCTAAAAACTTGCACAGAACCTTTTTTTAATTAATTGTACGCATAATCCGTTTAAATGCACGCTCGCGATCGAATGCTTCGCCCATTGTAAATTTTTCTAATAAGTTGTCATTTTCATCCATAAAATAAGTGTATGTTGAGTGAATAATTTCACCGGAACCAGGATCGCGGTATAAAAAGTCTAATGCATCGGCTACTTTTTTCGTATTTTCCTCTGTTCCACGTAGGAAAACCCATCCATCATCAGGAGAATCAACTTCAAAACGGCTAGCATAGTCTTCTAATATTTCTTTCGTATCACGTTCAGGATCAATCGTAATCGTTATAAATTCAACTTTATCACCAAAAACGCCTTCTTTTTCTAAATCATTACGTAATTTTGACAACTCAAGTGTCGTAACAGGACATACATCAGGACAACGTGTATACATAAATTCGATGAGACGAGCTTTTTTCGGTCGATCACCGAAATCATATTGTTCACCGAATGCAGTTTCCATAATGACATCATCCGGTAACTCAGCTGTTCCAGGACGATACACTTCTAAATAATAAACACCAGCAGCAATTCCAAGCGCAACAATAATTGCAGCAATAATGTAATGTTTTTTTGTCATGTATAAACCTCCACATAAAATGATAGAGGGGAGTAGAAAATCCCCTCTAAAATTTTACCATAATTTAAATCCTTTAGCTCCCGGTGGTGCACTTTGAATGATATCAATTAATGGAATTGTATAGGCAAACAAGATTAATGCAAGCGTAATTCCAATCCATAGTGGCCAGTTTTCGAACACTTTTGGCGGTTTTTCGTTCGGGTTTGCAGTTTCTGCTATTGGGAACGCTTGCTCGCCTTTTGGTGCAAAGAATGCTAAGTTAACGAAAATAATGAGCATAACGATCATTCCTAAGAAGAGGATCGAACCACCGATTGCTTGTGCAATTTGGTAAGGACCCCAAGCTAACGTGTCTGCGTTACCAGCATATTCGGAGTAAGCAGAACGACGTGGACCACCTAATAATCCTTGCCAGTGCATTGCGGTTGACATAATCGTCATACCGACTGTCCAAAGAATCGTTTGAACGATTCCCCATTTGTTCATCGTTTTTGTGAACTTTCTACCTGTTAATGACGGTACTAACCAATACGTAATACCGAAAAATGTAAGTATCACAGTCGTTGCCACTGTTAAGTGGAAGTGACCTGTAACCCAAATTGTGTTGTGGACAACTTGGTTCATTTGGTTCGATGCGTTAATAATTCCTCCTGCACCACCAGGAATGAAGAATAACATTCCGATAAACGGCGCTAAGAAGCGTACATCTTTCCAAGGCATTTTCTTAATCCATCCAAATACGCCTTTTGCACCAAGTTCACGACCGCGTGCTTCGAACGTTGCAAACATAGAGAATGCGGTCATCATAGATGGAATAACGACGATCATCGTTAAGATAACTTGGATAAACTTCCAGAATGGATCGATGCCAGGTTCTGTTAACTGGTGGTGGAATCCAACTGGGATAGAAAAAAACAAGAGTAAAATAAACGTAAATCTAGCTAATGAATCTGAGAAAATTTTCCCACCGATAATTTTTGGCATAATTGCATACCACATCATATAAGCAGGGAGTAACCAGAAATATACGAGTGGGTGACCGAAATACCAGAATAACGTACGGCTTAATAATACGTCGATCGTATCAACCCAACCGAGTGCCCAAGGGATCATTTGGAAAACAACTGTAATCGCTACCCCTAATGAAGCGATTTGCCACATGAGCATCGTTACAACAGCCATAAAGCTTAATAACGGTGTTTTTTCACCAGGATTTTCTTTCTTAAAACGTGCGTGACGTTTAAACATGACGAAACCGTCAAGCCATGTTCCGACAATTACTAACGCAAGACCGATGTAGAAGAGGACGTGCGCTTGTAACGGTGCATAGAACGTAAAGAGAACAGATGCTTCGTTTAATAAGATCATCGTCGCTGCCATTAACGTTCCAACGACCATCGTAATAAAAGCGATCCATGAAATAGTTCTTTCCGTTTTGTTAAAACCACCGGTCGTTCTACTCTGTGATGCGAGCATAAAACCTAAGATGAAAAATGTAGTTAAGACGAGTCCTAAAACAACTCCGTGAATAGTTAAAATTTGATAATAACCAATTCCAGCCGGTAAGGTGAATTTACCAGATCGTTCCAACGTTTGTAGTAAACCGGCAGTTGCTCCGACAAACAATGCGATGAAAGCTACGTATAAATGTGCCATTACGAGCTTTGCATCTTGAACTTGTAATCTATCTAGCGCTTTATTCATTATTCAACCACCTCAATCGTTGCGTGCATTAAGTGGTGACCAATGCCACAGTATTCATTACAAACTAACGTATACGTACCTTCATTTTTAAACGTATTCGTTAACGTACTAATGTAGCCAGGTTCTAGCATCATATTCACATTCGTTCCAGCAATTTCAAAACCGTGGATGACATCTGTCGTCGTAGATGAGATGTGAACTGTTGCACCTTTCGGGATTTGAACGACTTTGTCATCGCTACCAACGTCGTAGTCGAACGCAGAGGCAACGATCGTTAATTGATATTCATTATCCCCGATTTGTTTTAAACCTGGTTCTTTAAATAATTCATGATTGCGAACATTTTCTGGATCGAGTGTTACTGCACAACTTGGGGGTTTATTTCCCATGTAGAATGCACTAACTCCTACGACCATAAGGAAAAAAAGTAACGTTGCGGATCCAATGTAGATCCAAATTTTTTCATACTTGTGCATATTCATTTTTTAAAAAACTCCTTTCGGGATTGTTAACGTGTAATGAATAGGTACCAGACGCCGAGCCAAGATAGTAAAATAAATGCACCCATAATGAGAACAGATGTAAGTGATCCTTTTAAATCTACTTCTTTTTCTTCTTGCTCGACAACTTGCTCGCTTTTCTCTGGTTTTGCCATTCGTACCTCTCCTTTCAATGTAAATTGTATAGAGCATCAAACATTAAATAATTAAATAATAGAAATTGAAATGTAATCTTCATTTCTGTATTCATTTTCACATAATAATGGCGTTGTAAAAAGCTTTTTTCTCACGTTTCACAATTTAGTCAATAAACACTATACACCTTTGTACTATCAGATTTAACAACAGTAACGTTATAAAAGAATTTGAAATAAATGTGAAAAGTAAATGGATAAAACGTTACAAGTTACATAAGATACGTGAAAAAGGGGTGAGTCAATGGTATGGATTGCCTCAGTTGGCATTGGACAACCGACGTACGAAATGACACAAAAAGACGTTTGTGCTTTAGTAGAACGTTTGTTTACACTAGAACGTAAAACGGGAGAAAAAATACGAACTATATTTGAAAACGCGAAAATAGAAAAGCGTCAGTTTGTCGTGCCAAAAGATTGGTTTTTGAGAGATGTAAGTTTTGAAAAGAAAAACGAAAGGTATAAAATAGCTGCAATCGAGTGCTCACTACGAGCGATCGACGATTGCTTACAAAATGATCTATTTTTAGATGGCGGTATACCATACGATGGGATCGATTTAATCGTTTACGTATCGAATACGGGCATTACTACACCATCGTTAGATGCTTTTATATTGAATGAACGCCCTTTTTCTCCGTATGTGAATAGAATGCCCCTATGGGGATTAGGCTGTGCCGGGGGTGCGATCGGTTTAAGTAGAGCCGCAGATTGGTTACGTAGTCATCCTACGAAAACAGCTCTCGTCGTCTGTTGTGAATTATGTAGCCTCACTTTTCAAAGAGGTGATCGGTCGTTAAAAAATATCGTTAGTACTGCACTTTTCGGAGATGGGGCTGCAGCTACATTACTAGTTGGAACCGATTCACCTTACAAACAAAAAATAGTCGCTTCTAACGTGCAAATATTACGGTCTAGCAGTTTTACGAAAAAAAATAGTACGCATATAATGGGCTGGAATATTTCCGAGAAAGGGTTCGATGTCATTTTCTCTAAACGAATTCCAAAATTGATTCGTACTGTTTGGAAAAAACATCTCGATCATTTTATGGAAGAAATAAACATGTCTCCTCATTCTATTCAGACCGTGTTAGCACATCCGGGTGGAAGAAAAGTGTTAGAAGAAATGGAACAACATCTACTCGATGATGAAAATGTGTTACAACATTCATATAACATATTAAAACAACATGGTAACATGTCCTCAGCTACGATCATGTATGTATTGCACAATTGGCTTTTATCTGCAAACAAGAACGAACATACGTGCATGTGCGCACTCGGTCCAGGGTTTAGCTCTGAATTTATGTTGTTGGAGTGTATGTAGCATGATTATTTTTTACATTGTATATACGATCGTCATTATTCAACGATTAGGAGAGCTTTTTATCGCTCGGAAAAATGAACAGTGGTTAAAAAAGAGAGGGGGAATTGAGGTTGGAGAAAGACACTACCCTTTATTTATCATTATACACGCATGTTTTTTTCTGTCTTTCATGATAGAAGTACATACGACAGAACAATATTTTATCCAAAGCTTGTTCGTTTTCTTTTTACTATTACAAATAGGAAGAATATGGTGCATTATTTCGTTAGGTCGTTTTTGGAATACGAAAGTAATCGTCGTACCGAACGTAATTCGGATTAAACGTGGTCCATACAAATGGTGTAAACATCCAAACTATACGATAGTTCTTTTGGAAATATTAACGTTACCACTTATGTTCGGTGCGATAAAAACAGCGCTCATTTTTGTCAGCTTTCAACTCATTTTAATCTTTATACGTATTCCGTGTGAGGAGCGTGCGTTACGAGGGGAATTTTAAACGAATTAACGTGTAAAAATGTATTTCACACATTAAAAAAGAGGCTATATATAGCCTCTTTAAAGTACGTATGTTAGTTTTTAACGACGTTAGCAGCTTGAGGACCGCGTTCGCCTTCAACAATTTCAAAAGTAACTTCTTGACCTTCTTCAAGGGATTTAAAACCTTCTTCCTGGATTGCAGAGTAATGTACGAATACATCGTCTCCTTCTTCCAACTGAATAAAGCCATAACCCTTCTCTGCGTTAAACCATTTAACTACTCCGTTTTGCATCTAGTTAATCCTCCTAATATCTTTCACGAGAATCGTGGTAATACAAAGAGAAGCAAGGAAATAAAAAAAGTAACTTCAACTCAGAAGGTGGGATCACTACGTACCTTCCGAATGAGGTTACTTTTTATAATGATTCCATACAACTTCTTTGCTTGTTAACACTATATCGTTTTTTTTTTATACAGTCAAGTACCTAGACGTCTGAACAGTTCTTTATACCTACTTAATTCTTTTAGCCCCTAAATACCGACTTTGCCAATAAGACTCATTCAAATGGCTCGTTTGCACACCATTACTACTTCCAGCATGGATAAATTCGTTATTACCGATATATAATCCGAGATGAGATGGTCCAGCTTGATACGTTTCAAAAAAGACTAAATCGCCTATGGATGGTTCGCCAACTTCAGTAGCAAAATTCCATATTTCATTAACTGTACGAGGAATTGTTATGTCGTGCTGATCATAAACAAATTGAATAAACCCACTGCAATCAAAGCCGTTTGGAGAAGTACCTCCCCACGAATAAGGGGTTCCAATGAGCGATGTCGCTGTATGAATAACGGATTGGCTTGTCGAATCCGCCGTTACATGTACGACATCTGTTGTTTCATTCGTTTCCTCTTCAATTTCTTGTACAGAAGTTGTCGTACTTTCACTTAGTTCCTCCGAACTATTTTGCAATATGTTATCACTATATAATTTACTAATTGCATTTTCAGTTAGAGGTCCGTATATTCCATCGATTGTTCCATCGTAGTAACCGTAGTAAAATAGTATTTCTTGAACTTGCTTCACCTTATCACTTTGTTCACTAAACGATATCTCATCTATAATATGAGCAATTTGTGCAAATTGTATTCGCTTTTCTTCTTGAATGAGTCGCTGCATCGTCTCGTAATCGACAGCACCTGTTACTTCGAGATTGTTGGATGATTGAAAGCCTTTTACAGCATGTTCAGTTAGTAGACCATAAACTCCATCAATTTTATCTTCGTAATGTCCTGTCTTTTGTAATTTATGTTGGATGTTACTTACAATCTCTCCATGTTCCTTATAGGATATCACTTCATCTTCGGCAATGATTATACGATCTGCATCAACGTAAAAAGCTAAAGGATGGGCGAGGACGTAACTGTATGCAAGAGAATGTTTCATTACTTTATGCATATTTTTAACTTGCATTTTCGTTCTCCTTTCTTTAGCTGTTATGTTAAACGTATGTATTTTCCGCTTGTTTCATGCTTTACAATCATGTTACAAATGAAAAATGGATTCATTTACCCGTAATAGGCATTTCTATGATATGATATTCAGAAAAGAGCAAACTTATTAAGGAGAAAAATGATGAAAAACGAACAAGCATATTTGCAACTGTTACGTGATATTTTACAACACGGATATAAAAAAGAGGATAGAACGAATACGGGAACATTTTCATTGTTTGGAAAGCAAATTCGTTTTGACTTGACGGATGGTTTTCCGTTACTGACGACGAAGTTTGTTTCTTTTCGTTTAATTGCGACAGAACTGCTTTGGTTTTTAAAAGGGGATACGAACATTCGCTACTTATTGGAGCATAATAACAATATTTGGAACGAATGGGCTTTTAAAAAATGGGTTGAAAGCGATGAATATAACGGGCCGAACATGGATGATTTCGGTAACCGCAGTCAAAAAGATGAAAATTTTAAAATAATATACGAAGAACAAATGGAGTTGTTTAAAGAAAGCGTGTTACGAGACGATGCCTTTGCCAAGAAATACGGTGATTTAGGTTTCGTATACGGAAAACAGTGGCGCGATTGGAAAACGTCGCGAGGAGATTCGATCGACCAAATAAAAGATGTGATTGAAGCGATCAAAACGAATCCTGATTCAAGACGTCATATCGTCTCGGCATGGAATCCGGAAGATATCCCGCACATGGCATTACCGCCGTGTCATACGTTGTTTCAGTTTTATGTTGCAGACGGAAAATTATCATGTCAACTTTACCAACGAAGTGCAGATATGTTTTTAGGTGTGCCGTTTAATATCGCAAGCTATGCGCTGTTAACACATTTAATTGCAAAAGAAACAAATTTAGAAGTAGGCGAGTTCGTCCATACTTTCGGTGATGTGCACATTTATTCGAATCATATCGAACAAGTAAAACTTCAATTAACTCGACAACCGAAACAATTACCACAATTACAAATTAATGATGAATTACAAACTGTATTCGATTGCGAATTAGAAGATTTACAAATAGTTGGGTATGATCCCCATCCAGCGATTAAAGCACCTGTCGCAGTATGATGAGGGGAGGAGAAAAGAGGGAGACAATGTTATCAATCATCGTAGCAATGGATAAAAATAACGTAATCGGTAGAAGTAAACAAAATGATATGCCGTGGCATTTACCGAACGATTTACAACATTTCAAACGAAAAACGACTGGTCATACGATTATTATGGGGAGAAAAACGTTTGAATCGCTTGGAAGAGTGCTTCCAAATCGAACACACGTCGTTTTAACACGTACTCAATATGATGCACCTAATGGCGTGATCGTCGTGCACGATCTGGAAGAACTGTTACAGTTTATCGAAAATAGTAATGAAGAAGAACAACTTTTCGTGATCGGTGGAGGTAACTTATTTACACAACTATTGCCATATGTTGATCGGATGTACATTACATTGATCGATGAGTCGTTTGTTGGCGATGTGACGTTCCCACGGTTTGATGAAACAGAATGGAAAAAAGTAAGTTGTGAAAAAGGTGTGAAAGATGATAAAAACCCTTACGACTATTACTTTTTAACGTACGAACGAAATTAGTTTTTTTACTCCTAGTTACTACGTATACGTTTAAAATTGTTTAATGTACATGTATCGTTTATAATAAGGCTAGTATAAATTTGTATATGTTTCGTATAGCGAATATATTTTCATAACGAGGTGAAACGAATGGCAAATATCGGTATACCTAGTTTAATTTTGATTTTAGTCGTAGCATTATTAATTTTTGGACCGTCTAAATTGCCGGAGATTGGTAAGGCGGCGGGAAATTCGTTACGTGAATTTAAAAATGCGACGAAAGGTATCGTCGATGACGAAGATGATGTGGAAACGAAAGATTCAAAATAAATGTATGACGTATCGTTTGTAAGGTGTAAGGGGGTATACACGTCCTTACATCTTTTTTGTAGTCTTTTTGTATCGGGAATTGAAAGCACTGAGGTGGAAAGCATGTCGCAAGTAAATGAAGAAAAAACGATGCACGTCGTCGGTCATTTAACGGAATTGAGAAATCGATTAATCGTAACTGCTATTTGTTTCGTTATCTTTTTTATCGTCGGTTTTATTTTTATGAAAGATATATTTGGATTTTTTGAACGTGATATTGATTTTAAATTAACAGTAACGAGCCCAGGTGATATTATTTGGATTTATTTTTCGATCGCTGGGCTATTTGCAATCATTGCTACACTACCTGTTGTCTGTTTACAACTTTGGCTATTCATTCGACCAGGATTAACGCAACAAGAACGAAGAGCATCTCTATCATATATTCCAGCAATATTTCTTTTATTTGTTTTCGGACTCGTCTTCGGGTATTTAATGTTCGTTAAACTTATTTTACCGTTTTTACTTTCGTTAAATGATAATATGTTTAATGAACTGTTTACGGTAGAACGATATTTTCGCTTTTTGTTTCGTGTGACGATTCCGTTTGCTATTTTATTTGAATTGCCGATCGTTATCATGTTTTTAACGAGCCTCGGTATCATTACACCGGACTTTTTGAAGAAAACGCGTAAGTATGCGTACTTTATTTTGTTAATTATCGGTGCAGTCGTCACACCGCCAGATGTCATCTTACAATTAGCCGTTGCTATTCCATTATTCATTTTATATGAAATAAGCATTTATTTATCAAAAATTGTGTACCGTAAAAAAATAGCGAAACATCTTGAATATATGGATGAGTAAATATCGACATTTTTTCCCTTCTTTCGTTGAAATGTAAAAAGTGGGAAAACATTGCTGAAATGTGCGCTTTCCCAGGAAATAGCGGTAATTTCGGCTGAAAAATTCAAACAACTGTCATAACATCGCAACTTTTTTTATCTATTTCTGATAGGATAGATGTTGTGAGGAGGAATAAGATGGTTGAAGTCAATGTGTTCCTTGCTTTTGGAGCAGGAGTTCTTTCGTTTATATCACCGTGCGTATTACCGCTTTTTCCAGTCTTTTTATCATATATAACGGGCATGAGTGTGAGCGAAATTCAATCGGATCATAAAACGTTAACAAAAAATAGTCTTACACATACGGTTATTTTTTTACTCGGTTTTTCCGTCATTTTTATTATCCTCGGCTTTTCCATGAATTTCGTTTCACAATTTTTTGAAGCGAATAAATCGTTCATTAGACAAATTGGAGCGATCGTAATTATCTTTTTCGGTCTTGTCGTTATCGGTTTTTTCAATTTTGAATTTTTGATGAAAGATCGAAAAGTTACATTTAAAAATCGTCCGACTGGATATATCGGTTCCTTTTTAATTGGTATGGCATTTTCGATGGGATGGACTCCGTGCATGGGGCCAATTTTAGCGAGTGTCATCGTTTTAGCCTCGCAATATCCTGAACAAGGTGCACTTTTAATGACGAGTTACGTATTAGGCTTTTCTATTCCTTTTATCGTTCTTGCCTTTTTCTTAGGTAAATTAAATATCATTAAAAAGCATAGCGTTCGGCTCATGAAAGTCGGAGGTTATGTGATGATCTTTTTCGGAGTTATGTTATTTTTCGATTGGATGACAAAATTAACTTCTCGTTTGGCGGAATGGACGGGCTTTTACGGTTTTTAAAGGAACAATCTTTATTTTGAAGAAAAAATAGCTTACAATACAATATACAGTTCATTTTCTAAAGGGGATTTCGCTTATGTATAAACCGAATAACATCATCTTTCGTTCGACGGCATCATTAATTACTTTCATTTTATTAGGATTTGCAGTTTACTTGTTGTTAGCTGGACACAATTCACCGGGCGGGGGATTCGTTGGCGGATTGACCACTTCTGCAGCTATTTTAATTATGTACATGGCTTATGGTGAACAGGCTGTTCGTAAAATTATCCCAATCAACTTTACCGTTTTTATTCCGATTGGTTTGCTCGTTGCGACATTAACGGGATTAGGTGCATTAATATTTCAAGTCCCTTTTTTAACTCACACATTTGGAGAACTACATCTTCCATTTGTTGGAACGATCGAATTGGCTACAGCGATGTTATTTGACTTAGGAGTTTATTTTACTGTATTCGGTACAACAATGACGATCATTTTGACGATCGCAATGGATCGAGAGTAACGATACTTATTGTTTGGGGGAAATGCTGTGAGTAAAGTATTAATAGTAGATGATGCTAAATTTATGCGGGTAACATTATCAAATTTACTGTCTAATAACGGGTTTACTGTCGTTGGAATGGCGGAAAATGGTCAAAATGCACTTGAAAAATATAAAGAACTTCATCCTGATATCGTAACGTTAGACATTACGATGCCTATTATGGATGGATTGGAAGCGCTAAAAAATATAATGGAATATGATTCGGAAGCAAAAGTTGTCATGTGTTCTGCGATGGGGCAACAAAAACTTGTCGTCGAAGCGATAGAGTTAGGGGCAAAAGACTTTATCGTAAAACCCTTTGACGAACAAAGAGTAATCGATACGTTAAAAAATTTAACGTCATAATATAATAAAGGAACAAGTTCTATGCTCGAAACAATTTTAATGGAATTCATCACTAAGTATGAGCCATTACTTATTATTATTAGTTCGATTGTTGCACTATGTATGGCGACTTTCATGATTTATTTACGTGTCAAAGTATCTGAATCACCGACGAATCGTAGACGAATATTGCTACCGCCTCTATTTATGAGCAGTGGCGCACTTATGTTCGTTTTTCCATATTTTCGAATTTCTTTTATGGAAGTAATGGAAGCGCTCGTTTTAGGGCTGTTTTTTTCTGTTTTTTTAATTCGCTCGACGACCTTTACATTAAAAAATAACGACATTTATTTAATTCCGTCAAGAGCATTTATCTTTATTTTATTCGGATTACTATTTATTCGCATAATCATTAAGCTATTAATTGGCAGTTCGATTTCCTTCGGGGAAACGAGCGGAATGTTTTATTTACTAGGGTTCTTTATGATCGTGTCGTGGCGAATTGCGATGCTTGTAAAATACAATAAGTTAGCAAAGAAAATACGTTTGCAATAAAAAATCCGAGAATACTCTCGGATTTTTACTGTTCAACTGTTCGGCGTGTACTTTTATCTTTTTTATACTGTTCTTCCCAATTTTTACGGTAATCATCTTTCGACAATTCGAACAAATGCTCATAAGGTGTTACATCAATATTTTTTTCCGCTAATTTTTTTCGTAAAAAACGATGATCCCGTTTCGGCGTTCCAATGATATACCCTTCGATCAACAATTCCTCGGTTATTTTATCGGCATTTTTCATGAGCGCAAGTTCACCGACTTTACTAGCAATAGTTTGTTTTGCCACGTCACGAAACAACTCAGGTACCGGTGAAAGAAAATCTTCAAGTAATTCTTTTTCTTTTTCTCCCCACATATGTTTCGTTTTCTCAATATAATAAAGTTGCCACGAAATTTCTGACATACCATCTTTCTTTGGCAACTGTTTTAAAAATTTCCGGAACATAAAAAAACCACCGATTCCAAGAAGTCCCAATAATAAAAAGCCCCATAAAACGATAAAAAGGCTTATTAAACTATCCATAGACGTACCTCCTATATAAAGATCGTGAAAGGATTTGTAAAAAAATTACTAATTCTATTTCATTTTTCTCTTTTGTATAGTAAGATGTAAGAAAGCGTGTATACGCTTTCACGCTCCTACTTTCACTTTAAGATGCCCCGAAAAGTCTATCACTATATTTCATTATAATCGTATTAAAGCCCATAGACAAACAATTCATTATGTTACCCGTTTCTTTTTTAACGATTAAAGCAATTGTAGTAAGGAGAGGGTCGTTAAATGATATATTTAAATAATTTAAACATGAAACATAAATTTCATAAAAATAAGTTTGAAACTGCAAATAGTTCTCTAGATCCATTACAAACATCAGTCGTTATATGGAATAGTGAAGATCAAGTTGTTTATTTATCTCCAATTGCTGAAAAAATGTTTCAAAAACATAATGAGCGACAATTATACATGAATTGGACGCAATTGTTTTCTACGGAAATTGTCTACAAAGTTAACAGCCATTTTGAACAGTCGAAAGAGCAACTTCTTATAAAAAGTGTCTCAGTGGACTGTGTCAATGAAACAAATAGTACGTATGACCTTACAATAGACCGCATCCACCTTGATGAAAACGAACATTACATTTGTTTGTTACAAGATTACTCTTATATAAAAGGATTGGAACATTTGCTCCAAGATATGGAACGAATTATGTTAACGAGTCAGTTGTCTGCTGGTCTCGTTCATGAAATACGGAATCCTCTGACATCCTTAAAAGGATTTTTACAACTCATACAAGCAGGTGTAAGACAAAAAGAACAATACTATCGTGTTATTTTAAATGAAATAGAAAAACTTGAACATATAACGACGGAACTACTTCAATTAGGTAAACCCCTAAAACGATCGAAGCAACGGGAAAATATCGCCGATTTAATTCGGGACGTTATTTTTTTATTTCAAGTACAAGCTGATTTTCATAACATTGAATTTAAACTAAATATGGAAGAAGACGTATTTTTTACGTGTAATGCTTTACAAATAAAACAAATTTTAATGAACATTATTAAAAATGGCGCTGAAGCGATGCATAAAAAAGGAACGATTTCCATCTCGCTGAAGAAAAGTGACAAATTAATTGAAATACATATTACGGATGAAGGGAAAGGGATCGCTGCCAAAGATGTAAGCCAGTTACACGAACCATTCTTTTCAACGAAAGATGATGGAACTGGTTTAGGTTTACTTGTAACGAACCATCTAGTTGAAATTCATAATGGAAAGTTAACGGTACAGTCGACGGAAAATATTGGTACGACCTTTTCGATTATTTTTCCGCGAGACAAAGAAAATGATGGATAAAGTTTTTATCAGAATACGACATGTTTCTTAACATTTGTCTTCTCAAGGTGTTTCATATAAACTATTAATCGTAAGGATTGTATTATATCCTTGTATTATGCTATTGATTCATTTATTATTTGTTTTGGAAGACTTATGAAAGGGGCATAAATGCAGATGAGTAACAAGAATGCATTTCGTTCAAAGAAAACGTTTGAACAAAATGGTAAGACGTATAACTATTTTGATCTAAAAGCAATTGAAGATGCGAACTTAGGTACTGTAAGCCGCTTGCCTTATTCTATTCGAATTCTTTTAGAATCAGTTATCCGTCAATATGATGGTAGAGTAATTAAAGATGAACACGTCGAAGGTTTGGCGAAGTGGGGTACGAAAAAAGATGTAAAAAGTGACGTGCCATTTAAACCTTCACGCGTTATTTTACAAGATTTTACAGGAGTTCCGGCTGTTGTAGATTTAGCTTCTCTCCGTAAAGCGATGGTCGATATGGGTGGAGATCCGGAAAATATTAACCCTGAAGTTCCAGTCGATTTAGTTATCGACCACTCTGTTCAAGTCGATCATTACGGTGTCCCGAATGCGTTAGAAGCGAATATGGAACTTGAATTTGAACGAAATAAAGAACGTTATGAATTTCTACACTGGGCACAAAAAGCGTTTGAAAACTATCGTGCTGTGCCACCGGCAACTGGAATTGTACACCAAGTAAATATAGAGTACTTAGCGAACGTTGTACACGCATTAGAAAATGAAGATGGATCATACGATACGTTCCCAGATACGTTAGTTGGAACAGACTCACATACACCGATGGTTAACGGTTTAGGTGTACTCGGATGGGGTGTTGGTGGTATTGAAGCGGAAGCAGGTATGCTTGGACAACCATCTTACTTCCCAGCGCCAGAGGTTATCGGAGTGAAGTTTACAGGTAGTTTCCCTGAGGGAACGACTGCGACAGACTTAGCGTTAACTGTTACACAACTGTTACGTGAGAAAAACGTTGTCGGTAAATTTGTAGAATATTACGGTCCTGGTTTAGCTGATATGCCACTTGCAGACCGTGCGACAATTTCTAATATGGCGCCAGAATATGGTGCAACGTGTGGATTTTTCCCTGTCGATGAAGAAACGTTAAACTACTTACGATTAACAGGTCGTTCTGAAGAACAAATTGCGATCGTTGAACAATATTGTAAAGAAAACAACTTATGGTATGATGCAAATCAACCTGATCCTGAATATACAGAAACGGTTGAAATTAATTTATCTGAACTCGTACCGAACCTCGCAGGACCGAAGCGTCCACAGGATAGAATTGCGTTAACAGATATGAAAAAAGAATTCCGTAAATCTGTTACAGCTCCTGAGGGAGTTCAAGGATTCGGCTTAGACGAATCTGAGTTCGATAAACAAACAACATATAAAGACGAAAATGGTAACGAAGTTGTTATGAAGACTGGTGCAGTTGCGATCGCTGCTATTACATCATGTACGAACACGTCCAACCCACACGTTATGTTAGGTGCTGGATTATTAGCGAAAAAAGCTGTTGAAAAAGGTTTGGAAGTTCCAGCTTACGTAAAAACATCTTTAGCACCAGGTTCTACAGTCGTAACTCGTTATTTAAATGATGCTGGTTTAACGGACTATTTAGACAAACTAGGCTTTAACAATGTCGGTTACGGTTGTACAACGTGTATCGGAAACTCTGGACCACTTAAACCAGAAATTGAAAAAGCAATCATCGATTCAGACTTATTCGTTACATCCGTTTTATCCGGAAACCGTAACTTTGAAGGACGAATTCACCCGCTAACAAAAGCAAACTACCTAGCATCTCCTCCGTTAGTAGTTGCATACGCATTAGCAGGAACAGTCGATATCGACTTAAATAACGACCCGATTAGCAAAGATAAAGATGGTAACGATGTTTACTTAAAAGATATTTGGCCGTCTATGGATGAAATTAAAGCGACAGTCGAAGAGGTTGTTAATCCGGAAATTTTCCGTGCAGAATACGATAACTTATTCGAATCAAACGAAAAGTGGAATCAAATTGAAACGACTGATGAACCATTATACGAATGGTCCGATGAGTCCACGTACATTCAAAATCCACCTTTCTTCGAAGGCTTATCGAAAGAAGCAGATGAAATTAAGCCGTTAAACAACTTACGCGTGCTTGCGTACTTAGGTGACACCGTTACGACAGACCATATTTCACCAGCTGGTGCAATCGCAATAGATTCACCTGCAGGAAAATATTTACAAGATAACGGGGTAACACCACGTTACTTCAACTCCTACGGTTCACGTCGTGGAAACCACGAAGTAATGATGCGCGGAACATTTGCTAACATTCGTATCCGTAATAAGATCGCTCCAGGGACAGAAGGTGGCTATACGACATTCTGGCCAACTGGTGAAATAATGTCAATTTACGATGCCGCGATGAAATATAAAGATAATGATACAGGGCTTGTCGTCATCGGTGGAAAAGATTACGGTATGGGGTCTTCACGTGACTGGGCAGCAAAGGGCTCTAATTTATTAGGAGTAAAAGCTGTTATCGCTGAAAGTTACGAGCGTATTCACCGTTCTAACTTAGTAATGATGGGAGTACTTCCGCTCGTCTTTGAAAAAGGACAAAGCGCTGAAAAACTCGGCTTAACGGGAGAAGAATCATTAAACATTAAAATTGATGAAAATGTAAAACCGAACGATAAAGTAGAAGTCGTTGCTACGGATCAAAACGGTAAAGAAACGAAGTTTAACGTCGTCGTTCGTTTCGATAGTGAAGTTGAAATGGACTACTACCGTCATGGCGGAATTTTACAAATGGTTTTACGCGAACGTCTAAATAACTAAACAACAATAAACTTCCCTCTACTTTTTAGAGGGAAGTTTTTCATTTGCTTCATGTATAATACGTCTCTTTTGGTAAAAAAATATAGGAAACTAAAAAAGAAAGGAAGAGATGTATTGCGTGAAAAAAGAAGACCAAACCCGGATGATCGTAGTGACAATGTCGAAAAGTTACAAGATATGATTCATGATACAATCGAAAACATTCATGAAGCAGAGGATCATCTTGAGTTTGCAACAGATGAGGAAAAAAGACAAATTAGAAAGAAAAATAAACGCCGCGAAGAAGCAATTGATGGTTTCCGGGATGAAATAAAAGACGAACATCGGGCACAACAAGAAAGGTAACATCTTTTTCCAAACCGTTTAAAACGGTTTGGATTTTTTTAATTTGTTGACGGATTATGCTAAAATAGCAATGTATATTCGGACTTATTGAAAGAAAGGGGACGCATATGAAAAACGAAACATCTTTTGCCGTTCGATATGCAGAAACAGACCAAATGGGTGTTGTACATCATTCGAATTATTTAGTTTGGTTTGAAGTCGGTAGAACGAACTTTATGAATGCGACCGGATTTAATTATGCGGAGTTAGAAAAAAACGGTATGCTTGCTCCAGTGATCGATGCCAACTTACAATACATACAACCTGCAAAGTATGGAGATCATGTAACGATCATGACAACATTAGCGGAGTATAACGGTATACGAATGACGTATTATTATGAAGTGAGTAATGAAAAAAGTGAAATACTCGTTAAAGGGAATACGTCCCATACGATCGTAAAAAAAGAAGCGTTTAAACCTGTTCGTTTACGTAATGTGTTGCCTGACATGCACGATACGTATAAACGAATAGTTGAAGAGGGATTGTAAATGGCATTTGGAATTAATCGCAGTGAATTAAACGAGTGGAAACGTGATGTAATGGCAGGGAAAATTTCTTTTTTAACCCATTATTGGCAAGATGAACGGTTTCCTAAAGCTCATACGGTTACGAAAGTTGGCTGTATCGATATTAACATTTTAGCTAAATGGGGAAAAAGATACGGTTTAAAACACGAATGGATTCATATGCATCGTTATCCACATTTTGATTTATTTGAAGATATACAAAAGCGGGTTTTGAAAGCTGAAAAATTATACGATCATATAGAACGATTTCAATTGTAAAAGAACCACAACTTACGCCTCATACGTAAATTGTGGTTCGTTTGTTTTTTCATCAAGTGTAATAATTAAATTTTCATCTTCAAAATACCACGCATCTGCTTCTTCAATAAAAAATGTCAATCCTGCGACTGTCGTTTCGGTATGAACTCTTACCGGTTGTTCAAATGCAACACCTAAAGAGAACCCTGGTAAACGT
>Ga0209487_1001767_pt1 | contig 17932 bp, 13 predicted proteins | sample Poulit2012_FD_187524 | JGI IMG/M metagenome (GOLD analysis project Ga0209487, IMG submission 187524) | Agricultural soil microbial communities from Georgia to study Nitrogen management - Poultry litter 2012 (SPAdes) (version 2) | ecosystem: Environmental > Terrestrial > Soil > Agricultural land...
GCGGTCATGGTCAGGCTCCGGCGCGGGCCAGGCGGATCATCGACCAGGAGATCGCCGGCAAGGAGCCGGACAGACGACCGCCGTCCAGGCCCACGCTGGTGTTCTCCGCCGGGGCGACGGTGTCGGGGGCGTCGGCCGAATTCGCGGCGTAGGGGTCCTGGTGGTGCAGGGTGGTCGCCTCCACCAGCTCCAGCCCGCCGAAGGCCGCCAGATCCGCGTCCAGTGCCAGCTGCGTCGCGGGATCGCGGTTGACGACGAACACGGTCAGCTCACCGCTGTCCTCGTCCCAGGTGGCCACGGCGTCCCCGGAGGTCGAGGAGCCGAAGCGCTGGTTGTCGAAGCTCGGGGCCTGGATGCGCACGTCCAGCACCTCGCCGCGGGCGTGCTTCGAGGTCAGCGCGAAGGGATGGAAGGTGGACTGCTTCCACACCCGGCCGCCGGGCTCGGTCATGATCGGGGCGATCACGTTGACCAGCTGGGCGAGCGAGGCCGAGGCCACGCGATCGCTGTGACGCAGCAGGGAGATCAGCAGGTTCCCGAACACCACCGCGTCCATGGCCGAGTAGATGTCCTCGAGCAGCACGGGGGCCACGGGCCAGTCGTCCCCGCTGGGCGGACGGGACTCGGCACGGTGCTGGTACCACACGTTCCACTCGTCGAAGCTGATCATGATGCGCTTTTCGCGCTTGAGCTTGGCGCGCACATGGTCGGCGGTGGCGACGACCGCGTCGATGAAGTGGTCCATGTCGTCGGCCGAGGCGAGGAAGGAGGCCTGGTCGCCGTCCTTCTCGGAGTAGTAGACGTGAGCGGAGATCATGTCCACGAAGTCGTAGGCCTCCGTCAGGACCGTGTTCTCCCAGGCCCCGAAGGTGGGCATCTGGGAGTTCGAGGAGCCGCAGGCGATCAGCTCGAGGTCCGGGTCCTCCATGCGCATCGCCCGGGCGGTCTCGGTGGCCACCCGCGCGTACTCCTCGGCGTTCTTGTGGCCGATCTGCCAGGGGCCGTCCATCTCGTTGCCCAGGCACCACATGCGGATGTCATGGGACTCAGGCCTTCCGGTATTGGTCACGCGCTGGTCGGACAGGTGCGTGCCGGCCGGGGCGTTGGCGTACTCGAGCACGTCCAGCGCCTCCTGCACGCCGCGGGTGCCGAGGTTCACCGCGTACATCGGCTCCACCTCGGCCCGGCGCGCCCAGGCCATGAACTCGTCCAGGCCCACGGTGTTGGGATCGGAGGAGTGCCAGGCCAGGTCGTGGCGCACCGGACGCTCCTCGACCGGACCCACGCCATCCTCCCAGCGGTAGCCGGAGACGAAATTGCCACCCGGATAGCGCACCGAGGAGACCCCCAGCTCACGCACCAGCTCGAGCACGTCGGTGCGGAAGCCCTGCTCGTCGGCCGAGGGATGCTCCGGCTCATAGATGCCGGTGTACACGCAGCGCCCCAGGTGCTCGACGAAGGCACCGAAGGTGCGTCGCCGCACGGGGGCGACGCGGAAGGCGGGGTTCAGGGAGAGGGCGAGGGTCGAGGGCATCGAGCTCGGGCCTTTCAGCAGCACTGGTGGAGGGCGGTGACGAAGCATCGGCGGAACTCCGGTCCGCGAGCAGGGGCCGACACCGATTTGCAACGTTGGACAAGACCCAATCATGTCCGTTCAGTGCCGTCAAGCAGCTGGTCGCTCCGCCTCTGACCAGGAGTCCCCGTCGCGACGCTGAATGCGTGGGCGAGGGAGGTGGATGAGATGATGGCGGCATGACCCCAGCATCCTCTCGCCGACGGCGACCGCCCGGACTGCGCGATGTCGCCGAGCTCGCCGGGGTGTCCATGAAGACGGTCTCCAACGTGGTCCACGGCTACGCCCGGGTGCGGCCGGAGACCCGTGAGCGCGTCCAGGCCGCGATCGACCAGACCGGCTACCGGCCGCAGCTGGCGGCACAGCAGCTGCGCACCGGCTCCAGCGGCATCATCACGCTGGCCGTGCCCTCCCTGACCTACAGCTACTTCTCCGACATCGCCCAGCACTTCATCGACCAGGCTCAGCAGCGGGGCCGCACGGTGGTGCTGCACAGCACCTCGGCCGGGCGCGAGCAGGAGGTGGAGGTGCTCGAGGGCTTCAAGCGGCGCCTGGGCGACGGGGTCATCTTCAACCCCCTGCTGCTGGAGGAGCAGTACTTCACCTCCCAGGAGGAGCTGCCCCAGCCCACGGTGCTGATCGGCGAACACGTCCCGGACCGGGACCTGCCGGACGGCTCGGACTACGTGCGGATCGACAACACCCGCGCCACGGCCGACGCCACCGAGCACCTGCTGCAGACCGGACGGCGCGAGCTCGCCTTCGTCGGCGCCCTGCCCACCGACCCGGTCCGGCACCCGCACGGCTCCGCGCCACTGCGGATCGACGGTTTCCGCCAGGCACTGGCCCGCCACGACCTGAACCCGGACCGGGCCCCGCTGCAGCAGGTCGACAACTGGCACCGGCACGATGGCCGCAGGGCGGTACACGTGCTGCTGGACGAGCACCCCGACGTGGACGCGATCGTGTGCGCGAACGACGAAATCGCGCTCGGCGTGCTGGCCGGGCTGCGCGAGCGAGGCCGACGGGTCCCCCAGGACGTCGGCGTGGTCGGCTACGACGACGCCCCCGAGGCCCCGTTCTCCTACCCTCCCCTGACCACCATCAGCCCGGACAAGGCGTTCCTGGCTCGCATCGCCCTGGACATGCTGATCGAGCGCATCGACGGTCATGACGGCCCGCCCCGCATCGTCACCACACCGCACCAGCTGGTGGTGCGCGAGTCCTCCCGCGCGGCGACCCTGGACGCCTGAGCCGCGCCCACGGGGCGAGCCGCCCCGAGCGCGGACGGACCACGCCCCTTGCATTCTGGTTTTACAACGCCGTAACGTCGGCGCCGATCACACGGCTCAGCGCAGATTCGGGTGATCACGAGCTGATCGTCTCCACCCGGCGCCGACTCCTCGCGGGCCGGCTCGCGGGCACCTGACCACTGCCGGGTGGGGCCGCCGCCCGATCTGCGGGGCCTGTGCATCGGGCCTCATCATGCGCGGGTCGCCGAGCGGCACGCCACCGTCGATGGAAGTATGGGAACCATGTCAGCGACCCCCCGTTCCGGCCCACCGCGCCCGCCGACCCTGCGCGATGTCGCCGAGCTCGCCGGGGTCTCCATCAAGACCGTCTCCAACGTGGTCAACGACTTCCCGCATGTGCGGGAGTCGACGCGGGAGCGGGTGCAGGAGGCGGTCCTGCAGCTGGGCTACCGTCCGCAGGCGGCCGCGCAGCAGCTGCGCACCGGTGCCTCCCGCATGGTCACCCTGGCGCTGCCGTCGCTGAAGTTCACCTACTTCTCCGACATCGCCCAGGAGTTCATCGACGAGGCGCAGCTGCGCGACCAGACGGTGGTGCTGCACTCCACCTCCGCCGGCCGGGAGGAGGAGCGCAACGTCCTGAACGGCTTCAAGCGGATCGTGGGCGACGGGCTGATCTTCAATCCGCTGCGGCTCGAGGAGGAGCTGTTCGCGAGGATGGAGCGCACCCCGCAGCCGACCGTGTTCATCGGCGAGCACCTGCCCGAGTCCCTGCCGGCCGGCTGCGACTACGTGAAGATCGACAACGTCGCCGCCGCCTTCGACATGACCGCCCACCTGATCGCCGCGGGCCGGCGCCGCCTGGGCTTCATCGGGGCGATCCCCTCCCCGCTGGGACGTCAGCCCCACAGCTCCGGCTCACTGCGTCGCGACGGCTTCCACCAGGCGCTGGATGCCCACGGGATCGCCCGCTCGGACGCCGTCGTCCAGGAGGTCGACGACTGGCACCGCCCGCACGGCGTCCAGGGGCTGGAGGGCCTGCTGACCCGCCTGCCGGAGGTGGACGGGATCGTCTGCGCCAATGACGACCTGGCCATCGGCGCGCTGGCCCGGCTGCGGCAGCTCGGGGTCCGCGTGCCCGAGGAGGTGGCCGTGATCGGGTACGACGACACCCTGGACGCGCCCTACTCCTCCCCGCCGCTGACCACGATCTCCCCGGACAAGAAATCCCTGGCCAGCACCGCACTGGATCTGCTGGCCGAGCGGATCCAGGGGTACGACGGGCCTCCCCGGGTCCTCGAGACCCCCTACGGTCTGGTGGTGCGTGGCAGCACCCCGGCCCTGCCCGAGCGAAAGGACTCCTGATGACCGTCCCGACCCCGTACGAGGATCTGCTGCGCGAAGTGCTGGAGGGCGGCAATCCCAAGGGCGACCGCACCGGCACCGGGACCCGCAGCCTGTTCGGCCGCCAGATCCGCTTCGACCTGGCGCAGGGCTTTCCCCTGATCACCACCAAGCGGGTCCACTTCCGTTCGCTGGCGATCGAGCTGCTGTGGTTCCTGCGCGGCGACACCAACGTGCGCTGGCTGCAGGAGCGCGGGGTGAAGATCTGGGACGAATGGGCCGATGAGGACGGCGAGCTGGGCCCGGTCTACGGCGCCCAGTGGCGCTCCTGGCCCACTCCCGACGGCGGGGTGATCGACCAGATCAGCGACGTCGTCGAGCAGATCCGCACGAACCCCGATTCGCGCCGGCTGATCGTGTCGGCTTGGAACCCGGCCGACGTGCCGGCGATGGCGCTGGCACCCTGCCACGCCCTGTTCCAGTTCGAGGTCCATGACGGCAAGCTGTCCTGCCAGCTCTACCAGCGCAGCGCCGACCTGTTCCTCGGGGTGCCGTTCAACATCGCCAGCTACGCGCTGCTGACGCACATGGTCGCCCAGCAGACCGATCTCGAGGTCGGCGACTTCGTATGGACCGGCGGGGACTGCCACATCTACGACAACCATCACGAGCAGGTCCGGCGCCAGCTCGCCCGTGACCCGTTCCCGTACCCGACGCTGCGCATCGGCCGCCGCCCCGCCTCGATCCTGGACTACGAGTTCGAGGACTTCGAGATCGTCGGCTACGAGCACCATCCGGGCATCAAGGCGCCGGTGGCGGTATGAGCATGGCCGACGACGGCTCCGCCGCCCCGCAGATCGGGCTGATCTGGGCGCAGGCACACGACGGCGTGATCGGCGCCGAGGGCACCATGCCCTGGCACCTGCCCGAGGACCTCAAGCACTTCCAGCGCACCACCCGCGGCTGCCCCGTGGTGATGGGCAGGCGGACCTGGGAGTCCTTCCCCCCGCGGGTGCGGCCCCTGCCCGGACGCACCAACATCGTGATCACCCGCAACGACGACTTCGCGGCCGAGGGCGCCGTGCGTGCCCGGAGCCTGCCGGAGGCTCTGCAGACCGCCCGGGAGAGGGCCCACGCGCCGGCCGGGGCCCGGGGCGATGGCTCGCCGACGATCTGGGTGATCGGAGGCGGCGGCATCTACCGCGAGGCGATCGCCGCGGCGGACCTGCTGGTCGTCACCGAGATCGATCTCGACGTCGACGGCGACACCACGGCGCCGAGCATCCCGGGCGTCTTCCAGGAGACCGCGGCCGACCCCGGGACCGGGTGGCACGAGTCCTCCTCGGGTCTGCGCTACCGGATCCGCCGCTACCAGCGCTGACCCCACCTCGGCACCCGCCCGGGCGCGGTCGCCCCGGACCCCTTGACGTCAAGTGAACTTGATGTTTCATCGTGGTCGCATCAACCCCACCCGACCGGGAGATGCCCATGAGCATGGAGACCGCCGCCTGGCAGTCGCTGTACACCACGATGCACGCCGAGCAGGACCAACGGCCCTTCTCCCGCACGGCTCTGCGACGGATCGCCGGGTTCGCCCGGCCTCACGGTCGCAGGATCCTCGTCTTCGTCGTGATCAGCGTGCTGATCGCGATCGTCACCGTCTCGACCCCGCTCCTGGCGGGGCGGGTGGTCGACGCGATCGTCGGCGGTCAGGCGCCGCGGATCGTGATCATCCTGGCGGCGGCGATCGGGGTCCTCGCGCTCGTGGAGGCGGGGCTGGGCCTTGCTCAACGCTGGTTCTCGGCGCACATCGGCGAAGGACTCATCCTGGACCTGCGCACCGCCGTCTACGATCACGTCCAGAGGATGCCGATCGCCTTCTTCGGCCGCACCCGCACCGGTGCGCTCGTGAGCCGGCTGAACAATGACGTCATCGGTGCGCAGCGGGCCTTCAGCGAGACCCTCTCCGGGGTGGTGAGCAATGTCGTCACACTGGCCCTGGCCGCCATCGCGATGGTGGCGCTGTCCTGGCAGGTCACGCTGGCCACCCTGGTCCTGTTGCCGTTGTTCGTCCTGCCCGCTCGCCGGCTGGGGGCGCGGCTGGCCCGGCTGCAGCGGGAGGCGGCCAATCACAACTCCACGATGAGCACGCAGATGACCGAGAGGTTCTCGGCGCCCGGTGCCACGCTGATCAAGCTCTTCGGACGCCCGGACCACGAGTCGGCCGAGTTCGCGACCCGCGCCGGCAGGGTCCGCGACATCGGGGTGCGCAGCGCGATGCTGCAGGAGGTGTTCTTCATCGCGCTGACCCTGGTCTCCGCCCTCGCCCTGGCGGTGGTCTATGGCGCCGGAGGCTACCTGGCCCTGACCGGGGGCCTGGAGGCAGGTGCCGTGGTCTCCCTCGCCCTGCTGCTCACCCGTCTCTACGCTCCCCTGACGGCGCTGGCGAACTCCCGGGTCGAGGTGATGAGCGCGATGGTGAGCTTCCAGCGGGTCTTCGAGGTCCTCGACCTCGAGCCGCTCATCCAGGAGCGAGCCGGAGCGCGTGCCCTGCCGCCCGGACCGGCATCGATCGAGTTCGACGAGGTCACCTTCGCCTACCCGAGCCCGGAGCAGGTCTCGCTCGCCTCCCTGGAGGAGGTGGCGACCCTCGACACCGCCGGCGGCGAGGACGTGCTGCACGAGGTGTCCTTCCGCGCGGAGCCGGGTCAGACCGTGGCTCTGGTCGGCTCCTCCGGGGCGGGCAAATCCACCATCGCCTCGCTCATCCCCCGACTGTTCGATGCGGACACCGGCGCCGTGCGGATCGGGGGCAGCGACGTCCGCGATCTCACCGCGGCCTCTTTGCGGGAAACGGTCGGGATGGTCACCCAGGACGGCCACCTCTTCCACGACAGCGTGCGCCAGAATCTGCTGCTGGCCCGCCCGGAGGCGGGGGACGAAGAGGTGTGGGAGGCCCTCGACCGGGCTCGGCTGGGCCAGTTCGTCCGGGATCTCCCCGGCGGTCTGGACACCGTCGTCGGAGAGCGGGGGCACCGGCTCTCCGGCGGTGAGCGCCAGCGGATGACGATCGCGCGCGTGCTGCTGGCCAGACCCCAGGTGGTCATCCTCGACGAGGCCACCGCGCATCTCGACTCCACCTCCGAGGCCGCGGTGCAGGCGGCTCTGACCGAGGCACTCGCCGGTCGCACCGCCGTCGTGATCGCCCACCGGCTGCCGACCATCCGCGCCGCCGACAGGATCCTGGTGGTCGAGTCGGGCCGGGTCGTCGAGGCGGGGACCCACCGTGAGCTCCTCGACTCGGGAGGGCGCTACACCGAGCTCCATGACACCCAGTTCGCGCCGGCCGCCTGAGCGGGGCGCTGGGGCCGTCGCCGGGCAGCGGCGGCCCCAGTGCCCGGCAGCGGCGATCGCTGCGCTGGCAGCCCAGGCCCGACGGCGGCCATGACCCGGCAGCAGGGGCCGATCCCGCGCCGGCGGCGACCCCTCCCGCGCCGGTGCCGACCTCTTGCCCCGGTTTTTCCAACGCTGTAACGTGGCGTGCGGAACGGGGACGAGGTTGTCCCTTCGGCCCCGCCTCTCCATCCGCGCTCGCATCCGGTGCTCGCCGTGATCGACCATCGGTCCCCGGGGACGATGAGCGAGCGCGGCGCCCGGCCACGGGCGGCCCGGGGACTGGACGGAGGACCCGACCATGGACGCCATCCCTCGACGCCGACTGCTGACCTTGAGCGCCGCCACCGCCGCCGGAGGGGCGATGCTGCTCCGCGCTCGCCCCGCTCATGCCGGCCCGCCGTATGCGGGGCCGCCGCAGCGGCCGCCCCGGCTCCCCGAGCTGCCCGAACCCACCTTTGGCGAGGTCTCGGTCCACGATCCCTCGGTGCTCGTCACCAGCGGCGTGACCTACCTCTTCGGATCCCATCTGGCCGCGGCCAAGAGCGATGACCTGCTGGCCTGGGATCAGGTCGCCGACCTCGTCACCCCCGAGAACCCGCTGTTCGAGGACGTCACCACCGAGCTCGCCGAGGCCTTCGAATGGGCGCAGTCCGACACGCTGTGGGCGGCCGACGTGAGCGAGACCGAGGACGGTCGGTTCCGCATGTACTACTGCGCCTGTGAGGGCTCCTCCCCTCGCTCGGCCATGGGCACCGCGATCGCCGACCACATCGAGGGCCCCTACCGTGACGAGGGGATCTTCCTGCGCTCGGGCATGTGGGACGAGCCCAGCGAGGACGGCGACATCTACGATGCCCTGGTCCACCCCAACACGATCGACCCGCATGCCTTCGTGGACGCCTCCGGACACCACCAGCTCGTCTACGGCTCCTACTCCGGGGGCATCTTCCTGCTGGAGCTCGATCCGGTCACGGGCCGGCCGTTGCCGGGCCAGGGCTACGGCGTGCACCTGTGCGGAGGCAACCACGCCCGCATCGAGGCGCCCTACATCCTCCACTCGGAGCAGACCGGCTACTACTACTTGCTGTTGACCTTCGGCGGTCTGGACGCCGACGGCGGATACAACATCCGGGTCGCCCGCTCCCGGGATGTCGCAGGGCCCTACCTCGATCCGCTGGGCCAGGATCTGCGGGAGGCCAGGTCCGATCCCGAGCTGCCGCTGTTCGACGACGCCTCGATCGAGCCGTTCGGCGCCAAGCTGATGGGCAACCATCGCTTCGCCGGCACGGGGGCGGACGGCCAGGGGTATGTCTCCCCCGGGCACGTCTCCGCCTGGACCGATCCGCAGTCGCAGGAATCGTTCCTGTTCTTCCACACACGATTCCCGGGCGACGGGGAGCGGCACGAGGTGCGGGTCCACCGGATCCACTTCTCCCACGACGGCTGGCCGGTGCTGTCCCCGCACCGCTACGGCGGGGAGCCGGCCGCAGAGACGGCTCGGCCCGGCCTCCACCGCCGTCAGCTGGAGGGCCGCTGGCAGCTGGTCGACCATGGTCGGGCGATCTCCCCGGAGGTCGTCGACTCACAGACCATCGAACTGCACCGCAACGGGCAGATCACCGGCGCGGTCACCGGCCGGTGGCGTCTGGAGGGCCGCCACCGTGCGGTGATCCTGCTCGAGGACCTGCGCTATGACGGAGTGTTCGCACTCGGCCGCCATGAGGAGCTCGGCACGTGGACACCGACGTTCAGCGTGCTGGGCCCCGACGGACGCGCCCTGTGGGGCTCGCGGGAGGTGTGAGCCCGCCCTGACGTGCGCCGGCGCTGACACCAGGCCCCGCGGACACGGAGCGGCCCCGGGACCAGGACGATCCGTCCGGGTTCCGGGGCCGCTTCGGGTGGTCCCGCTCAGGTGCCGGTGATGCCGGTGGTGGCGACGGACTTGATGATCTGACGCTGGAAGATCATGAACACCACGATCAGTGGCAGTGCCGCGAGCACGGCCTGCGCCATCACCTGGGCGTACTGGATGCCGTAGGCGCTGATCACCGTCTGCAGGCCGGTCGGCAAGGTCATCAGGTTCGAATCATTGATGACGATGAACGGCCACAGGAAGTTGTTCCACGCCCCGATGAACACGAAGATCGCGACCGCCCCGAGAATCGGCCGGGACAGCGGCAGCACGATGTTCCAGAAGATCCGGAAACGGCTGGCACCATCGACCAGCGCGGCCTCCTCCAGTTCGTAGGGGATCTGGTCGAAGAACTTCTTGAGGATGAACACCATCGGGGCCGCAACCACCTGCGGCAGGATGATGCCCCAGTAGGTGTCCACCAGATCCAGCGCCAGCATCAGCTGGAACAGCGGGACGATCAGGATCTGGGCGGGGATCATGATCGAGGCGACGGTCAGCACGATCAGCATCTGGCGCCCCACGAACCGAAGGCGGGAGAGCGCGTATCCGGCCAGGGCCGATATCGCCACCGTGATCAGGGTGATCAGAGCCGAGGTGAGCAGGCTGTTCCATGCCCAGCGCGGCACGAGGCCCTCGGTGAGCACGTTGATGTACGCCTGCAGGGTGAACCCGCTCTCGGGGATGAAGGTGATCGGCTGCGCGGCGGCCTCCGCCTCCGTCTTGAAGGAGGTCAGCACCGCCCACAGCACCGGCACCAGCCAAGCCAGAGCCAGGATCGCGAGGATCACGAAGGCGACGATGCGGGCCGGGGTGGGGCGGCGCCGTCGCCGCCTGGGGACGAGCACCGACGGCTCGGTCACCGGCGGCAGCGCCGGACTGAGTTTGGAGGTGGTGGGGTTGGCCATGCTCATGACTTCACGCTCCGTCGGGACGAGATCACCATGTACACGATCGAGACCGCGATGATCAGGAAGAAGTAGATGTAGGAGATAGCCGAGGCGTAGCCCATGCGGTACCCGGTGAACCCGACCTCATAGATGTACAGCAGGATCGGTCGGGTGGTGCCGCCGGGACCGCCGCCGGTCATCTGGTAGATCTGGTCGAAGACCTTCAGAGAATTCAACAGCTGCAACACCAGCACCAGCACGGTGATGGGGGCCAGCTGCGGCAGGGTGATGGAGGCGAACTTCCGCCAACTGCCGGCCCCGTCGAGCGAGGCCGCCTCATAGAGGTGCTCGGGGATGTTCTGCAGAGCCGCCAGGTACAGCAGGAAGTTGAAACCGATGGTCCACCACACCGTGGTGATGACCACCGAGAGCATGGCGGTGTTCGGATCCTGCAGCCAGGCCACTCCGCCCAGGCCGAACCAGCTCAGGATCTCGTTGATCAGCCCCAGCTCCGGGTTGTACATCCATACCCAGAACTGCGAGATCACGGTCGAGGCCAGCAGGAACGGCATGAAGAACGACAGCCGCCAGAACCACTGTCCGGGCAAGCCGAGGTTCACCAGGATCGCTAGTCCCATGGCGATGGCCACCAGCGGGATCGTGGACAGCACCGTGAACCAGGCCGTGTTGCCCAGCGAGCTCCACACCTGCGGATCCCCGAGGGCCTCGGTCCAGTTGGCCAGTCCGATGAACTCGTCATTGGTGCGGGCGAGGCTGACGCCGGTGAAGCTCATCCACAGCCCGTAGATGGTGGGCCAGATCAGGAACAGGCCGAACGCGATCAGGAACGGAGCGACGTACAACCAGCCGCGCACGTTGTCACGGCGCCGTCGGCGCTTACGGCCGGCCGATAGGTGCTCGGTCGCACCAGGGGGTCGGGGCGGGGCATCTGAACCGCTGGGAGCGGCGACACTGTCGGCGGTGGTCATCGATCGTCTCCTTCGACGGGCGACTGGGGGAACGTGCTGGCCACGGGCAGGTCAGGCGACACGGCGATCACATCGGGCTCGGTTTCTGGAGCAGGTCGTTGATCCGGCCGACGAAGGCGTTCCAGCCCTCCAGCGGATCGATGCGGCGTGCCCACACGTTCTGCATCTCGTCTCCGAAGTAGGTGTGGAAGTCGCTGCCGGAGCCGGTGAACCACGCCTCTGGGTCGTAGACCAGGTGATCGATCGCCTCGGCGTAGTTGGACTGGGGCTCCAGCTCGGCGTAGGCCGGATCCTCGATCACCGGGGTGTAGGCGGGGATGTGACCGGCTTCCGCCCAGTTGATGGAGTCCTTCAGCAGGTGGGCAACGATGGCGTGGACGTTGCGTCGCCGCTGCTCGTCCGGTTCCGACTGGTGGGGCAGCACGAAAGAGTGGGAGTCGGCATAGGCGGTGGGCTCGCCGAACACACCCGGGATCATCGTCATGTCGAAGGGCAGGCCTTCGTCCTTGTAGCTGCCGACCTCCCACACGCCTCCGAAGAACGCGCCGGAGCCGCCGGTGGCGAACTCGGAGATCGCGGTGCCGCCATCGTGGCTGGGGTTGCCGACCTCGCCGTCGATCAGGGACAGGATCCATTCGATCGCGTCGGCGACGATCTCCTCCTGGTACCCCATCTGTCCCCCGACGGGCAACTCGATGGTCCCGCCCATCTGCGAGTAATAGGTGGAGAACATGCGCCACTGGTTGGGGCCGTCCCCGAGGTATCCCCAGGACAGGCCGTAACCGCTGGGGGCGCTGCCCCCGAGCTCCAGGGCCATCGCGCGGAAGTCCTCCGGGGTGTCCGTGGGCAGCAGCAGTCCGTCATTGCCGAGCACCCCGGCGGCCTCGGCGATCTCGGTGTTGTAATAGAGGACGAAGGGATGGGAATCCAGTGCGATCGCGGTGAGCTTGCCGTCGACCACCATCTTCTCCCAGACCAGCTCGGGGAAGTCCTCCTGCCTGATGCCGAACTCGCCCAGCAGGTCGAGGTCCCATTCATCGAGCAGCCCGCCGGGAGCGTAGCCCGGCACTCGTGCCGCGTGCATCACCGCGAGGTCCGGGGCGCGGCCACCAGCGGAGGCCATGGCGAGCTTCGTGTAGTACGGGGCACCCCACGCCAACACCGTCTGGGTGACGTCGGCCGCGCCGTCGGTGGCCATGTACCCGTCGAGCATCTCGCCCATGGTCACGCCGTCCGGTCCGGACAACAGATGCCAGAAGGCGATGTCGTCCGAGTCCCGCGCGTCGGCTCCGGCGCAGCCGGACAGGGCACCGAGGCCGGCGAGCGCTCCGAGCCCGCCGGCACCCTTGAGCAGACTACGGCGGCCGACGGGGGCCGATGGCCCGGGGGAAGGTCTGTGCATCATCCTGTCCACCTCTTCGTGGCGGGGTCGGACGGCCCGGCGACCGCGGCCCCGAATCGTCTCGACCCCTAGGGGCTGTACTGCGCCGAAATTTACATCGTTGAAACCGGGGCGTCAACCGTTGATGGGGCGAATGCTCGACCGGATCCGGACACTTCTCGCCATGCGCCGGCCGATGGGTGTGCAGCCACGACCGGACGTCCGCCCCCATCGCGGGCGTCGATCGTCGAGTGGTCGTGGTTCTGAGCCTTCAGAGCCACAACCACTCGACGTCGAGCGAAATGCCATCAGCGCAGGCCGGTCGCCGGCGCCGGGCCCTCACCAGGCAGCCCTGGGATCAGCTGCTGGCCGAGGCCCGCTTCTTGTTGTAGACGTCGAAGGCGACGGCCAGGATCAGCACGGTGCCGCGCACGACGGACTGCGTGGACTGGCTGATGCCCATGATCTGCATCCCGTTGGCCATCACCGCCATGATCAGGCCACCGATGATGGCGCCCTGGACCTTGCCCACGCCACCGGTGACGGCGGCGCCGCCGATGAAGGCCGCAGCGATCGCATCCAGCTCGAACATGTTGCCCGCGCCCGGCTGGGCGGAGTTGGAGCGCGCCGAGTAGACGATGCCGGCGATCGCCGAGAGGAAGCCCATGTTGATGAACAGCAGCATGTTCACCCAACGGGTCTTGACGCCCGAGAGCTTGGCGGCCTGGAGGTTGCCGCCCATCGCGTAGATGTGGCGGCCGAAGATGGTGCGCTGGCTGATGAAGCCGTAGATCAGGATCAGAGCGGCCAGGAGGATCAGCACCACCGGCAGGCCGCGGGAGTTCGCCAGCTGCCAGGCGAAGGCCAGCACCACGAGGGCGACCAGGAGGTTCTTCAGCCAGAACAGCGGGAAGGACTCGACCGGCTGCTTGTACTTCAGCTTCGCCAGCCGGCCGCGGTACTGCTGGATCGCGAAGATGATCACCAGTGCGCCGGCCAGGAACAGGGTGAAGGCGTCGTACCCGTCCCCACCGAGCAGGCCGTTGAGGAAGCCGTTGGCGATGTACTGGTATTCGGCGGGGAACGGCGACAGGGACACGTTGCCCAGCACCTGCATGGTCAGGCCGCGGAAGATCAGCATGCCCGCCAGGGTCACGATGAAGGCGGGAATCCCGACGAAGGCCACCCAGAAGCCCTGCCACAGGCCGACCAGGATGCCGGTACCCAGCGCCGCGAGGACGCCCAGCCACCAGGGCATGCCGTTGCTGATCACCACCACCGCGGCGACCGCGCCGGTCAGCGCGACCACCGATCCCACCGACAGGTCGATGTGCCCGGCCACGATGATCAGCACCATGCCGATCGCGAGGATGAGGATGTAGGAGTACTGCAGCACCAGGTTGGTGAGGTTGCCCGGGCTCAGCAGTGTGCCCCCGGTCAGCGCGGTGAACAGCACCACGATGAGCACGAATGCGATGTAGATGCCGCTCTGGCGCATGTTGCGCGTCAGCAGGTCCTTGATATTGGCGGTTCCGGCCATGGGGCCGCTCACTCCCTCTCCATGGTCATGAGCTCCATGAGGCGCTCCTGCGTGGCGTCCGCCGCGGCGACCTCACCGGTGATGCGGCCGGCGGACAGTGTGTAGATGCGGTCGGACAGACCCATCACCTCAGGCAGCTCCGAGGAGATGACGATGATGGCTTTGCCCGCCTCCGCGAGCTCGTTGACGATCGTGTAGATCTCGTACTTGGCGCCGACGTCGACGCCGCGGGTGGGTTCGTCCAGGATCAGCACTTCGGGTTCGGTGAACAGCCATTTGGACAGCACCACCTTCTGCTGGTTGCCGCCGGACAGCTGTCCCACCGTCGACAGCACGGTGGGGGTCTTGATGTTCAGCGAGGAGCGGTAGCGCTCGGCGACCGCGATCTCCTCGTTGGTGTTGATCCATCCGCCGCTGGCGACCTTCTTCAGGGCGGCGGAGGTGACGTTGGTGCGGATGTCCTGGATCAGGTTCAGTCCGTAGCGTTTGCGGTCCTCGCTGACGTAGGCGATGCCGTGGTCGATCGCGTCGGCGACCGTGCGCATCCGCACGGGCTTGCCGTGCATGGACACGGTCCCGGAGATCTCGCGCCCGTAGGACTGGCCGAACACGCTCATGGCCAGCTCGGTGCGGCCGGCTCCCATCAGCCCGGCGATACCGACGACCTCCCCGGCGCGCACGTGCAGCGAGGCGCCGTCGACGACGATCCGGTCCGGCTGGGTGGGGTGGGTGACGTTCCAGTCCTCGATCCGCAGGATCTCCTCGCCGATCTCGGCGTGGCGCTCCGGGAACAGGTTGTCGATGTCCCGCCCGACCATGCCCTTGATGATCCGGGGGATCAGCGAGGGCCGACGGGCGCGGCTGGCAGCGCGGCTGCCCGGCCCACCCGCGCTGATCAGGCTGGGGGTGGTGTCGGCGGCTGCGGGTTCGTCGGCCGGGGCGTCGGTGGCCGAGGTTCCGTCGGTGGTCGGCTCGGTGGTCGCCTCGGCAGTCGGCTCCGGGGCCGTGCGGTCTGTCGACGTCCCGGCGTCCGCCGCCGGCCGGGGCGTCGGGTCCTCCGTCGTCGGCTCGTCGGCGTCGATCGCACCGGTGGTGTAGCCGGCGGCCTCTGCGGTGGCCTCGTCCTCAGCGCTGGTCACGGGCTCCTCGGCGGCCGACGGTCCGGCCTCCCCGCCCACGACCGTGCCGCTCAGCATGTCGATGGTCTCGATGGTCCGTCCGTCGCGGATGATCGTGGTGGCATCGGCGATCGAGGCGATCTCCCCCAGCTTGTGGGAGATGATGATGGAGGTCACGCCCTCGTCGCGCAGGCCGCGGATCAGCCCCAGCAGGTGCTCGGAGTCGTCGTCGTTCAGCGCGGCGGTGGGCTCGTCCAGGATCAGCAGGCGCACGTTCTTCGACAGCGCCTTGGCGATCTCGACCAGCTGCTGCTTGCCGACCCCGAGGAAGCCCACCGGGGTCACCGGGTTCTCGTCCAGCCCGACCCGCGCCATCAGCTCGGAGGCACGGGCGTTGGTCTCGTGCCAGCTGATGATGCCGCCGCGCGACTGCTCATTGCCCAGGAAGATGTTCTCGGCCACCGACAGGTGCGGGATCAGCGCGAGCTCCTGGTGGATGATCACGATCCCCTCGGCCTCGGAGTCGTTGATCGAGGCGAAGTCGACGGGCTGGTCACGGAAGACGATCTGCCCCTCATAGGTCCCGGACGGTTCCACGCCGGACAGCACCTTCATCAGCGTCGACTTGCCCGCGCCGTTCTCGCCGCAGATGGCATGGATCTGGCCCTCGCGCACGGTCAGGGACACGTCCTGGAGCGCGACGACGCCCGGATATCTCTTGGTGATGGACCGCATCTCGAGGATGTGATCGTTCATAGCGCCCTCCTTCGGGCGGGTTGCGGCGGGTCCGCTCATCACGGCCCGCTCACCCCTTCGGTCCGGGGGCGGGGCCGGCATCGGCCCTGCCCCCGGATGTCGCTGATTCAGCGTGGCCGGAGCGGGGTCCTCCGCTCCGGCCGTCCGCCGCTGGTTCCTGGCAGCACCCGATCGGTCCGGCTCGACGCCGTCCTGTCCCCGGGTGCTCGTGGTCGGCGGCGGGTCACTCGGTCTGGCCGGACTCGACCTCTTCCTCGGTGTAGTAGCCGGAGTCGATCATGATCTCCTCGTAGTTCTCCTCGAGCACCATCTGCACCTCGAGCAGGTACGACGGCACGACCTTCATGCCGTTGTCGTAGGTCTCGGTGTCGTTGGCCTCGGGCTCCCCGCCCTCGAGGAAGGACTCCGCGGCCACGATCGCCTGCTCGGCCAGGTCGCGGGTGTCCTTGAAGATCGTCGAGTGCTGGATGCCGTCGGCGATCAGCTTGATCGAGGCGATCTCCGAGTCCTGCCCGGTGACCACCGGCAGGCCCTCCTCGATGGATGGGCCGCGGCCGTCGTTCTGCAGGGCGTTGATGATGCCCCGCGAGAGCGGATCGGCCGGGGCGAGCACGCCGTGGAGCTCCTTGCCGCCCGTGTAGTGGGTGGTCAGCAGGTTCTCCATGCGGGTCTGGGCGGTCTCCTGCTCCCAGCGCTGGGTGGCGGCCTGATCGATGTCCATCTGCCCGGAGGGGACCTCGAGGGTCCCGTCGTCGAGGTAGGGCTGCAGGGTGTCGATCGCGCCCTCCCAGAACAGGTGGGCGTTGTTGTCGTCGAGCGAGCCGGCGAACAGCTCGATCGACAGCGGCCCCTCCGGGGCGTCATCGGCGGGCTCGAAGTTCTCGTCCAGCAGGCCCAGGCCGTACAGCAGGGAGTTGGCCTGGTTCACGCCGACCTCGTAGTTGTCGAAGGTGACGTAGAAGTCGACGTTCTCGCTGTCGGTCAGCAGACGGTCGTAGGCGATGGTGGGGATGCCCGCCGCGGCGGCCGCGTCCAGCTGGGCCGACAGGGCCGAGCCGTCGATCGAGGCGATGATCAGGACATCGACCTCCTGGGTGATCATCTGGTCGAGCTGCTGCTGCTGGGTGGGGATGTCATCGTCGGCATACTGCATGTCGACGGTGTAGCCCTTCTCCTCCAGACCCTCCTTGATGTTGTTGCCATCGGAGACCCAGCGCTCATAGGTCTGGGTGGGCATGACCACGCCGACGGTCAGGTCGCTGGGCTCCGCGTCGGGATCGGGCCCGCCCGAGCCGGCGCCCTCGCCACCGCAGGCCGCCAGGGTCACCGCGGCGGCGGTGCCGGCCGCTCCGAGCAGGAACATTCTCCGGTTGTGCATGGGTTTCCTCCTTGAAATCGCCGTCTGGGGCTTCGCAGACGGGACAACGCACTGTGGCTCAGCGCTGCACCGACGACCCGGAGCGCTTCGGATGCGGTCCGGGGCCGCAGTCTCGTGGCACTGTCCGCGCAGGCCCGAGGCGGACCGACACCGACGCTGCTACTCCACTCGCCGCGGTGTGGCGTGAATCAACTCGAATGCTAACGTTCACATCGGACCAGGTGCCAACTCGGCGGTCACAAGTCGGCAACGGCTTCCCCAGCCTCCGGGGCGCGCTCCGTGGATCCCGCCGGGACGAGGCGATTCGTCACGGGATGCGCGGCCGCCACCCGAGGCTGGCCTGCATGGGCGCCAGGCGAGCCCGGCTGGCGTAGCGGCCAGGCGAGCCCGGCCTGCGTGGGGGCC
>Ga0209487_1001768_pt1 | contig 17930 bp, 12 predicted proteins | sample Poulit2012_FD_187524 | JGI IMG/M metagenome (GOLD analysis project Ga0209487, IMG submission 187524) | Agricultural soil microbial communities from Georgia to study Nitrogen management - Poultry litter 2012 (SPAdes) (version 2) | ecosystem: Environmental > Terrestrial > Soil > Agricultural land...
TGAACAGGAAGAACGTCACGTTGTTCAGCGGCAGCTGCGGCGCCACCTGGCCGAGCACCCGCAGGGCGGGGATCATCGTGAGGAAGATACCGATGAACAGGGCCGCGACCTCGAGGATCGGACCCCACGTGAACTCGTTCTTCTCGTAGCGCACCACCCGCGGCCCGACCCCCAGGGAGAGCCCCATCGCCGTGAGCATGGCGAGCTCCCGCCAGGGGACCCAATCCACGAACGAGGCATCGCCGTCGGTAATCGCGTGGAGGTCGAGGGAGGGGAGGAACGCGACGGAGGCGACGACCATCCCGAGGAACAGCACGTGGCGTTTGCCGAGCACCGCGAGTGGCTCGACCCCGGCGGCGTCGCGCGCGAGGGCCTCGGGTGCTTCCCGGGTATGCATGACGCGGTCGAGGGTGAAGTACACGAGCAGGAGCATCGCGTTGACGAACGCCCACTCGGGGATGAGGTGGAAGGTCCAGGTGAACGGCACACCGCGGAGCATCCCGAGGAACAACGGGGGATCACCGAGGGGGGTGAGGAGGCCACCGGCGTTCGCGACGGTGAAGATGAAGAAGATCACCGTGTGCATCCGATACTTCCGCTCGGAGTTCGTGCGCAGGAGCGGGCGGATGAGGAGCATCGCCGCGCCGGTCGTTCCGATGAACGAGGCGATGAGGGCACCGAAACCGAGGAACAGCGTGTTCACGCCGGGATTGGCGCGGATGTCCCCCGCGAGATGGATCCCCCCGGAGATGACGAACAGCGAAAGCAGCAGGATGATGAACTGCGCGTACTCCACGAGCGCGTCGGCGACGGGAATCGGCCCGTCGAGCACGGTGATGTAGAGCGCGACCGGGATTCCGAGCGCGAGCGCGAGGAGCAGCTTGCTGCGATTGCTATCCCACCAGCGTTCCGTCGCTGGAATGAGTGGAAGGATTGCGATACACAGCAGCAGCGCCGCGAACGGAATAACTGTGTACCAGCCAAGCGTGGTTTCCGCGGTCACCTTGGGTCCCTTACAGATCGACGATAATCCATCTGACAGAGTACCTGGATTTTCTCGGCAGGAGCCTAGTGATCGGTGATGAATCCTGCCCCGACGGTGCGATTGGTTGCCTCATCGATCAAGATGAACGAGCCGGTGTTGCGGTTGCGCCGGTACGGATCGACCATCAGCGGTTGAGTCGTGCGCAATGTCGCACGGGCCAGACCATTGAGCCCGAGGGACGTCGGGGAGGGAGCCCGATGGAGGGTGTTGATATCGAGTTCGTACTTGATTTCTTTCACGAGCGCCCGGGCGGCGCGGGTGGTGTGTTTGACGGCGTATTTCGCCCCGACCTGCATGGGATCGAAATCCATCCAGCAGATCATCGCGTCGATATCTTGGGTCGGTTCGGGCTGGTTGTTGGGCCGACCGATCATGTCCCCGCGGGAGACGTCGAGCTCGTCTTCGAGCCGAACCGTGACGGACATCGGTGGATACGCCTCAGAAACCTCGCCTTCAGCTGTGTCGATCGCCTTGATTCGGGTGGGGAGCCCGCTGGGGAGCACGACGACGTCATCACCCGAGCGTAGAACTCCTCCCATGACCTGCCCTGCCAACCCCCGATAGTCACCACGGCCGTTTTGGGGTCGGATCACGTACTGAACCGGGAAGCGGGCGTCGATGAAGTTCCGGTCCGAGGCGATGTAGACGTTCTCCAGGTGGTGCATCAGCGAAGCACCGTGGTACCAGTCCATGTGCGTGGATCGCGTGACGACGTTGTCCCCGGTGAGGGCCGAGAGTGGGATGGTGACGACGTCCGCGAAATCCAACTTGGCCGCGAAGTCGACGAACTCCGTGCTGATCTCGTCGAACACCTCTTCCGACCAGTCCACGAGGTCCATCTTGTTCACCGCGAGGACGACGTGGGGCACCTGCAGCATCGAGACGAGGGTCGCGTGCCGGCGACTCTGCTCCTGAAGTCCTTTGCGGGCGTCGACGAGGATGATCGCAAGATCCGCCGTGGAGGCGCCCGTGACCATGTTGCGGGTGTATTGGATGTGCCCGGGCGTATCGGCGATGATGAACTTGCGCCGCGGGGTGGAGAAATAGCGATAGGCGACGTCGATCGTGATTCCCTGTTCACGCTCGGCGCGCAGACCGTCGGTGAGGAGAGCGAGGTCGGTGTAGTCATCACCGCGCTGGACGCTCGTGCGCTCTACCGATTCGAGTTGGTCTTCAAAAATTGATTTCGAGTCATACAGGAGCCGGCCGATGAGGGTGCTCTTGCCGTCGTCGACGGAACCCGCCGTGGCGATGCGCAGAATGTCCATTAGAAGTACCCTTCCCTCTTGCGATCTTCCATCGCTGCTTCGCTCACCTTGTCGTCACCGCGAGTCGCGCCGCGCTCCGTGATGCGGGTAGCGGCGATCTCCGCGATCACGTCCTCGACTGCTTCGGCGACGGAGGGGACCGCCGCGGTCAGCGTGGCGTCGCCCACGGTGCGGTACCGGACCTTTTCGCGGAAAACCTCTTCGCCCTCGCGTGGCTGACAATGCTCGTTCACGGCGAAATACATTCCGTCCCGAAGAAATACTTCGCGTTCCTTCGCGTAGTAGATCGACGGTATTTCGAGGTTTTCTCGCGCGATGTAGTGCCAGATATCGAGCTCGGTCCAGTTCGAAAGCGGAAAGCAGCGGATGCTCTCGCCGGCGTGAATCCGCCCGTTGTACAGCGACCAGAGTTCCGGGCGTTGGTTCTTGGGGTCCCATTGGCCGAAGTCGTCGCGGAACGAGAACACCCGCTCCTTCGCGCGTGCCTTCTCCTCGTCGCGGCGGGCGCCGCCCATCAGCGCAGAGAGCCCGTGGTCTTCGGCGGTTTTCAACAGCACCGGAGTCTGCGCGCGGTTGCGTGAGCCGTTGCGTTCCTCCCGTACCCACCCCGCATCGATCGCCTCCTGCACGGAACCCACGATGAGCCGAACACCCAATTCCGCGACCCGGCGGTCGCGAAGCTCGAGCACCTCAGCGAAGTTCTGGCCCGTGTCGATATGGACGACGGGGAAAGGGATCGGCCCGGGGGCGAAGGCCTTCGTAGCGAGGTGGAGCATCACGACCGAGTCTTTTCCTCCGGAGAACAGCAAGCCCGGGCTCTCGTTCTCGGCGGCGATTTCTCGAATGATGAAAATTGCTTCGGACTCGAGGTAGTCCAGATGGCTGAGTCCGTAGCGCCGGACTTCGGTGACCTCGGTCATCTTATTGCTCCCTGCTATTCGTGTGCGTGATGTGTTCCAGGAGATCGTCGGCGATGTATGGGTTGCAGACGACGAGGTCAGGTAGGTAAGGGTTCTCGTTGTTGTACCGCAGCGGCTCACCATTGATCCGGGACGTGAACAGCCCAGCAGCGCGGGCAACCGCGACGGGGGCGGCGGAATCCCACTCGTACTGCCCGCCCGTGTGCACGTACGCGTCGGCTTCCCCCCGGACCACCGCTCCGACCTTGTAGCCTGCCGAGCCCATCGGGATCAGTTCCGCTCCCAGGTCCTTCGCCAATTGCTCCACCGTGGAGGTCGCCCGGGTGCGAGAGACCGCCAAGCGAAGCTGTTTGGGCGGATTCCAAGACGGGGCGGGGTCGGAGCTAGTGAGAACCACGTCCAGACCGGGCAACGCTACGGCCCCCACAGAAAGCTCGCCGCCGGACCAGAGCGCGACATGCACGGCCCAGTCATCGCGCCCCTCGGAGAACTCCCGGGTGCCATCGAGGGGATCGATGATCCAGACCCGCTCGGCGCTCGTGCGATGAGAGCTGTCCGTTGCTTCCTCCGACAGCACGAGATCCTCGGGGCGGTGCTGCGCGAGGGCGCTCGCGAGGTAGGCCTGGCTCTCCCGGTCGCCGCGGTCCTTCAATGCTTGAGTTCCTAGTGCATCCGGCGCGGCATCGGTTTGGGCACGCCGAAGGAGCGCACCCGCCTCCGTTGCTAACTGGGCGGCGAGAACGGCGTCGTTCATCGCACCTCCAAGTAATTCGCGCCACATCGCGCTTGTTGGACTTTGAACGTACCTGAATTCTCTCCATTTAGGAAGACGATCGTCTGGATCTGGTGCGGGTGGGGTGGCCTGTGTCACAATTGGGCGCTATGGATGTGGCCTTGCTCGTAGGCGCTTTTGGGGTTGGCATCGTCGTCGGCCTCACCGGGATGGGTGGCGGTGCCCTGATGACGCCGATGCTTGTGCTGTTCTTTGGCGTCCCGCCGCTCGCGGCGGTATCGAGCGATCTCGTAGCTAGCGCGGTGATGAAGCCCGTGGGCTCGGTTGTCCATTTCCGACGCGGAACGGTGAACCTGAAGCTCGTCAAATGGCTCTGCATCGGATCGGTGCCATCCGCTTTCGCCGGCGTGTTCATCCTGCGTGCTTTTGGTCAAAGCGAGCAGGTCCATGATGTCGTTCGAACGGCGCTGGGCGTCGCAATACTCTTCACCGCCGCAATGCTTATGGTTCGTGCCTACATGCGATTGGCTGAACGGGCGAGGGCGCGTGATGGTCGAGCCGATCCTCTCCCGCAGGCCCATCCCCATGTACACGTGAAGGTCCTTCCCACGGTTCTCCTAGGTGCGATCGGAGGCCTGGTCGTCGGCATGACCTCCGTCGGTTCTGGTTCCCTCGTCATCATCGGATTAATGTTGCTCTATCCAGGGCTCAAGGCGAGCCAACTCGTCGGAACCGACTTGATGCAGGCGGTACCGCTGGTCGGCGCAGCGGCGTTGAGCCACGTGATTTTTGGCGAACTAGATTTCTCTGTCTCCCTTCCGCTCGTCATCGGCAGCGTCCCCGGCGCGTATCTAGGAGCGCGCCTCTCCGCCGCGCTACCGGGGGGAATCGTGCGCCGCGCGCTCGCGTTTGTTCTCCTCGCCTCCGGCCTGAAACTTCTCGATGTGCCGAACGTTCCTACCGCACTCATCCTCATTTCCTTCGCCGTCGGGGGCTCGTTGGTGTGGATGCAGATTCGCCGGCGCAGGGGATTCCCCGCGCTGGCCACCGTAGAAGCGCGGCAACGCCGGGCGCGGAATGAGGAATTCGTCAAGCAGAAAAGCGGAGCGAGGGAGGCGCCGTGACTAACGCGGTGTCGATTGTTCTTCGCGGCCCAAAACTCGAGGCTCTAGAGCTGATAATCTCCGGTCTTCTCCCCGGGATTAGCGGCTACAGTTTGCCGTCGTCCGGCGCCGAAGCGAATGCTCACCTTAGTGTTCCCGCCGACGCGGAAGTTAAGCAGGGGGGCGAAATTGAACTGCGCGACTTTGAGAACCTGCCCCTCGCAAGACTGCGCATCGCTGCTGTCGACGAAGGCGAATCTGCTCAGTGGGTTGCGGGCCCTCTCCGCAAACTCTCAGAACCTGAGCACGGCCCGGCCCGCGAGTTTCGGCTGACGGGAGAAGAGGATCTGACAACCAGCACCGTCGCCGTCTTCTCGCCAGGTGCAACACCGGCAGAAATCCTTCGCGCGGTCCAGGCTGCTGGAAGCGGACCTCTCGTGCTCGTCGCCGAAGGGGCGCAAGATCGGGCGCGTTCGGCTCGCCTGGTATCGACATTGCAGGACGTCGCCGAGCTGCTCCCATCTGCGCGCGTCTATTTTGTTCCTTTCGCAGATTTGGGGGATGGGCAGCGGGACCCGAGCGCGGCCGTTCTCGCCGGCCTCGGCGCTTCGAGATTCCTCGACTTCCGGCGTCCCGTGAGCGCGGATGAGGGGGGAGCGGTTGTGCTTTTCACCGGGCTCTCGGGGTCGGGAAAGTCGACTATTGCCAGGGCGCTCACCGATTACCTCAGCGCGAACTCGTCGCGAGTTCCGGTGCTATTAGATGGCGATCATGTTCGCCACGAGTTGGCCTCGGAACTCGGGTTCAGCGCGGAGGATCGCCACACGAATCTTCTCCGGCAAGCCTGGGTTGGAGCGCGCGTGGCCGAAGCCGGCGGTATTGCGATCTGCGCACCGATCGCGCCATTTGCTGCCTCGCGGTCCCAGATGCGGGCCAAGGTGGAACCCGCATCCAGATTCTTCATCATTTATGTTTCTACCCCGCTTGAGATTGCTGAGGCCCGCGATCGGAAGGGTTTGTACAAGAAGGCCCGCGCTGGGCTGATCCCCGACTTCACGGGGATCGACTCCCCATACGAAGTGCCGGATGATGCTGATTTGGAGATCGATACTGCGGAGATGTCAGTCGCGGAGGCAACAGACCGTGTAGCCGGACTGCTTCTTGACCGTGGAGTGGTGAAGCCCGGATAGCAAGGTATGCGTAGCGGGGGCAGAGCGCGAATGCTTCGATCGGCAGAAATGTCCCGAAGTTATCCGTTTGTTACTTTAGCATCTGCTCGCGGTAGTTAATTTGCGAGAGGATTGCTGGCAAGTTTGAGACCGTTTCGTGATCATCTTCCGGTCTCTTTCGGAAGGGGAATATGCAAACGCGAAGTCGCCTCCATAGCCGAGCGGGAACGATGAGCATAATGCTGGTTGCTCTCGTCGTGAGCTTTCCGATGCTTGCTACGCCATACGCAAGTGCAGCCTCGTCAGCGGAATACGTGGTTAATCCCGAATTCGCGGAAGGGACGCTCGGCTGGCGAACCAATAGTCCAAACGAGAACCTGAGCGTGCTGGACGGGAACATCGCGCAGCTGTCGACGCATGAAAGAGGGCATGCAGTACTGAACGATCAGCGCAATACGATTGTGGACGTAAGCGGGAGAGCACATTACACGGTTGCGGCCCGTCTCCGAACGACGACCCCGAATGTTGCGGGTGCAGTACGGGTGAGAGAGGTCGCTGGTCGTGAGGTGAGAGTTTCTCAGACGCCATTTACCCTTCGAGATACTGCATGGCGCACGGTGACTCTGAAGGTGACCACCGAGTTTGCGGGGTCGCACCTCGACCTGAATGTGGTGGCGTGGAATCTCGATCCTGAAAAGAATCTCCAGATCGATTCTGTGTCGCTGCGAGAGAGCCCTGCGGCGTCGTTACCAAATGATGACGGAAGCGTCGCGGTGAACTGTACGCATCCGCCTCCAACTGGCACGATCTATGGGTCGAGCATCTCTACGCGAGGCCAGACCCTAGAGCAAGCGCTGCAACGCACGGATGAAACCTTCGGACCAGTCGAGGTGATCCGGCACTTTCGCCCCGGGCTGCCCTTGAGTTGGGATAGCTACAACATGAAGTTGATGGTGGATCGCACCTTGATAACCTCCTTTAAGGTGCACCCATCAGAGATCTTGTCGGGTCAGCTCGACTCTTTCTTCCTTGATTGGTTCGCGGCGGCGCCGACGAATCAGACGATCTACTGGTCATATTTCCATGAGCCTGAAGACAACATCTCCCGTGGCGAGTTCACTTCCTCCGACTATCGTGCGGCATGGGCGCACTTGGCGAGGCTTGAGAGGCAAGCGTGCAAGTCGAATCTCCATGCCACGCTCATCCTGACTGAGTGGACGATGCGCCCTACGTCAAACCGGGACTATCGCATCTACGACGCGGGCCCGGATAACGTCAAGGTACTCGCGTTTGATCCCTACAACGGTGCAAGCGATCCGACCCGGGATTATTACAAGTCGGCTGAGGACCTGCTCGGAAATATCGTCCGGCAGGTGGAGGCAGACGGTCGGCCATGGGGAATTGCGGAATTGGGGAGCCATCAAATCCCTAGCGACTCCGACGGCAGCGGGCGGGCAAAGTGGTTATCGTCGGTTGCGGATTACGCTGAGAAGCACGAGGCACTGTTTCTTGCGTATTACCATTCTGTCGACGGTAGCGACTTCCGTTTACTGGAACCGAAGGCGAACGCGGTTTGGCGTGATCTTGTTGCTAAGTAGGCGGCAGTCTGATCGAGATCCAGGGAATCTGAGCTCGATGTCGGTAGCTGGTTCAGCGGGCGTTTCACTGTCTATGGTCTTTTCCTGCGCGTGCGAGACGGGGCCGTGATGGCACTTCAGGTCGTCGGAGCCAAGAGCATCGCGTCAGCAGAGCTTTCGCTGGTCGCCGAGCAGCTATGGCCGGGATTGGGTGGGGGCGATCTGCGAGTTTCTGCGGGTGCGTCTTCTGATCCGTCTTGGGTAACCATTGAACAGCATGCGCTCGGGTTATGGCGCGGGGACGTAGCAATGGTTCTTCCACGTCACCGCCGCGTTGCTACGCGTGCTCTCCGGCAATATAGGAACTTGAGGTCAGGAAAACGCCAGCTGGAGAGGTGGGCGTGGGGACGGGCCATTGCCACTGGCCATCATGCGCTATGGGGAACGATCACTCTCGAAGCACGCCGTGGCTCGGCTGCAGCTCAGACGACAACTCCGGTGCAGGAGTTGGTGCGGGGTCTTGGGCAGCAGGAGGCGCACTTCGCGATGTCTGTTCGACGCACGGCGAACCGAAAGGCGTTGTTGCAGGTCGTCGATGCCACTGGTGCAACGGTAGGGTTCGCAAAATTGGGTCGAAACTCCGTTTCCTCTCGCGGTGTGCGGCGAGAGAGCCAAGCCCTTGGGCGACTACAGGGCGGCAACTTCCGCCTGAAAACTCCTTCCATTCTGTGCGAGGGAGAGGTGAATGGTCACCCATACATCCTCATCGAGCCTCTGCCACCCGATATCTACCGGATCGAGAAAGTGAAGTCGGGAGGGCCCACGACCGACGAGCTAGCGGCGATCGCACCGGTTCACCGCCACGCAGTTCCAGCTGAGACTTTTCATTTCAAAAGCCTTGTCAAACGGGCCGCCGCGCTCGATGGTGTTGCTAGCGTGCGCGAGGGGTTGAGTGTGCTCAACATTCTTCTTCACTCTGTGGGAACCGAGAGTCGGTTGATGCCAGTAGCTGCATATTGGCACGGGGACTTCGCGTATTGGAACACAGGCCGAACTGCGACGGGCCAGATGTGGTGCTGGGACTTTGAGAATGGGGAAGATGACGCGCTGCTTGGACTCGATGTGCTGCATTGGTACGCGAGTAAGGTGCGTGAACAGCACGGAGCCACAGGGCTCGCCCATTGGTTGCGCCAGGCAGAACTAGAAGATCTGCGAAAATGCGGACTAGATGCCTGTCACCAACGCATCCTTCGAAAGGTATATGGCGCGGAGATAATTGCCCGTACCCTCGAAATGGCCTCGTTGGATGGTTGGAGCGCGGTGTGGGCCGGACAAAGCCGCGTTCTTGAAATAGCAAGAAGTGTTGCGGGTTAGGAAATTTATCTCCATCATCGCTGGGCGGGTCTAGACGAGCGTCGGTGATTCGTGCCACACTGTTCGCACTTGGGCACTGGGGCCCAGGTCAACCGGAGCGGTGGGACATGATTGAACGAGCGCGTCTGCGTGTTGTGGGAACGTTGAGTGTTGCCCTCGTCCTCGCAGGAAGCATGGTTCTCGCGGAGGCAGCGATTGCGCCGAAGGAGGCCTTCGCAGACCTTTCTGACCCACCGGCGAGCGGCGACAGACCAGACATAATCGCTCCGCAGGCTGTTCATGAAGCCGTAGTAAGCGATCTTCCAGTTTCATGGACCCCTCAGGTTCTCGATGGCAAGATCAGCGATATCGTTCAAGTTGGAGACACGATCGTCGCAGGCGGAAACTTTAGCGATGTAGCCCCGAGTAGTGGAACGCCGGTTCTCCACCGTAGTAATGTATTCGCGTTCAGCGCACTCAACGGTGCAATCAAGACGAGTTTCGCGCCGGCGATCTCGGGTGGAGTTGTCAATGCCGTGGAAAAGGGGCCACTCCCAGGAACGGTATTCCTCGGTGGGAATTTCCAGGGAGTAAATGGAGTAACCGGGAAGCTGGTTCTGGTTGACATAGACAGTGGGGATCTTGTTCCCGGCTTCACGCCCCCTTCAATGAACGGCGCTGTTAACGACCTCCAATTGGTTGGCGATCGTCTCTATGTGGGCGGCATTTTTAAGCGAGTAGCAAGTCACGATCACGGCGGCCTCGTCGCGCTAAACGCCATGACGGGAGCGCACGACGACTTTTTACAAGTTGATCTCACAGAAAATCACAACTACACGGGCCGTCCAGGACAGGCGCGGGCGGGGGTCGGGGCTAAGTCTATTGCTGTGACACCTCAGGGCGACATGATGGCTGTTGTCGGCAACTTCCGTAAAGCCAACGGAGCCGAGCGTCGTCAGATCGCGATGGTCGATTTATCTGGTCCTACGGCTCAGTTGCGCGCGGACTGGAGGACTGATCGATTGGCTCCCTCCTGCTTTAGCCACGCGTTTGACACCTACGTGCGCGATATCGACGTCGCGCCCGATGGTTCTTATTTCGTCCTCGCGACGACGGGTGGGCCGAACTCGGGGACCCTCTGCGACACCATCAGCCGCTGGGAAGTTGAAGCCGAGGGTCAGCAAGTCCAGCCAACCTGGGTTGATGAGACCGGTGGAGATACTCTTCTAAGCGCAGCATCGAGCGGTACAGCCGTTTATACGGGTGGCCACCAACGCTGGATGAACAACCTGAATGGGCGGGACTACGCCAACCCGGGGGCGGTGCCGCGAGCTGGAATCGGCGCTGTTGAGGTTGGAAGTGGCGTTCCGATCGCGTGGAACCCGGGTCGACATCCGCGGGGTGTCGGCGCCGAAGCGCTGTACGTTTCCGACAGCGGTTTGTGGGTGGGCAGCGACACAGAATGGATTGGCAATCGAACCCACCGTCGGCCGAGGCTGGCTTACTTTCCACTTGCCGGCGGTACGCCAGTGGCAGAAGGCACAACAGGGGAACTCCCGGCAAACGTCTATATGGCTAGGGAGGAGCCCGAATCAGACGATCTCATCCGAATGTGGTTTGAGGGAGCGGATGTGCAGGGGCCGCTGAACTCCGTATCCAGTGGTGGTATCGATTGGAGCGATGTGCGTGGCGCCGTTGTCATCGACAATGTGTTGCACTATGCCACGGGGGACGGTGAGTTTATTCGACGCTCGTTCGACGGGGACGAATTTGGTGATGCTGAGGTAATCGACCCGTACAACGATCCGTATTGGAGTGATGTTTACACCAGCTCCGGGGGCCATTACTACCGAGGCGTTCAGCCATCCTTTTACAACCAACTCTCAGCTCTGAACGGGATGTCGTACCTGGATGGAAAGCTTTTTTACACCGTAGCTGGCTCGAACCGTTTGTTCTCCAGAGCTTTCTCACCGGATAGCGGAGTAATTGCGCAAAGGTCCGACCAAGTGCCCGCGTTTACGCAACAGGAGATCGGCGAAATCTTCTTTGACGAGAGCAACAAGAAACTCTACTTCGTCGACGCCTCAACCGGAGATCTCTCGCGCATTGATTGGGAAGGCAGTCAGACAGATGGGGACCCGGAGAGAGTGAGTGGTCCCTCCGTCGACGGCGTCGACTGGCGGAGCACTGCGGTCTTTATTGGCGATGGCCCAGAACCCGAAACGAATGAGCCCCCGATAGCGGAAATCACCGCTAGTTGTGAACGCTTGGAATGCGAATTTTCTGGCGCGAATTCGTCGGACCCCGATGGCGAGATCGTTGCGTTCACCTGGGATTTCGGCGATGGCTCCGATAGTGCAGCCGGGGAGACCGTGACCCACGCCTTTGCAGAAGCAGGCACCTACACTGTCATGTTGACGGTCACAGATAACGACGAGGCGGTTGGATCAGCAGCCATCGAACACGAGGTGCATGAGGTGCCCGCACCCGTGGCACTGATTGAGAACCCCACGTGCGAGGGATTGGACTGCGCCTTTGACGGTACTGGGTCCTCAGTTGCTGATGAAGGAAATTCTATAGTCAGTTTCGAGTGGGACTTCGGTGACGGCTCTGACTCAGCAACGGGTGGAATGGTTACTCACCAATATGATGACGCGGGTTCCTACATTGTCACGCTAACGGTAACCGATGAGAATGGCACGACTGGGTCTACCACCTACGAGCTAGAGCTTTCGCAAGATCCTGATCCGGGTGGTTTGGTGGGCCCTGAGCTGGTTGGTATGGCGGCGTCGTCGTCGGATCGGGGTGTTAATCCGTCGGTGAGTGTGCCCCAGGAGGTGCAGGCGGGCGACCTGTTGGTCTTTTTTGTTTCGACGAATCAGACGGATGAGTATGCCGCTCCTGAGGGGTGGGTTGAGGAACGGCGGGTGGTTTCTGGTGGGCTTGTTGTTTCGGTGTTTACGCGTGTGGCTACGGCGGCCGATTCCGGTTCGTTGGTCGGGTTGGAGCTGCCTCATGCGTCAATTCGTGCTGATTTGACGATGGCAGCGTATCGAGGTGTTCACGACGATGGTGTTGAGGCGCTGGAGTCGGTGATTAGTTCGCGTACTGAGGTGCATGATTCTCCTCAGGTGATGGTGGGAGGTGATGAGCGTGTGGTGTTGACGTTCTTTGCTGATCGCTCGTCATCGACCACGCAGTGGACTGCTCCGTCCGATGTGGAGGTTCTATCCACGCAGGTAGGCACGGGGGGAGGTCGGTTGGGGACTTTACTTACGGCGGCTTCTCCTGATGGAGGATCTTTTGGTCCGTTGACTGCGCAGACAGATGCGCCTAGCGGGCGTGGGGTAGCGGTGATGTTGGTACTCGCACCCCACGAACAATCCGAAGCCCAAACACCGAGGGGCCCTTTAGAAACCGGTAGAGCTGATACTCCCGAGGGTCGCCTCAACTCGCAGACGGCACAGGAGCTCGCAAATGAGGAGGATACCTACCACTTAGAAAATGCTGATGAACAGGAGGAACCAGCCGATACAGACGGGCTTGCGGTGCTCATCGGGACGAATAACGTATCGATCCTCACCTCCGCACCTGTGGTCGACGTGCCAAATGAGGTCGAGCCCGGAGACTTAATGGTTCTGCTGGCAGCAGCAGAAGGGCGTACAACATATGAGGCCCCAGAACACTGGCGAATCGAGGCCGAAGAAACCTCGGACGAGTTGTCGGTGGCGATGTTCACCAAGCGTGCGACTGACGATGATCGGGACAGTCAGATCGAGATCGCACCGGACAGTTCGGCAACAACTGACCTCACTCTTGCCCTATTCCGCACCCCAGGGGAGCGTGGCATTACGGGAGTGGAGTTTGCAGAGTATTCCGACACAGCCTCGTATCCCGCACCAATGCCTCAGACGGACGAGGAAGGGTTAGAGCTGTCGTACTGGGCGACAATCTCAGCGGCTGATTCAGAATGGGAGGCCCCTGAACAGGTCGACGTTCTTTCGGAACCAATGGAAAGCCCCGACACTGGCTTGAACACTTTGCTGGTGAGCCGGAACGTCCCAGGAACAGCGTCTCCTGAGCTTGTTGCGCAGACCGCCGCGAACAGCGAACGAGCTTTCTCTTTCGCATTTCTCCTGCCTTCAGAAGCAACACTATGAGACGCTCGAGCATCTTCCTCCGTGCAGCCGTTGCTCTTACCGTTCTTGTCGTGGCTGGCTGCACGTCCGGCGAGCCCGATGCGCAGAGTGGAGAAGGCGCAGCCCCACCCATCACGGCGCAACCAGATCCGACGGCGTCTTCGAGTCGACTTGACGACGATCCCGAGGACGTGCCGATCGATGACACTGATTACTCAACCGATGCCGGGGCAAAACTACGTGAGTACGAATATCCTGACGACCCGAGACCGGCCGATTCGATAATCGCCACGCTGTGCAACCTCAACCAAGACTACCTCGCGAATCTCGGGAGCACTGATCCACAATCCTTCGATGCTGACGGATCATTTCAGACAGTTTTGATCGGTTTCTCTGACGTGCTTGAGGAGTGGGACTCGTTGCGTCCCCACTTCCCAGAACGTGTGGAGGACATCGACCATGCACAGGCTCTTTACGCTGCTTGGGATAACGCTCTAAAGAGTCAAGAAAGTGGAGACTCTACCGACGTCGAACGGCACCTTGAGGAGGCGGAAGCTCTGCTTGAGGAACTTCCTGAGGAGCCAAACCCTGGCTGTTTCGACCAGTGAGGAAGAAATGAATTTGGCTTGGAACGGATGTCGATGAGATGAAAACAACGAACCCTGGCCGAAACCTGCCCAACCTGCGACTTGTCCTCATGTACCGCCCATTAACAATTCTCGTGACGATTGCGTTCGCATTGGGTTTAGCGGGGCTCTACGTTCTCAACGCGCCCTCCACTTTCACGTCCCACGCAGTCATTCTTATCAGCCCTGCTCCGGGTAACCCCCTGTCAGCGGAGACCGCGTCAGGAAATGCAATGCAAACAACGGTGGCATTGGAAACCGAAGCGCAGCTCGTGGGCACGGAAAGCGTCATGGAGGTTGTGGAGCAACACATTGATGGAAATTCGCTTCGAGACAGTGACGCGCTGTCTGCGATAGTTCCTTCGAACACGCAAACTCTAGAGATTTCGTTTACATCGACCTCGCCAGAAGAGGCTCAGCGCGGGGCGCAGGCATTTGCCGAAGGCTATCTAGAACATCGACAGAACGAAGCACAGGCAGTGTTGGAGAGCACGAGCGACCGGCTGACGGAGCAAATTGAAGACGCTGAGGAAAAGTTTCAATCGGTAACCGCGGAAGCGTCCGACGACGAGGCAACGAGCTATCCGTCGCACGAAACGGAACTTCTTGCTGATCGGCTTGCTAGATTGAACAACTCTCTAATCGAGGCGCAGGGGCTCAGTACCTATCCTGGCTCTGTTATTGTTCGAGCGGAGTACCCTGAAAAAGCAAATGAGCTGCCGGGCTGGGGCATAGTCGCTGCCAGCGTTGTCTTCGGATTGGCTCTCGGTTTGGGTCTGGGTCTAGTCCGTGAGTGGCGGGGAGACCTCATCAGAGACGAAACAAGCGTCGAACCGTTGGGAATTCCGGTCCTCGCAAACGTTGCCATGGATTCGACATTGTTGACCGACACCAACGCGAATCCAACCGCGTATGAAGCTTTCCGGCAATTGCGAACACAGATTATTGCTGAGGGCCCATGCCCGCGGGTCGTTGCGGTGTCGGAATTCGTCAATGAAGGTGCCGCGGGGGGAAGTGGACGCTCCGCCGACGTGGCCGTGAACCTGGCTCTGGTCTTAGCGGAGGCGCGGTTCTCAGTGCTCCTGATCGCGACTCCGTCTCAGGAAGCCGAGGTGCGGTGGTTATTGAAGCCTTCCGCGAGTATGGGTACCGCCGAGCCATCGGATTACCCACCTCCGAACGGACAGGCGTTGGAAAAGCTGCGAGGGATCTCATTACTCACCGTCGGCTTAGATCACTTACACTCATCTGACCTCACAGCGAGCAGGTCTTTCCGAGACACGGTTGACGAACTTCATTCGAAGTTCGACTACATCGTCATTGCTTCCTCAGCGGCAGGGTCGGCCGACGGCGACGCGGCTCTTCTTGCATCTCAGTCGGCGCTCCTCGTGATATCTCCGGGCGCTGTTACGCAAGGGTTGCTCTGGACAACGCTGGAACGTCTCGAGCGGTTGGGAATAGCCGTCGGCGGGGCAATCTTCGTACGCAGGACCAATCAAATAAGCAGGATCGCGCGACGGGGGCGAGAGCCCAAGGAGAGCAAACAAGTGAGGGAATATGCAATCCGTTGAGGCGAATTTTGGCGCGGAGATTGCTTCTCTCCGCGCGAGGAGGAGAACAGCGGTCACGCATATTCCCTATCCTCTAAGCGGACTTCCGAGGATGCTTGTTCCACGCTTCCCCGCGCCAGTCGTCGCCGCGAGCGTCCGAGGATATTCAGCTTCTCAAAAGAGGCTTTCTCGTGGAGCAAAAGCTGGCGCTGAAGTGTTCGCACGGGTCGGAGGGACGAGGCTGATTCCACGTGGGGTTGCGCTCGGAGGGCCGGGCACGTTCCTCGAATTCGCCAGCGAGTACTTCGAAGAGAAGAAGTTGGCGTTTGCTGTACACCTCGGTCCACTGCGAGCAAATCGCAAGCCCGTCCTGCATGTGATGACGCCTCGAGGAAATTCAATTGCCTTTATCAAATTAGGGATTAACGCCTTCACTTCACGAAGGGTCCGTCACGAGGCTGAAGCATTGCGACGGTTGAATCGTTTGGGTGCCGAAGGATTTATTACTCCGACTCTCATTGATGCTGGGAACTGGGAGGGGCACGAGTATCTCATCACGGCACCTCTGAAGATCGATCCGACGCAGGCGCCGACTGAAGGACAGCGACTGGCGGCCAAAGCGGCTTTAGTGAGTGGTTTCCGAGTGATGGAGCAGCGACTTGCGAATTCCTCGTGGTGGCATACCGTGACGACGGAACTGGAGGCGCTTTCGGATACTAAGGAAAAGAAGCGACTTGAGCGCGCCGCGTCGAGGCTTCAAAGAGAGTTCGGAGGACACACATGTCGTATCGGTGCGGCCCACGGAGACTGGTCGCGGTGGAACATGTCGCCGAGTCAATCAGGGTTGCTGGTTTGGGATTGGGAGAAGTTCTCGTTGGAGATGCCTCTGCCCTGGGACGAAATTCACTTTCGCCTCGGAATCCATCCCGACGGACCACTCGCAGCCTTATCGCAGCCTGAAAGCCTGTTTTCAAGGGCGAGTTGGGAGGAAAGGACTGCGGAAGACGCCGATGTGCTCCTCGCGGCGTACCTCATAAGCCGGGGAGTTGCGCGGCTCCAAGGACAGGAAACAACCGGTGCTAGGAGTGTGTCTCTAGCGACGTGGATCCTGCCGGGGCTTGAAGAAATTCTAAGAGACTTACATCGCCGGGTGAAATGAATTGAACGTCATTCATTCGCACTTTTAGTCGTGTCGGGGCGAGCCGCAGACGAAAAAGAACCGGATTCAAGGAGGAATCGGACTAAGAATGAGCTTTAGATCTTCGTTACCGGAGCCGATCCGCGCTGCAGCACGTAGAAGCTACGTAGCGTTAGCGGGCTTGACAGCTGCTGACCGTTCGCTTCCGGACTTTATTCTCGTAGGGGGCCAAAGATGTGGGACCACCTCGCTATTTCGCGCATTCGAACAACACCCACTGATCGTCCGCCCCAGGCTGAACAAGGGAATTAATTACTTCGATCTCAATTATCACCGAGGCGAAGCCTGGTATCGGGCGCACTTTCCCCGGAGGAACAGGACTCGCCGGGTGCATGGCGTCGATTCGGTGACCTTTGAAGCGAGCGGTTATTACATGTTTCACCCCCTCGCACCAGCGAGAATCGCAAACGATTTGCCTGACATCAAGATTGTGGTCATGTTACGAGACCCCGTCGAAAGGGCATTTTCGGCGTGGAAACATGAGAGCGCACGTGGCTATGACGATGTCTCCTTTGATGAAGCTGTAGCGTCGGAAAGTTTCCGTACTGAAGGTGAATGGGAACGAATGGTATCCGACCCTAATTACCAGAGTTTTGCTTATCGCCACTATTCTTATGCCGCCAGAAGCGATTATGTGCCGCAGTTGCAGCAGTTTTACGACCGAATCCCAGCCGCACGCATTCACGTCCTTTACAGCGAGTCGTTCTTCGCGGACCCAAAACACGAATTCACGCGTCTCGTCGACTTCCTCGGAGTTCCAAGCCCGCAAGCGGTGACTTTTGAGAAGCACAACGCAAGGCCGAGTGGGCCGATGCCGATCTATGCGCGGAATGTGCTTAGAGAAAGGTTTCAAGGGCAAGCCGAAGAACTTGAAAAGCTCACGGGCCAACGCCCCCCTTGGGCCGACCGCAAGGACGCTCGGGCAGAGACGTGAACAGTCATGCGTGAGCACGGGGTGAATGAGCACGTTGACCGTGCAGCATCAAACCCTGCGTGGCCTTTGGCGGTGCCATTTGTAGGGTTGCCGATCTGGTGGCTCCTTGGGATCTGGCAATTGATGTTCTTCCTCGTGTCCATCGTGATGGCTTTTTATCTGGTGAAGCAAAGAACAGCAATTGCGATCCCACGGGGATTTTGGGTTTGGCTCCTGTGGCTTACCTGGCTCCTCACCGGACTGTTGGTTTTACAGGTAAACGCGCCCGGAACCATCCCAGAAATCAACATGAATCGGTACCTAGTGTTTGCGTAT
>Ga0209487_1001769_pt1 | contig 17927 bp, 13 predicted proteins | sample Poulit2012_FD_187524 | JGI IMG/M metagenome (GOLD analysis project Ga0209487, IMG submission 187524) | Agricultural soil microbial communities from Georgia to study Nitrogen management - Poultry litter 2012 (SPAdes) (version 2) | ecosystem: Environmental > Terrestrial > Soil > Agricultural land...
TATATTTTAAAAATTTCTATGACCGATGGGCAAAACTTAATACGGAAGGTTATAAAAAGATAATTCTCTTAAAGGTATCAAGCTTTGGAATAGACTTTATCTATTGTTTTGGATTATCCCCATTTCTTTAATGGGATAAGAAATGGTTATATTTGTGCGAATTAAACTTAAGATATGCTTTTTGAGAAAATAAAGAATCGTCGTGCGGTTTATCCTGCAGCTTTCGCCGATGAACCGATTGATAAAGAACAAATACAAAAGCTGTTAGAAGCCGCTAATTGGGCGCCGACACATCGTCGAACAGAGCCATGGCGTTTTAAGGTTTTTCATGAGGATGCAGCAAAGGAAAAGCTGGCTGATTTTATAGCCGATAAATATAAAGAAACCACAGAAAGACCTACGTCAGTTGGTATACGTACAAGACGTGATAAAGTACTACAATCTGGAGCGGTGATTGCCATATGTATGCAGCGTTGTCCAAAAGAATCAGTACCAGAATGGGAAGAAATAGCTTCGGTAGCCATGGCGGTTCAGAATATATGGCTTATGACCCAAGAGTTAAATCTTGGTGGCTATTGGTCTTCGCCTGCAAGCATTCATCAATTACAGGAAATCGTACCATTAGCAGAAGGCGAACGCTGTATTGGTTTCTTTTATCTAGGTAAACTAAAAGAAGAACTAGAAGAAGGTAGTAGAGCTACTAGCATAGATGAGAAAACTACGTGGGTAGAACTATAAGTAAATAAGTCGAAACTAACCTTAACCATGCTTTATGAATTAATTAAAAGAAGTGGTATTGGTAATAGCTTTTAAATTCAGCTATTCTAAAGTCTTATATATGTTTATATTGCTATGTTCGACTAATTTAGAGCTTCATGTTACTTTAGATTCATTTCTTCATCTAAATTTGTATATTTAACAATATGCATAACACAATATGAAGTACCTCTACCTTTTGCTAATATGTTGTTTAATGAGCTCATGTGAGTTTTTCCAAATGGAAGAACGCACAAGCTCCGATGCGATTTTAGAGGAGGAGTTACATACGATTAATTGGCAAGAGGTAGACACTTATCCGGTTTTTAAGGAATGCAGTTCTGCTACGGAATCGAAGCAGCTAGAGTGTTTTACCGAAGCTTTGCACAAGAAAATCCTACATGGAATGCAACGTTACGCACAAACTAATGAGTTAGATAGTGTGATGAAACTGAATATTCTAATTACAATCGATACGAATAGAAATTTGAGTTTCACTACTGATGTTGATTCTTTAGCCTTTCATTCTGCAGCTAGTTTAAAACGTTTTAATAAGTGTATTCAAGATGGACTGGATTCATTAGAAGTTGTTGAACCCTCTTTTAAAAGAGGAATTCCAGTTACCACTGAATTTGCTTTGCCTATAATCTTCACACAAGAAAACGAATAATAGAAGTATCTTTACTTTATGAAACAGGAACGAATTATTTTGGGAATTGATCCTGGAACTACCATAATGGGGTTTGGGGTAATACGCGTAGTAGATAAAGAAATGACTTTTATTCAATTAAACGAATTGCAATTAACCAAATACCCCGATCATTTTGTGCGGTTACGCCTCATCTTCGAACGGACTATAGAGTTAATAGAAACTCACTTGCCAGATGAAATTGCAATTGAAGCACCTTTCTTTGGAAAAAACGTACAATCGATGCTGAAACTAGGTAAAGCCCAAGGGGTAGCCATAGCTGCTGGACTTTCTAGGGATATTCCTATTACCGAATATGCCCCCAAGAAAATTAAAATGGCTATTACAGGTAACGGCAATGCTAGTAAAATGCAAGTAGCTAAGATGTTACAAAGCTTACTCAGCTTAAAAGAGCTTCCAAAAAACTTAGATAGTACCGATGGTTTAGCAGCAGCAGTGTGTCATTATTTTAATAGTGATAGAACAGTGGTTGGTGGTAAAACTTACACGGGTTGGGATGCATTTGTAAAACAAAACGAAGATCGAATCGTGTAAGCCTATGTTTGGTATCTATATACATATTCCATTTTGTAAACAAGCCTGTCACTACTGTAATTATCACTTTTCTACCAGTCTAAAACACAAATCCCGCTTACTACAAGCTATTGGCAAAGAATTGATTTTGCGGAAAGACGAATTAAAGGGTCAAGCGAAAACTATATACTTCGGTGGGGGAACACCGAGTTTACTAGACGGCAATGATCTAGATTATTTGTTTCAAATAATCCATGAACATTACCAAGTTGCAGACGATGCAGAAATTACCATGGAAACCAATCCAGATGATTTAAGTAAAGAGAAGCTCAGAGTTTTATCTAATACGCCAATAAATCGCCTGAGTATTGGAGTACAGTCTTTTTACGACGAAGATTTGATTTGGATGAACCGTGCACACAATGCAAAAGAAGCTTTAGAATCATTGCATTTAGCAAAGGAGTATTTTGCTAATATCACCATAGATCTTATATATGGTATTCCACAGATGGATAATACTCGCTGGGAAGAGACTTTAGACATAGCTTTTCAACTTCAAATACCGCATATTTCCTTTTATGCACTTACGGTAGAACCGGATACGGCTCTTGAACGATTTATTGAAAAAAAGAAAAGTCCTCCAGTAGTTGATGACCATGCTTATGCACACTACCGAATTTTACAGCGTAAAGCTAAAGAAGCAAATTATCAGAACTATGAGTTTTCTAATTTCTCGAAGACAGGTTATTATTCACAAAATAATATGGCCTATTGGTCGGGTAGACCATATTTAGGAATTGGACCCTCTGCACACGGATACGATGGTGAACGTAGATGTTGGAATATGGCAAATAACATTCTATATGCAAAAAAGATAGAAGCGGGTAAGCTGGCTTTAGAATGTGAAGAGTTAACTCATACAGATAAGTATAACGAATATGTAATGACTCGTTTTAGAACCTTAAAGGGCATGTCATTGTCTGGCTTACGCAAACAATTTGGTGAGAAACTTTATGCTTATGCTTTAAATCAAGCAAAAGTACATTTAGAAGCTGGGAGGCTTAGTGTTTCTGGGGATTATATGCGGGTTACAGAATTAGGCCGTTTCCAAACAGATGGAATGGCAGGTGACTTATTTTTTATTGAATGATAAGTATTTATATATTTATAGCGTAAATTTGATTAAGTTTACTCTTAAATGTTTAAATAATTCCCCGTGAAAGCATCTATAAAGTTAAATGGTTCTATTGTAACCGTAGATCTGTCTCGAAATTACGATTTGTCTATTCCTTTACAAGCTTCTGAAGAGAATCCACTTGTTTGGGGAGTAGATCAACCTATAATAAAGCCAGTACAAAAAGGAGATTGGATAGGGAAGGTTACCGAGGGCGCATCGGTAAATTTTAACTCAATCCAGTTTAGCCCTCATGGACATGGCACCCACACAGAGTGCGTGGGCCACATCACCCCAGAATTCCATTCAATAAATCAATTGCTAAAAGAGTTTGTGTTTTGTGCAGAAGTAATTTCAGTGGTTCCAGAGAATTTTGGTGATGATTATCGCATCTCAAAAAAACAACTTGTCAGTGCTCTTAAAGATGCTAGACCAACAGCACTGATTATTAGAACTCTTCCGAATACCGAGAGAAAAACTAAGCGTAATTATACAGGAACTAATTGGGCGTATCTAGAAGAATCAGCTGCTGCTCATTTGGCCGAAATAAACGTAAAACATTTACTTATAGATTTACCATCGGTCGATAAAGAAGACGATGGAGGGGGACTATTAGCACATAAAGCTTTTTGGAACTATCCTGAAGAACCACGATACGATTGTACGATTACCGAACTAATTTTTGTTCCTAACGAAGTTGAAGATGGTCCCTATTTACTAAACCTGCTCATAGCCCCATTCGAAAGTGATGCTAGTCCTAGCAAACCCATTCTATACCCATTCATGAAGAAGTCTGATAAATAAACTATAAAAGGCATTATTTTACTTTCTGAGTTCAATAAATAAAGGAGTGTAATTTTTTTATTCTGGTAAAATCCAAACTTCCTTTACCCAAAGCAGGACGAGTAATGAGTGACTAGCTCTAGTAATAAAGAGCCATTCCTTGTCGTTTCATTAATTTAGATTTTAAATAGCCAAACTAAGTAAAGGATTAAAGTTTATTTGAAAAAGATATTAAATCTGATTTAGTTCTTAAAGATTTAAGCACTTTCTTCCGGAGTAACTTTACACTTTTTTAAGATTATTTTTGGTGATAAAATTCTCTTAAAGTCCAGTAAATGTGATTCTTATCATTAAGTATGAGAAGCAAATGTCGTACTATGTAGATGGTGATTCAAAGATTGTTATTTAAAAGTAAGTGTTGACTGACATTCGAATAACAACAAAATAGTATGAATTAAAATTTTATAAAAAATGAAGAAAAAGTTTTTTAATGCTAAAATTTATCGAAACAGTGACGCAACTGAAATGATAGTTGAAGACGGGAGAATTACCCATCTAGGAACAAATTTGCCTAAATGTGATGAGGAGATTGACCTACAAGGAAAACTTGTCATGCCCCCTTACGTAGATCCCCACTTACATTTGGATTACGTATATACCTTGTCTGAACTAGGACAGGAAGGTGCTGGGTCAGGTACGCTGTTTGAAGCCATTGAGTTATGGCCAAAGTTCAAAGAGACTTTGACGGTAGATAGTGTGAAAAAACTTGCGCTAAAGGGTATTAAAGATGAAGTTTCTCAAGGTGTACAGCACATTCGTACCCATATAGATGTCACCGATCCTAACTTTATCGCATTAAAAGCGATGTTGGAATTACGTGAGGAAGTTAAAGATACGGTCGACATTCAAATCGTAGCCTTCCCACAAGAAGGAATGTATATGTATAAAGGTGGACATGAATTAGTAGAAGAAGCCTTAAAAATGGGAGCGGATGTAGTAGGTGGAATTCCACATTACGAACCTGCTAGAGAGTTTGGAGAAAAATCCATTCACGATATCGTTGCGCTCGCATTAAAGTACGACAAGCTTATTGATGTTCATTGCGATGAAACCGATGATACCCATTCTCGTTTTGTCGAGCTATTGAATGCGCTAGTACTCATGGAAGATTATGGTACGAGAACTACCGCAAGTCATACATGTTCCTTTGGTTCAGCAGACAATTCCTATGCTTTTAGAATGATGGATTTGTTTCAAAAGAGCAAGATGAACTTTATTTCCTGCCCAACCGAGAATGCTTATTTACAAGGTCGTCAGGATACCTATCCTAAACGTCGTGGATTAACAAGAGTAAAAGAGTTTTTGGAGTTAGGGATAAATGTTGCGTTTGCACAAGATTCTATAAACGATCCATGGTACCCGATGGGGAACGGAAATATGATGAATATTTTAGACAATGGGATGCACTTAGCCCAAATTATGTCCCCAGAAGAAGTAGAAACAAACTTCGACCTAATCACCTACAATGGAGCACGTTGTATGAATATCCACGATAGTTATGGATTGGATGTAGGAAAGCGAGCAAACTTTATTGTTCTAGATGAAAGTTCTGTTTACGAGGCCATCCGTAAAAGAGTAGATGTGCTAGCATCGGTACGTAATGGAGAATTCTTATTCCGCCGTAAAGAAGTAGCATATGATATTCCATTAAGTCTCTAAAAATATCGTTCTAAGAGAAAAAAGTATATTGTAAAATATAAGATAGCCGTACCTTTTTAATTGCCTAAAAGGATTCAATTGAGAGCTACGGCTATTTCTTGAAATTTTAATCAACGGAATTATGAGCAAACAATTTTCTGCGAGAAAAACTAAAGATGTTTTTCCGTGGTTGATTATGATTTTGATGTCATCGGTAACTTTCGTTGGAATTCTTTCTGAATTGATGCCTTCCGGAGTTCTTCCACTATTAATGGCTGATTTAAACATCAGCGAAGTGCAAACTGGAAACATGGTTGGGTATTATGCAGTAGCCTCTGCTATTTTTGCCATCCCTCTTATTTCATTGACCATGCAGTTCAATCGAAAGTATTTGTTGATGATTTTGCTTGGTGGGTTTGCTATTTCCAATATTCTAGCAGCTCTAACTTATAATTACACCTTTATAATATTCCTTAGGATTATAGGTGGAATCTGTGCGGGAGTAATGTGGCCCATGATTGCCGCTTATGGGATGCGAATGGTAGATGAAAAACATCATGGTAAAGCTATTGCCGTAATAATGGCGGGAACTACCCTTGGAATTAGTCTTGGAATGCCCATTATGACTGCTATAGGTAATAAATATGGTTGGCGAACTGAATTTATAGTTCTTGGGGGCGTTATAATTTTAATAGGCTTGATCAGTTTTTTCGCCTTACCTTCTATACCAGGCGAGAAACTTACTAAAAGCTCTTCACCATTTGCATTGTTAAAGATTCCAGCCGTATTAATAGTTCTATTACTTACGCTATTAGGTGTAATTGCACATTATGGCGTATATGTTTACATCACCAGTCTTGTAGATGATATTCAACTTGCGGGAGGAGTGGAAAGCGCGCTATTCTTCTTTGGAATAGGTTCATTAATTTCAGTGTTGTTGGCTATTAAATATACCGATCAATATTTAAGACAATTAACCGTAGCTATGTTTGGGTTGTTAATTTTTTCTATGCTACTATTTATTGTATTTGGCGGTATAAAAGGAGTGGGGCATTTAGGATTCTTTTTATGGGGAATTTCGTTTGGTCCGCTGGTTACCCTATTTCAAGCGGCGGTAAGTAAACAGGTTGAAACTGCCAAAGACGTAGCTACGTCTCTTCAGTCCTCTCTGTTCAACTTCTCTATTATGATTGCGTCTTCAGTTGCCGGAATAATGTTGGCTGTATATTCCCCTATGACTTTGGCTTACCTTGCTATTGCATTGTCGATTCCTGGTTTGATTATTTCCTTTTTTGCTAAAAACACCTTAAGCTAAACGAATGATATTTTTAGTCTAAGTGACTGTTTGTCTTATGGATAATAGTCACTTTTTTGTTTTATAGAGATTTTGATGGTAATGGTGAATATGAAACAAAACTAGGTTTAATAAAATACGTGAGGAGAATTATTGACTATTGCATAATAATAGAAAAAGATAGCAGAAGTCATTTACAAAAGAGATTTGCTTAGCTTTGTACAAATTATTCTTTATGTCCAAAGCGAAAGAGTTTTACAAACAAGATCATCAGCGATTTAAAGCGGAGCATAGTCGATTACGTAAGTATTTACTTGGCTTAAGTATAGCACGACTAATAGCCTTTGTTCTTATCATTACCACGATAATTGTTTTTCTTGACCAATCCATTTATTATATGCTTGGTATAGGGATACCTTTAATCCTTACTTTTTTCTGGCTATTAACAAAGTATAGCGATAAGAAAACAGAGGAAAACTACGCAATACAGCGTATGCAATTAAACGAATTAGAGTTGCGCGCTCTTGAAGGTGACTACAGCAGCTTTCCTAATGGTGATGTCTATCGAGATGCTAAACATGCATATAGCGAAGATATTGACTTGTTCGGAAAACAATCTTTCTTTCAATATCTTACAAGAAGTCAAACCAAAGAGGGAGAAATCTTTTTAGCAGATTTACTGAAGAAAAATAGTACAGAGAAGGTTTTAGAGAAACAGGAGGTAGTTAAAGATTTAGCTAAAAATCCTGAATGGCGCCACAATTATATGACCCTAGCTTCTATGATAGAAGCTAAACACAGTGTCTCTAGCCTAGCTTCTTGGCTGAAGTCATACACAAACTTTACTAAACCATTTTTCCGATGGTTGCCCAAAGTATTTTCTGTTTTAAGTATTGGCGTTCTTATATTGTTTGCTCAGAGTTTTATTAGTGTTTATATATTTCTAGGCTGGCTAGCAGTAGGTTTTATTATAACTAGTAAATATCAAAAACAAGTAGGGAAGTTAACACGAGAGTTAGGTGTATACCATGAGATTTTAGCAGGATATGCTAGGTTATTAAAGCAAATAGAAGTAGCAAACTTTCAATCGGATCTATTAAAAGAGAAGCAGTCGAAACTACAACAAGCCGATGGCACTACTGCATCGGAAGCTATTGCTAGATTGGCTAGGGCTCTTCAGAATTTGGAGCACGGCAGTAATTTGTTGGTAAAAGGAATAGGAAATCCTATGTTTCTTTATGATTTATGGGTGAGTTATCCTGTAGAGCAATGGCTAAAAGAACATGGTTCAAACGTCGCCACATGGCTAGAGATAACGGCATATTTCGAAGCACAAAATAGCTTAGCTACTTTGGCATATAATCACCCAGAATATAATTACCCACAGATAGCTGTAGACAATACTACTTTTCAAGCAAAAGAATTAGCTCATCCGCTATTGCTCGAAACAGAAGCTATACCTAGTGATGTAGAGATAGGTAAGTCAGATTTTCTGATTATTACAGGAGCAAATATGGCAGGGAAGAGCACGTTTTTACGTTCGGTTTCCTTAGCGATAATCATGGCAAACATCGGACTTCCTGTTCGAGCTAGGGAGATGACTTATACGCCTATTCCGCTTATTACTAGTATGCGTACCACAGATTCCTTAGATCAAAACACGTCTTATTTCTTTGCGGAATTAAAACGTTTACGATTTATAGTAGATAAACTTGAAGAACAAAAATGTTTTGTTATACTAGATGAGATATTAAAAGGGACCAATAGTACCGATAAGGCTGCAGGCTCTATCCGATTTATTAAAAAACTGGTTTCAATGCAAGCAACAGGAATGGTAGCCACTCATGATTTAAGTTTATGTAGTATAGCGGACCAAATCCCAAACATTAAAAACTTCTTCTTCGACACGCAGATTAAAGACGACGAGTTGTACTTTGATTATCGATTAAAACCTGGGATTTGTAGTGATAGGAATGCTTCGTTTTTATTGGAGAAAATGAAAATAGTAGAATAATGGATTCGTTCACGCAAGTAGTATTAGGAGCAGCAGTTGGAGAAGCGGCATTGGGCAAGAAAGTAGGTAATAAAGCCTTGCTTTATGGTGCTATTGCAGGTACTATTCCGGACTTGGATATTCTAAGTGGTTTCTTTGTTGATACAGTTACTGCTTTAGAGATTCATCGTGGCGTTACGCATTCTATACTATTTGCAGTATTTGGTGGCATGTTTTTCGGCTGGCTAGTTTCTCTATGGGAGAAAAAAGCCAGTTGGAAACAATGGTCTTGGCTGTTTTTCCTTGGTTTCTTTACGCATTCTTGGTTAGATGCGCATACAAGTTGGGGAACACAAATTTTTTGGCCGTTTGGTTATCAGATTTCATTCCGAAATATATTTGTAATCGATCCTCTTTACACCATACCTTTTGCAGTATTTTTGCTACTAGCTTGGATTTCGCCAGTCGGATCTGTAAAACGATCTCGCTACAATTGGTGGGGTATAGGTGTCAGTAGTGCTTACATGTTGGTAACGATTATTTTTAAGTTTGTTACTTACGATAAATTCGTACAAGCTTTAGAAGAACAGGAAATAGTCTATTCAACCATTCAAACCAAGCCTAGTCCTATGAATACTATATTATGGACAGCAAACGTACAAACCGAGGATGCTTTCCTTATCGGAGACTATTCCTTTTTCGATACCGAACCGATTCAATTTTATTCCCATCCTAAAAACCATGAGCTCTTAGGAAAATTAAAAGAAAATAAAGATGTGCAAAGGCTGATTAGAGTCACAGAAGATAAGTATACCATTGTTCAGAAAGAAGATGGGATTTATCTTAACGATTTGCGATTTGGCATGATTAGTGTAAAGCAGGATGGTGACAAATATGCATTTAGCTATAAAATAGAGGGCACAGTAGATGAGGTAGTAATTACCGAGGAAATAAAAGATAGAGAAGATGCCAAGAAAATGCTCTCAGACTTGTGGAAACGATTGTTAGGACGAAGGATTTAAGTGTTTTTATTTGGTAAAAAAGTACATTATTATATAAATCATTAAAAAGATATATTATGAGAACCTTTATTTTACTTCTACTAGTGTTTTCGACTAGTTTATATTCATGCACTTCAAGTGACGATGATAGCACCGACATAGATAAAACTTTAATCAGTCCACCTAGTTGGATACTAGGAACTTGGATAGATGTAGAAGGAGTATATGAGGTTGAAGGCTTTCGTTTTACCGAAAACAATATTATAGTGTATAAAGAAGGCTTGGAATACAGCCAAAATGATTTGATAGACGGCTACATAAATGCAGGTTTTATCATAAGCGTCGATCAAGAAGAGGAGGAAGGATGGTATAGAGTGCATTTTAATTACCCTTTAGAAGACGAGGTAACCTATAGTTTTGAACAACGTTCTAACACTACTATTATTTGGGTGGAAGGAGAGGCTGTTTACACTAAACAATAATACTTGAGTAAATAAAAAGATAAAGCGTTGTTATTTAGTGAATAACAACGCTTTATTAATAATTAATACACCTTTTTACTTCTTAGATAATTCGGTAAAATGGTGGAAGAACTGAGGAATGGTTTCGATTCCTTTCATAAAGTTCCAAACGCCAAAATGCTCGTTTGGTGAGTGAATCGCATCACTAGCTAATCCGAAGCCCATCAAGATAACTTTGCTGTCTAATTCTCTTTCGAATAAAGATACAATTGGAATACTTCCTCCACTGCGTTGTGGTATAGGAGTTTTGCCAAAAGTTGCTTCGTAGGCTGCTTCAGCTGCTTTGTAACCAACGTGATCGATTGGTGTTACGTAAGCTTGTCCACCGTGATGAGGTTTTACTTCTACAGTTACCCCTTTTGGTGCAATAGATTCGAAATGCTTTTTAAATAGCTCCGTAATTTTTTCCCAGTTTTGGTTCGGCACTAAACGCATACTTATTTTGGCATAAGCTTTACTAGCAATTACTGTCTTAGCACCTTCACCGATATAACCACCCCAAATCCCGTTTACATCTAGAGTAGGGCGAACCGAAGCTCGCTCATTGGTAGAATAGCCTTCCTCACCATAAACTGCATCGATGTCTAATGCTTTTTTATAATCATCTAAATCAAATGGTGCCTCTGCCATTTTTGATCTTTCCTCTTTGCTGAGTTCTTCTACAGCGTCATAGAATCCTGGAACTGTAATGTGTTTGTTCTCGTCGTGTAGGGAAGCAATCATCTTCGTGAGCACGTTTATTGGATTGGCAACTGCACCTCCATATAAGCCGCTATGTAAATCACGATTCGGACCTGTAACTTCTACCTCCACATAACTCAAACCACGCAGACCAGTTGTAATAGATGGGTGCTCGTTGGAAATCATTCCTGTATCGGAGATAAGGATAATATCATTTTTCAGTTTCTCTCGATTATTCTCTACGAATCCACCTAAGTTCACACTTCCTACTTCTTCCTCACCCTCTATCATGAACTTAACGTTACAAGGTAGTTGGTCGGTTTTTGTCATATATTCTAGCGCTTTTACATGCATGTACATCTGCCCCTTATCATCGCTAGAACCACGAGCATAAATAGCTCCTTCCGGATGTTGCTCTGTTTTCTTTATTACCGGTTCAAATGGTGGGCTAGTCCATAGATCTAATGGATCTGGTGGTTGCACATCATAATGTCCATATACTAAAACCGTTGGTAGGTTTTCGTCGATGATTTTTTCACCATATACGATAGGATGTCCTGGAGTTTCATGAATTTCTGTGACGTCACATCCTGCTTCTTTTAATCGATCTTCTACAGCCTTAGCTGCTTTAACCACTTCTTCTTTGTAGGTTGAGTCGGCGCTGATACTTGGAATCTTCAGCAACTCGATAAGCTCATCTAAGAAGCGATCTTTGTTTTGTTCAATATAATCTTTTGCACTCTTCATAAAGTAATTTTTAAATTAAACGAAGATACAAAAACGCAGCGTTTTGTCGAAATATCTTAGGAGAATCTAGGGATGAGATTGGATAAATCTGTGGGTTTCATAGAGTGTTACCTATTATAGTTCAGAAGAAAGCACAACATTTTTAATTATTTCTTTGTAGATAATAAATCTTGGTGTATATTTGCCCTCGCAATGAAAAACAATAAGACATGTTTTATTGTAAATTCAAAGCATACATATTGATAAGCGGGCGTGGTGGAATTGGTAGACACGTTAGACTTAGGATCTAATGCCGAGAGGTGTGGGAGTTCGACTCTCCCCGCCCGCACAAAATAAAAGCCATTGTAGCAATACAATGGCTTTTTCTATGCTAAATACTCAAAAAATGATCTGGCTTCAACACGTTAGGCTCTCATCTCTAATACCTCTATACCTAGAAATATCACTTGCTATAAATTGTTAATAATATAATAAGATTGACATGTGTCATTTTCATATGATAGTATAGTTAGTATTTTTGCATTTATTAAACGATTATAACAATTTGGAGTAGAAGGGAAAATCCCTATCCTAAAATATATAGCCGTATATTTGCTTACAGAAAAAGTTACTAAAAGGCATAACTTTTAACTTATGCAAGTAGCATGGTTATATAGAATAAATAAAAAACACCCTCACATACTATGCATGCATAGTATGTGAGAATGGTGAAATAAAAAAAGAAGAGAATATCGAATTAATATAAAGCACTATGAAGAGAAAACTAGTGGTTATGAGTTTGTTACTCGCATTTATGTTTACTTCTTGTGGTAAGGATGAGGTGCAGGAAGAGGCTATAGTGAATGTAAAAACCAATATGGTAAAGATTTGCGGGAGTGGCAGCAGTGCTGCTTTTCCTGGAAGGATTAAGGCAGGAGAGGATATTAACCTGTCTTTTAGAATATCCGGACCTATTGCCTCCATAAACGTATCGCCAGGTAATTTTGTGAAAAAAGGGCAGGTGTTGGCGCAAATTGACTCTAGAGATTATAGAACGCAATTGGCTGCCACCGAAGCGGAGTATCGACAAGTAAAAGGTCTTACCGAAAGGGTAGTAGAGCTTTATGAAAAAGATGGGGTTACTGCGAATGAGTACGAAAAAGCAGTTTACGGCTTAGAGCAAATAACGGCAAAGTATCATGCACATAAAAATGCTTTGGCCGATACAAAACTTATCGCTCCGTATGATGGGTACATACAAAAGACCTATTACTCAGCGCAAGAAACGGTTAGTGCGGGTATGCCCGTAATTTCTATGATAGGTAGTTCGGCTATGGAAGTAGAAATAAATATACCTTCTGCCGATTATGCCAAGAAAGACGAAATAGAATCATTTATCTGTACGAGTGAAATATATCCAGGAAAGGAATACCCTATGGAATTAGTAGGGATCAATAGAAAAGCAAATCTGAATGAGCTGTATACGGTACATTTAAACTTAATAACTCCAGAGGGATACCCTCCGTTGACGCCAGGAATGAATGTCAAGGTGGAAGTAAAGTATAAGAACACTGCTCAAGAAAAGTATTTAGTACCAATAAACGCCTTGATAAGTGGCAAAACAGGAAACTCGGTATGGCTGCTGAATGAGAAAGATAGCAGCATTACTAAAAGAGATGTGGTAATCGAAAGGGTGAACAACCGAGGAGAAGCTATTGTATTGTCTGGGGTGAGTAGTGGTGAGATAGTTGTTTCAGCTGGGGCCTCTTCACTAAAAGAAGGACAGAAGGTTAAGCCGATAAAAGAAACTAGTGAAACCAATATTGGAGACGTATTATGATGGATTTAGGGAAATGGGCATTAAGAAATAGCAAATTTGTCTACTTCATTGTCATAGCCATGGTGGTTGGAGGAATTTCCTCCTACATCAGCATGAGCAAGTTGGAAGATCCAGAAATCAAAGTAAAACAGGCCATGGTGGTAACCACCTATCCTGGAGCTTCGGCCCATGAAGTAGAGTTGGAATTAACCGAGCCGCTAGAGTTAAGCCTTCGATCTATCAAGGGAGTAGAAACGGTTACTAGTCGATCGATGGACGACGTATCGATTATCGAAGTAAAACTAAAACCTACTGTACCCGACAGAGAAGTAGAGCAAACTTGGGACTTTCTAAGAAGAAAAGTAAACGATGTAAAAGGCTCATTACCATCGGGTGCGAACACACCAGAGATAAGAGATGACTTTGGTGATGTTTTCGGAATGTTCTATGCCATAACCAATGATGGTTATTCGGAACGAGAGATGAATAAATATTTAAATCTCCTACGTCGTGAAGTGCAGAATATAGATGGGGTATCGGCGGTAGAAATATATGGTTTGCAGAAGGAGACCATCAATATAGAACTTCTTCAAGAAAAGATGGCCAACCTTGGAGTGCATCCAGTAGAGGTTATAGCTACATTAAATGGTCAAAACGAAGCTACTTATTCTGGGTATTACCTTAGTGGCGATCATAGGATAAGAGTAGCTGTAAACGATAGATACAAAAGTGTAGACGATATTAGTGATCTGTTGTTGCAAGGGCACGAGAGGGATCAATTAAGACTTAGCGATATTGCTTCGATTAGTATGGGAGTGGAAGAGCCTATACGAAACGAAATGTATTTCGATGGTAAGAAAGCCTACGGTCTTTCTATTTCTGCTTTGGGTGGAAATGATATTACAAAACTAGGAAAGGAGACCGAAGAGAAGATGGCAGCGATAAAGGAAACCTTGCTTCCAGCAGGTATTGATTTTCATAAGGTGTTTTATCAGCCAGAAAGAGTAGAGGAAGCATTGGACTCTTTTCTATTAAACCTATTACTCTCTATTTCTATAGTAGTAGTGGTGCTCATGTTTGCTATGGGCTTTAAGAGTGGATTTATTATTGGTACCAATCTCTTTATCATCGTGTTCGGGACATTCTTAGTCCTAAATAATTTCGACGGAACCTTACAGAGGGTTTCTTTAGGAGCTTTTATTTTGGCCATGGGAATGCTGGTAGACAATGCTATTGTTATCATCGATGGGATATTAGTAGATAAAAATAGGGGGCTTAGTAAAATGGAAGCCCTTACCACAATTGGTAAGAAAACAGCAATGCCACTATTGGGGGCTACCTTGATTGCTATTCTAGCTTTCTTCCCAATCTTCCTTTCTCCAGATACCGCAGGGGTATATGTTAGAGATCTTTTTATTGTACTAGCTGTTTCACTTATGTTGAGTTGGATACTTGCTTTAACACTTGTGCCAATTCATGCCAGTTATTCCTTATTTGGGAAAAAGAAATCTAAGGCCAATAAAAAGGAGGTCGACGAGAAAAGAGTAATAGAAAAGCCTAGCGATAAAGAAAAGGATTCTTTCAATTCTCCAGCTTATAGAGTGTTGCGAAATACATTGTCTTGGGCACTATATAACAAAACTACCGCAATAATATTAGCCTCAATTTTGGTAGTGGCAAGTGTATTTAGCTACCAGTTTTTACCTCAAGGGTTTTTCCCAGATATGGAGTATAATCAGCTTTATATAGAGTATAAACTACCTGAGGGTACAGTGACCCAAACGGTAAAGGAGGACTTAGATCAACTTTCTCAATACTTAAGAGAAAACGATAAGGTAACGCATATTACTACCTCTATAGGCGGTACTCCAACTCGTTATAACTTAGTTAGAAGCATGGCTATTCCATCTATGTCTTATGGGGAGCTTATTGTAGATTTTGAATCGCCAAATGCCGCAGTAAATAGTTTAGAGGCTATTCAAAACCATCTTGTAGAAAACTTTCCACATGCCTATGCTAGGGTAAAGCGTTATAACTTAATGTACGAAAAATTCCCAGTCTCAGTAGAGTTTACTGGGCCCGATCCAGAAGTGCTACGTAGCTTAACAGGACAGGCTCAAGAAATAATGAAGGCCAATAGTAAGACGGTATTAGAGAGTGTCGATTGGGAGCCGAAAGTCCCTGTAGTTGTGGTTAATTATAACCAACCTGCAGCTCGTGCGTTGGGACTTTCTAGAAAAGATATCGCTATTTCCTTATTAGCTGCAACCGAAGGAATTCCTACAGGGGAGTTTTATGAAGGTCGCGATCGCTATACTATTTATTTAAAAACGGTACAAGAACCAGGGAAGCCTTTAGAAAACTTAAATAATGCACAGGTATTCGGTATGATACCTCCTTTTGAAAACCTCGTGAACAAAGAAACCGTGATGGGACTAATAAGTGGGACGGTTACAGAAGAAGAGGTGATAAGTGAGTTATTACGAACCGTTCCTCTAAGCCAAGCGGTAAACGGCATTCAAATAGAATGGCACGATCCACTTGTAATCCGGTCTAATGGCCAAAGAGCCATGCGTGCAGAGTGTGAGCCTGCTCCTGGGGTTAGCGCACAAGCAGCACGTGAAAGTATCTTGAAGGATATAGAGGCTATTGAATTACCAGCAGGTTACGCTTTAGAATGGCAAGGGGAACATAAAGCAAGTGAAGAATCCACTAAGTATCTATTTAAGAACTTTCCATTGGCTATTATTTTAATGATAGCGATTCTTATTCTGCTGTTTAAAGACTATAAGAAGCCTATGGTAATAATGAGCTGTATTCCGTTAATACTGATAGGGGTGGTGTTTGGTATGCTACTCTCTGGAAAGGAGTTTGGTTTTGTTGCTATTGTAGGAATTCTTGGATTAATAGGGATGATGATAAAAAATGGCGTGGTGTTGATGGAAGAAATCGAAGATCAGTTAGCCACTGGAAAAGACTCTATGGAGGCTTTGCTCGACAGTTCATCTGTTAGGTTCCGTCCTGTTATGATGGCGTCGATCACCACTATTTTAGGAATGATTCCACTGTTAAGCGATGCCTTGTTTGGCTCGTTAGCAGTAACTATCATGGGAGGACTGCTTGTAGGAACCCTTATTATTTTGATGTTTATCCCAGTCCTTTACGCGATATTTTTTGGGATTAAAATAGACAAGTCAAATGAAAAAACTAAAGCATAATACTATGGTGTCTATAAAGAAAGTTGTTGTTGCCTTAACGTTCGCCATGATTGGCCTAGCAACCTATGCACAGCAAGAAGTGTTGCAAGAGGAGGGCGAAGTAGTAAAACTAAGTTTAGAACTGTGTAGGCAAATGGCTCTAGAGAATAATATAGAGAACAATATAGCTAAGCAACAGGTAGAGATTGCTGACTTTAAAATTGCAGCATACCAATCGAATTATTTCCCTAAAGTATCGGCAAAGGGAATGTATTTATATAACGATGCGACTTTAGGGAGAACCATAACGGGGAGCGATATTTATAATTTGATTCCAGATGCTATGGTTGGGTTAATTCCAGAGGGGAGCTTGGCTTTTGTACCTGATATTCCACTTGAGTTAAAATTAAATGAAACCTATAATGCCTCTGTAGTAGTAGAGCAGCCAATTTATACTGGCGGTAAGATCAAAACGGCCCATAAAATGGCAGAAAAAGGTCGGGAAATGGCAGAGGCCAATGTAGCATTATCCGAAATAGAGGTGCTAGTGTTAAGCGACGAAGCTTATTGGAATGTGGTAAAGGTCAAAGCTTTAATAGAGAGTGCTGTGCAGTATAAAGAAACCTTAGAAGAGCTGCACCGAATGGTACAGAATGCAGTAGATGTAGGGATGACACATAGAAAAGATTTACTGTCTGTGCAGGTGAAGCTAAACGAAGCAGAGCTTAATTTAGCACGAGCAAAAAACGGGTATAAGCTTGCCGTTATGAACCTAAATCACATTATCGGACTTCCATTGCATAACAATACCGAAGTTGTCGATAGTTTCGAGGAGGAAACAAGTATTACGCTTCTCCCGGAATCGATGGATGCTTCCGATGCGTTTGATGTAACTTCACGTCCTGAATTCCACCTGCTTACCAAACAAGTGGAAATGAAAGAAAGGGAGGTGGATTTGGCTCGTAGTGACTTTTTGCCAAAAGTGGGAATAATGGGAGCCTATGGTTATACCAATGGGTTAAAGTTTAATGGTAGGAGCTTAATAGACGATAGAAGTCTATC